>Ga0114931_10001850_pt1 | contig 26938 bp, 22 predicted proteins | sample 2SBtaG_FD_89579 | JGI IMG/M metagenome (GOLD analysis project Ga0114931, IMG submission 89579) | Deep subsurface microbial communities from Kolumbo volcano to uncover new lineages of life (NeLLi) - 2SBTROV14_V59a metaG | ecosystem: Environmental > Aquatic > Marine > Volcanic | place: Kolumbo... | reverse complement strand
GGGCACCAATTACTCTGGCAAGGCTATACCGCCATGCAGTACATGAGTGTCGGCTACTCCTTGGTAGATGATGGGTGATCCCTTGTTGTGGTATTGGGATTTGTGGGTAAATGGCAGACCTAGCGCCGTCGCGGCTGTTATCATCCGGGTGGACTCATGATCTGATAGCGGGATGATTCAGGATTACGCGTTGGCCTTTGCGCACTGCAGCGAAGCGGCGAACCGCAACGACGCCGAGTCGCAGTATTACCTGGCGGCCATGTACGGGCTCGGGCTCGGCGTGGCGCAAGACTACGCGGCGGCGGTGCGGTGGTATCGGACCGCCGCCGAGCAGGGCGAAGTGCGGGCCCAGTGCGGTCTCGGTTTCATGTACGGGAGCGGACGCGGGGTGCCGCAGGATTTCGTGCAGGCCTACGCTTGGTACAACCTCGCCGCTGCCGCCGGCGACGAAATCGCGCGGCGCAACCGGGATGCGGTTGCCGCGCAAATGAGTGTTCACCAGATCGAACGCGCGCAGCAACTTTCGACGGAATTGTTCGATCGCATCGAGCCCCAAGCCGGTTAGCGGGCGCGCTCAGTGCAGTCGATTGTCGAGAAAGCCGCGCGGCAAGAAGGTGCCAACGGTGGAAATGTCCGTGATCCGCACCGGCCCCGTTCCATCAACCTCGATGATCAGGTGGCGCCGCGAGACCGCGCGCAGGGCGGTGTCGACCGCCACGTCGCACTGCGGGCTACGGCCTACGATGTTCCTGCCGGCGCGCAGATGCAGGTCGTTGCCGTACTCATCGATGAGTAGATACGGATCACCCGAGACAAGCACGAAAGGATAGCGTGCGAGCAACAGGCTCAACGACTGATGTGCCGCGAACTCGATCTCCATCGGCTCGCCCTTGGGCATGCGATTGAATTCCCCCTGATCGGGCGCGCTTCCACCGGGGTGAGCGTTGGCGATCGCGTCGAGGTTGTAGTTGAGTGATTGATGTTGCCATGTATCCGCCTCGACCGCTGGAGCGGCGTCGGGAGACCGGCGCGATCGGCCGCCGCCGCGACCGTCTCGAAGTACGTCAATCGAATCCTGCGCAGCATTGAGATACTCCAGGTAGCGCTGAAGCGCGGTACGTAGAAAGGGCCTACCTTCCGGGCCCAGCCGCGCGAGTCGTTGCAGGAGCTGTTTCCACCCGTCGTCATCGGCGATCGCCAGGGAATCGAGTTCGATCATTTCCGCCGTCGACCGGCCGTCCGTCACCGACCAATTGGCGAGTGCCCGCCCCACGTCTCGTGCGGTCTCCCGGTAGCCCTGCAACTTGCGCAGCAGCACTGCGTCGCCGAGCGCCCCGAGTTCCGCAACCCGCTTGCCCGATGGGGTAGCGTAAGCGGCGAGCGCTCGCGTCAACCGTTCAGGCGAGCGGAATCGCTGTCGACCGTTACCGAGATCCAGGGAAATCGCGGTACCGAAAAGGCGCGCAATCATGTTCGGAGTATAGCGCCATGCGGTGCGGCACGCGGAACCGCCACGGCCTTGGTGGCGCGGCTCGCCGTCCACCGATCGGTGACGCCCACCCCGCCCAAGCGGCTACTGAGGAGTAATCCCGCGCATTCGTTCATTGCGACGGCGGAGCATTTCCAGTGCCGTCAACAGGAAGATCGACAACACCACCAAAACCGTCGCCACCGCCAGAATGGTCGGGCTGATCTGCTCACGGATGCCCGAGAACATCACCCGGGGTACCGTATATTCCGGTGCCCCGGCGAGAAACAGCACCACCACGACCTCGTCAAACGAGGTGATGAAGGCGAACAGCGCGCCGGAGATCATGCCCGGCAGCACCAACGGCACCGTGATTTGAAAAAAGGTGCGTATATTGTTGGCCCCCAGACTTGCCGACGCGCGCGTCAGGCTGCGATCGAAACCGACCAGGGTGGCGGTTACCGTGATCACCACGAAGGGTGTGCCGAGCGCGGTATGCGCCAGAATAATCGGCAGTAAATGCAGTCCGCTCCAGATCTCGGTGAGATTGCGGGTGGTCAATCCGATGCTGGAGAAGAAAAAATACATTCCGACCGCGGTCACAACCAACGGCACGACCATCGGGGAGATGAGCAGCGCCATCAAGACGGTTTTCCCCGGCAATCGGCTGTTGCTGAGGCCGACCGCCGCCACGGTGCCGAGCAGGGTCGCCAGGGTGGTCGCAAAAAAAGCGATGATCAGGCTGTTGCGTATCGCCAGATGCCACACTTCGCTGTGTTCGCCGACCAGAAAATCCAGGTACCAGCGCAGGCTTAGACCCGGCATCGGATAGGTGAAATACGGCTCGGAGTTGAAAGAAAGCGGCAGGATTACCAGGATCGGTGTGATCAGATAGAGCAGGATCAACCCGCAAATCACCCTGAAGGTTACGTGCCAAGCCTTGCCGAGCGGGGTGGTGTAAACGGGCAGATTGGCGACCGAGCGAGCCATTGCGCGGACCACCACGATCAGGATGATAAAGAGCACGATATAGGCCAGGATTCTACTCACGCCACTTATCCCAGTTTCATGTTGTCGATGCCGACCAAGCGGTCGTAGACGGCATAAATTATCAGTACACCCACCAGCAGGATCCCGCCGAGTGCCGCCGCGAGCCCCCAGTTGAGCGTGTGAGTGGTGTGGTCGGCGATGAAGTAGCTGACCAGTTGGTCCTTGGGCCCGCCGACCAGCGCCGGAGTAATGTAGTAGCCGAGCGCGAGGATGTAGACGAGCAACCCTCCGGCCCCGATCCCGGGAACGGATTGTGGGAAATACACCCGCCAGAAGGCGCTGAACGGATTGGCGCCGAGGGAGCGCGCCGCGCGTACGTAGCTGGGCGAGATATTTTTCATGACACTGTAGATCGGCAGGATCATGAACGGCAGCAGAATATGGGTCATCGACACGACCACTCCGAAGCGGTTGAAGATGAGTTGCACGCGATGGTCGATGAGGCCGAGAAAGATCAGCAGGTTATTGAGCACGCCCTCGCTTTGCAGTACCACGATCCAGGCCGTGGTGCGCACCAGCAGCGAGGTCCAGAACGGCAGCAGGACCAGGATCATGAGCAGGTTGCTGGTGCGCAGCGGTAGCGTTGCCAGCAGGTAGGCGACCGGATAGCCGAGTAGCACGCAGAAGGCGGTCACTAGAAAGCTGATCCAGATGGTGCGTTGCCAAACCGAATTCGCACCGTTGAAGAAGTACAGACGCTGGTTTTCCACGACCTTGGTGATCGCGCCGGTCAGGTCGCGGCCGAGGTCGAACGAGCGAAGATAGAAATTGAGCGTGTAACGGTGGCCGACATTCTTGATCGTCGCCCAGTAGATGGTCTTTCCCCAACGTTTGTCGACTTTCAGCAACGCCGTACGCCACGCCTTGTCGTCGGCCGGCAGTTTAGCTTTCGCGAGGCGTTTGATTTTGCGCCCGCTCTTGGTCACCAGGCTGCGCATGCCGCCCTTGGCATAGTTGAGGCGGGTCGCGACGCGGCCGAGGAGGTGAGCCTTATGGGCTATCAACATCTCTTCACCGAGGGCGCGAAAGGCCTTGTCGGGCGGCAGCGGCGAAGTGCTCGGATCCCAGTCGGCCAGCGCTTCGAGCGTCAGCGGCAGGTTGTCCGGGAGCAGTGGGTCCTCGAACCCCCGCCCGATCATGCTCGCGATCGGCCCGAAGAAGGTTACCCCGAGGAACAATAGCAATGGCACGACCAGCAGGAAGGCACGGATCTTGTTGCGTCGCTCGGCGCTGGCAAGCCGCGCCTTGAGTGAATCACCACCGATGACCTGAGCGGCCTGCAGTGTATCGAGGGAGGTGCTCACAGATGACTCCGCTGTTTGAAGGTCGGGAATAGGGAGGCAGGGACGGGGATCACCCCGTCCCTGCCCGGGGCGGGCCTACCTCGAGAGCCAGGTGGTGAACCGGTCGGTCAACTCGTCCTGGTGGTCGGCCCAGAACTCGAAATCGTTCTTGAGCGCATTCTTGAAGTTCTTCGGATTGGTCGGCATGTACGGCCGCATCTTCGGCTTGACCAGCGCCGCCGCTGACTTGCGTACCGGACCATAGGAGATGTAATTCGACTGGTCGTAGTTGCGGACCGTATCCGTGGAATAGCGCACGAATTCCAACGCCGCCTGGAGATTCGGCGCGCCCTTCGGGATCGCCCAAAGGTCCAGATCCCATACCTGACCGTCCCAGATGATCACGAACGGTTTGTGTTCATTGACCTGGGCGTTGAACAACCGGCCATTGTAGGCCGAGGTCATCGCTACTTCGCCGTCGGCGAGTAACTGTGGCGGCTGGGCGCCGGCTTCCCACCAGACGATATCGCTCTTGATCTGGTCGAGTTTCTTGAAGGCGCGGTCGACGCCGGCATCGGTGCCCAGTACCTCGTAGACCTTATCGGTTGGCACGCCATCGGCCATCAAGGCCCACTCCAGATTGACCTTGGGTTTTTTGCGCAGGCCACGCTTGCCGGGGAATTGCTTGATGTCGAAGAAATCGCCGATCTTGCTGGGCTTCTTGCCGGTGAACTTGGTTTTGTCGTAGGCCACCACGGTCGACCAAACAATCTCCGGGATCGCGCAGGGGTAGATGGTACCCGGCAGAAAGTCCTTGGAGGCCGGGGTACCATCCGGGGCCGGCGGCAGCGTCGATGCATCGATTTCTTCGAACAGACCCTCGTCGCAACCACGTACGGCGTCGGATGCCTCGACATCGACCACGTCCCAGGTGACATTCCCCGACTCGACCTGGGCCTTGACCTCGGCCATGCCGCCGTTGTAGTCCACCGAATTTATCTTGATGCCGGTTTTCTTGACCCAAGGCTTGTGATACGCCATCACTTGGCTCTTGGTATAGGCGCCGCCCCATGAGACGACGGTCAGGGCGCCGGATGCGGCGGCCGGTAACGCCGCGCCGAGGCCGAGCGCGGTGCTTGCCACGGCAAGACAGAGTGTTTTTCGCATGCTTGTCATCTTCAGTGTTCTCCTTCGGTACTCATCGATGAAATAGCGCCGCCAGCGGAACGCTGGTGCTCGTAGTGCCCCTTTCTTGCGGGCCGGTGTCGCTGACAGTGCCAACCAGATGAACCATGGATGCGCCGCCGTACGTACGCCCTCCGTTCGCTGACACCATTACTACCGCGCGCTCAGGGGCAATCGAGCGCACGACAATCCTCGGACTGCCAGCCCACCGTGACGGTTGAACCGTCCTGCAATGACTGGTGGCCCGCGGAATTCGGGATCTTGACGACAAAATCATCGTGACCGAGCACATTCACGCGCGTGCGGATGTGGTCGCCCAGATAGATCAATTCCTTGACCGTCGCTTCAAAAATGTTCGGACAACTCCCGGGCTCGGGTTGGAGCGAGACCCGCTCGGGTCGTAGCGATAAAGAGGCGCGACTGCCCGCGCCCTCTGCGTTGATCGCCATCGCCGAGACAATCTGATCCTGCACCCGGACCGTGCAGTGTTCCCCGTCGATCTCGACCACCTCACCCAACAGGCGATTGTTTTCGCCGATGAATTGCGCGACGAACGCGTTTTCCGGACGCTCGTACAGGTCATCGGGGGTCGCGAGTTGCTGAATGATGCCGTCATTGAACACCGCGATCCGATTCGACATCGTCAGCGCTTCGCTCTGGTCATGGGTGACGTAAACGATTGTGACGCCGAGGCTCTCGTGGATGTGCTTGATCTCGTATTGCATCTGTTCGCGCAGTTGTTTGTCGAGCGCTCCCAGCGGTTCGTCCATGAGTACCAGCGAGGGCTCGAAGACCAGCGCGCGAGCCACCGCGATGCGTTGCTGTTGGCCGCCCGAAAGTTGTCCGGGCTTGCGGCTGCCGAAGTCCGCAAGTTCGACCATCTCCAGGATCTTGGTCACGCGCGATTCAATCTCGGACTTCGACATCCCGCGCACGGACAGCGGAAATGCGAGGTTTTCGGACACCGTCATGTGCGGAAACAGGGCGTAGTTCTGAAACACCATCCCGATGTTGCGCTTGTGTGGCGCGACATCGTTGATCGGGCGGCCGTCGAGAACGATGTCGCCGTGGGTCGCGGTCTCGAAACCCGCCAACATCATCAGGCAGGTCGTCTTGCCCGATCCGGAAGGGCCGAGCATGGTGAGGAACTCGCCTTTCTCGATATCCAGGTTGAGATTCTTTACGACAAGCGTTTCGCCATCATAACTTTTCTGGACTTCAACGAAGCGCACGAACGCGCTGGAACCATCGGCCATAGGTTTGTGAACTCTGTTTACGGGAAATCGAGCGGGGCGTTGCGAATGCGCATGAGAGAGCGTCCGGCAACGCCCCTGACGGGGGATGATCGTAGCAATACTACTTCAGCCGGCCACGCGTACACTTTCGCCTCCTCCGTCGATGCGTGGGCGAGGACGCTCACTCCGGCGTTTCGCTACCCGATCGACGCGCATTTATATTTTTCAAGCCGGCCGCAAGCCCCAGGGGGGGGTCCGCGCCCGATCTGCGGGGGATTGTAGACGCAGGCCTGCGTACAGTCCAACCCCGTCCGTCGCGGCACGAATTATCGAAGCCGCCGCCGCGCATGCCAGCGCTGCGGGCGGCCGACCGAGTCGGGCGCCCGCCCGCAACCCGCCGTGCGGGCGGGTCTTCGATACCAGTCCATCTTGACCGGAGCCCTTACGGCGACGGCAATTTGCTCAGCAGTTCCTGCGCCGCCTTGCGTTCCGTGAACGAGGTTTTGCTTTCCAGTAGTTTTTCGAGTTCACCCCGGGCGCGGGCTTTTTCACCGACCTTCGACAACGCGGCCGCGTAGTGGTAGCGGATGTCGCCATTGGAAGGCGCCTTCTTGACTGCTTTCTCCAGCAACCTCAGGCCGCGCTCGTTTTCATCCCGGTGCAGCAACAGCCAGCCATAGGTGTCGATGATTTCGGCACGTTCCGGAAACTGCTCGTAGGCTCGCTTCGCATAGCCCAACGCACGTTCATCGTTGCGCTCAAAGTACAACCATGCAAGGTTATTGAGCGCCACGACGTTGTCGGGTTGCGACGCCAGCACGTCTTCATAGGCCTTGGCCGCCGCATCGTCGCGTTTGTCCTGCTGGAGCAGGGTGCCGAGCGTTAGCCGCGCAGCGGTATCCTTGGGGTGTTGCGCCGTCCAGTCCCGCAGGCGCGATTCCGCCGCCGAGGCGCGACCGACACGGCGCAGCGCCGCTGACAGGCGCAACATCGTTGCGGTACTTTTACCCTTGGCATGAGCCTTTTCATAGGCGGCGATCGCCTGCTCGGTGTCCCCGTCTCGCAGTCGGGTATCGCCCTCCAGCACGTAACCGGTGGCATCGTCCGGGTGTGCGGCTTGTAGCCGGCGCGCGGTGTCGAGCGCCGCCTTCGGGTTGCCGGCGGCGAGTTCCAGGCGTCCCGACAAGGCCTCGGCGGTGACGTTCCCGGGGCGAAGTTTCAGAACTTTGCCGAGAGCCTTTCGCGCCTTGTCCAAATCGCGCTGTTGAATGTAGGCGAGGGCAAGCTGGTACTGCGCGTCGGGCGATTCGGGGAACCGCCGTGCAAGCTCGACCAACGTATCACGTGCCTTAGCGGCCTGACCGTTGGCCAATTGGGTGCGCCCGAGCAGCAACATCACGAGCGGGTTGTTCGGCGCCAGTTTCGCCGCTTCCCCGGCCGCCAGCAACGCGAGATCACGTTGCCCCTGGCGGAGGTAATAGCCGGCCAGGATCATACGCGGGCGAAGCGCGGTAGCGTTGGCCCCCCGTGCTTTTTCGAGCAACGCAACGGCATCCTTGGGCTTGCCTTCATCACTCTTGATCTTGGCTAACGCGACCAGCGCCGCGGCGTTGTTCGGTGCCTTCCGCAAGATTGCCTGAAAGCCTTTGCGAGCCGCGGCGGTCTTGCCATCCTTGAGGTCGAGACGCGCGATATTCAACGCGCCCGGCACGAAATCCGGCGCCAGTGCGACCGATTTCGTATAACTCGCCCGCGCGCCCGCCATATCGCCTTTGGATTCGAGCACCGCACCAACGAGGTTCACCGCCTGCGGACTCTCGGGGTGCTTGGCGGCGAGCTTGCGCGCCGTCTGCAACGCCTTGTCGAACTGCTTGTCGCGGAGATAGGTAAGTACCAGCAGATAGTCGGCACGGGTCGACTTGGGGTCGGCCTCAACCGCCGCCTCGAGTTCAGTGACGGCGGCCTCGGATTGGCCCTGCGCAAGATGACTGACCGCGAGTTGAGTGTGGATAGGTGCGGCTTTCGGGGCAAGTGCGCTCGCCTTGGCGAGATAGCTTTGGCCTTTGGCGAAATCCCGTTTGCGCAGATAGGCGGTACCAATCAGCGACAATAACTGCGGGTCGTTCGGCGTCTGCGCCTCGGCCGGCTCCAGGGTCGCGATCGCCTGCTCGGGTTGCTTCAACTCGATCTGCACCGCGCCAAGCAACTTGCGTGCCGCAATATCGGTGGGCGCCAACGCCAGGTACCGCGTGAGGCGTCGCGACGCCTGCTCGAATTCGCGTTTCAAGTAGTGGATCTGGCCGAGCAACAACAGGCTTCGCGCATGGTTGGGCACCACGCTCAAGACCTTGTTGAGATCCTGTTGCGCCGTGTTCAGATCGTTGCGCTGGCGTGCCACCAGGGCGCGTAGATAGTTGACCCGTGGATCCTTGGTTTCGCCATTCGCGATCGTATCGATTTCGCGTGCCGCGCTGTCGGTCTTGTTCTGCGCGAGTAACGTCCGCGCCAAGCCCAAATGTGCGGCGACGTTACGTGAGTTGAGCGCGACGGCCTTACGAAACGCGGCTTCGGCTTCACTCAGGTTTTTCGACGACAGTTCGAGTTCGCCCTTGAGCAGCCAGGTTTGCAGGTCATTTTCGCCCGTCGCCAGTGCCTTCTCGACTTCCTTGCGTGCGTCGTCCAATTTGCCCGAGGCGATGCTGACGCGCGCCAGGCCGCGGCGCGCCGCGACGTGGTCCGGACGTAACTCCAGGGCTTGAGTGAATGCCTCGCGAGCCGCTTGCGGTCGACCGAGATCGAGCAGTGCCGTGCCGCGTAGCGCCAGCCAGTCGGGGTCCGAGTCGCCGCGCTTGTTCGCAGTGGCGAGATCGAGTGCCTGCTGCGCTTGTCCCTGCAACAACATCGCCTGCGCCAATGCCTTCTCGATCCCCGGCTCGGCGAGGCCCAAATCGCGCGCCCGTTCCAGTTCCTTACGGGCCGCCGACGGGTTACCCATGGCAAGATAGGTCTGTCCGAGCAACCACCGTGCCCGAGCGAGCTTGGGATTCTTTTGCAGGGCGTTTTTGAGTTCAATGGCGGCGGCGCGGATTTTGCCTTTGGCTCGGTAGGATTCGGCTTTCTTCAGATTCGCGAGGGCATCCTGCTCGTTCCCACCACAGCCCGCGAGCAAGAAGGCGCTCAAGCCGAGTGTTAAGACAAGCCGGCCGAAACATGGACGGGTGGAGCTTGCGCCGTTGCTTACGCCGCTGAAATTGGTAGACATCTTTGGACCCCAGATATCCCGGAAGTGAGACGGGCTATTCTATGAGTCCGCACGCCCCGGCGCCAATCGGCACTTCGAGTGAAAAAAATAGCGGGATCTCGCGACTTGGGCCCGCCTCCCCGGCGGATGCGGGACCCCTTGAAATGGCGCGGGCAACCACTGCGCAGCGATCGGATAGCCGCCGTTTCAGCGCATCTAGACCGGCCGGATCAGTTGAGGCCCTTGCTAGACTGCCGTGCAGGGCAATTCTGCAACTATCTCAGTTCATCTGGCCTCAGTTAATCTGGAATTTCACCGCGCCTTTCTCGTCGAACAGGCGCAGCGCCGGTGTGTCGTGCTTGGTGATTTCAAGTGTCGCACGGGTCCGGCCGCTCTGGTCCGAGAGGTCGATAAACGGCGCGTCGTCGAAACGCAACCCCAAGGACATGCGCGGTTTACCCTTGCTGTCCATGAGCTGAAGAACCGGCACCCGCGAGTACATCCGCAGGAACAAGCGCGGATTTCCGGCATTGTCGAGGAGTTTGAGTTCCTTCGATTCGAGGATCGTTTTGTGGATGGTGACACCTTCCGGAAAGAACCTGTCATAGCCTCCCCAGAGCAGCAGCACCGCGAGCAGCAAAAAACCGTAGCGGAGCCAGCGGTTCTGGCGTTCAACGCGGGCAATCCTCGCGTCCAGCACCAGCGAGGTGCGCTCCGCGGCGCCCGACTTGGCCCCCGAGCGCGGCGGCGGCGCCGCGCCGGGCGGCAGCGAATGTTCGGAGCGTCTTGCACTGTCGGCGGATCTCACCATCGGGATCTCGAGTTGCTTTTGGCCGGAATTCACGTCGATATCGGTATCGGGCTCGACCGGCGGTGCGTCGCTGGATATGACTCTGGCGGTATTGTCAGACACTGTCCCGCTCCTGCGAAAGTGCGCTGTTAATCCACCTCCAGCGCGGGTGACGGCATCTAGCCGATGTACGGCGCGAGAGGAACCAAGGCATATTATGGCCAGCGAGGCCGCTCTCTGCCATGAAGCGTATCACAATGTGTGTTCCTCGCTGTCCATCGATAAGCCTATCGACACGAACGGCGGAAGCTTGAACCTGGAATCCTCGGTTGGACGGGGTGAAGTGTGCGTTTGCGGTGGTGCAGGGCAAGGCACAACGATGCGCAATAGTCGATCTATTCAAAGAGTTGTAACGCCGCCCTGCGCCGCCGCAATCGTGCATTTCGCCCTGTAGCGTGCTTCACCGGGCAGGTGACGGCGTCGATTGATATTAAACGCATTCACATCAGCCGGTAACTGTCGGAATGTAGCGGTCAACTGAGGATTCCAGGTTGAATGCAGCGCGCTTCCGCCACCGAATGCACCTTGCTATCCTCGTCGTAAATCGCGGCACCCTATGCCTGCTTGGGGCGCGGGTTGCCGCTCGCGGACAGACGAAGACAGGGTCACTAAAAGCGCGATAGCGGGGGCGGTGATCGTCGCCGGCGCTAGCGGCCTCGACGCCGGCCGGCGATGCGGTTCTCCGGATGGATATCGGCTTTCAAGATGATCGCGAAGCGTGTCACATCGAATCGCCGATACGGTGGCGACGACGCAGGGACGAGAGCGCAAATGCACCACGCCAAACCGACGGTACTCAAGCTCATCCGGACGAACGATGTCGCGGCCTAGTGCGCTGTTGATTCGTCACCTCGGCGACTCGCGCGGCGATCGCGCGGCGCGACTGCTCGCGGAGCGAGGATTCGAGTTGGACTGGCGCTGGCCGGCCGGGGGTGAGCGACTGCCGGAACCGCTCGACAGCGATCATCGGATTGCGGTCGTCTACGGCGGCATTCAGAGCGCCAACGACGTTGAGTCGGACCCCGCGATCGCCGCGGAATTGCGCTGGATTGAACGCTGGCTTGCGACCGGCCGACCGTTCCTGGGCCTGTGCCTGGGCGCGCAGTTGCTGGCCCGCTGCCTCGGCGCGCGGGTCGCGCGCCGTGCGGATCAACGTCACGAGATCGGTTTCGTCGAAATCCAGCCCACCGCATCGGGAACACGGTTCTTTCCGGGTCCGATCAAAGTTTACGCCTGGCACAATGAAGGTTTCGATCTTCCCGGCGGAACCGAGTTGCTTGCCAGCAGCGCAACCTTTCCGAATCAAGCGTTTCGCTACGGGGATCGAACGTTCGGCTTGCAGTTTCATCCCGAGGTGACGCCGGCGATCATGCGTACATGGATGGAAGAAGCCGGGCATATGCTGGCGGCACCCGGGGCCCATTCGCGCGATCGACAGTTGCGAGACGCACGACGTTACGACGCAGCGATGGGCCGGTGGTTCGAAGGATTTCTGGATCAGCACCTGCTGGCCGAGTGCCTTGGTTGACACCGCCCGGCAGATCAAACGAGTGGATCTTCGCTTCCACTCGAGATCCGGAGAAATCGAACTAACGGCCGCTTGCCAATAGGCGTGAGCGGCGATCGGCTGCCCCGTTTCGGCCCCTTATCCGAGCTGGAATTCGCTCCGTTAGACCAGAATTCTCAGTCGACCGCTACATTCCAACAGTAACCGGCTGATGTGAATGCGTTTAATGTCAATCGACGCGGCCACCCGCCCGGTGAAGCATGCTACGGGGTGAATTGCACGCTTGTGGCGGCGCAGAGCGGCGTTACAACGCTTTTAATGGAATGACAATTGCGCATCGTTGCGCCTTGCTCTGCACCACCGCAAACGCACACGTCACCCCGTCTAACTGAGGATTCCAGGTTAAACAACCCTGCAGTTCGTTCCCGCTCGAAAACGGACTCGAACCGGGATCGCCACTCATCCGCTCAGCGTATTGCCGGAGGCTCCAACGCTTCGTCGAGCGTCCCGCCGCACATGTCGGTCATGGGCATGAAGGGGTCGGTTCCAAGCTCGCCGCTCGTGAAAGAGGCTCGGATGATACGGAACCCACAGCCTGGCGAGTTGCGGATGAGGCGCTACGCTGGCGCGGATCGCGAGGTCATGGTATACGGTATACCAGAACTCGGGAAAGGTGCTCGAGGTTCCGGGTGATCGGCAAAATATGTGGGAGGTATAGGCGAGTGGCAGAGTACAAGTCGGACATTGAAATCGCGCGCGAGGCTAGCATGGAACCGATCGGCGATATCGCCGACCGCTTGGAGGTCCCGGCGGATTCCTTGCTTCCCTACGGCCGCACCAAGGCCAAGATCGAGCATGATTTCATCCGCTCGCTGAACGGACGCAAGGATGGCAAACTCATCCTGGTAACGGCGATCACCCCGACCCCCGCGGGTGAGGGCAAGACCACGACCTCGGTGGGACTTCATGACGCGCTGAATCGAATCGGCAAGCGCTCGATCGTGGCGCTGCGCGAACCGAGTTTGGGGCCGTGTTTCGGGATCAAGGGTGGCGCGGCCGGTGGCGGCTATGCACAGGTCGTGCCGATGGAGGACATCAATCTTCATTTCACCGGCGATTTTCACGCGATAGGCGCGGCCAACAATCTGCTCGCGGCAATGCTCGACAATCACATCCACCACGGCAACGCGCTCGGCATCGACGCGCGACGGATCTCGTGGCGGCGCGTGGTTGACATGAATGATCGGGCCTTACGTAGCGTGGTTTGCTCACTTGGTGGGATTGGCAACGGATTCCCTCGTCAGGACGGTTTCGACATCACCGTCGCATCCGAGGTGATGGCGATTTTCTGCCTTGCCAACGACCTGAGCGATCTGCAGCGTCGCCTCGGCAACATCGTCGTCGCGCAAACCCGCGACCGTCGCCCGATCACCGCCCGCGATCTCAAGGCCGATAGCGCGATGACGGTGCTGCTCAAGGATGCGCTGCAGCCAAACCTGGTACAGACCCTGGAGAACAATCCGGCGTTCATTCATGGCGGTCCGTTCGCCAACATCGCACATGGATGCAATTCGGTGATTGCGACCAAGAGCGCACTCAAACTCGCTGACTACGTGATTACCGAGGCGGGCTTCGGCGCCGATCTGGGTGCCGAGAAATTTTTCGACATCAAATGCCGCAAGGCGGGACTCATGCCCTCGGCGGTGGTGTTGGTGGCGACGATTCGCGCGCTGAAGATGCACGCCGGCGTCGCCTTGTCGAATCTCAAAGTCGAGAACCTTGGCGCAGTACGGTCCGGGTGCGCCAATCTCAACCGCCACATCTCGAACCTGAAGCTTTTCGGTGTGCCGGTGGTGGTTGCGGTCAACCGATTTCCGACCGATACCGACGCCGAGGTCGAAGCGGTATGCGAAGTGGCCTCGGCCCAGGGTGTCGAAGCTATCCAGTGCACCCACTGGGCCGACGGCGGCGCCGGTGCCGAGGCCTTGGCCCACGAGGTGGTGGGACTGGTCGAGGCGGATGCCGCCAACCAGTTTTCGGTGCTCTATCCGGACGAGATGGGACTATGGGAAAAGGTCACGACCATCGCGACGCGCCTCTACGGTGCGGCGACGGTCAGTGCCACCAAGGCAGTCCGCAATCGCTTCGCGCAACTCGAAGAAGGCGGTTACGGCCATTTCCCTGTTTGCATGGCCAAGACTCAGGCCAGCCTGTCACACGACGCCAAGGTGGTCGGCGCGCCGGAGGGTTACGACATGCCGGTGCGAGAAGTCCGACTGTCGGCGGGCGCCGAATTCGTGGTGGTTATATGCGGCGACATCATGACGATGCCGGGCTTGCCCAAGACGCCGGCGGCCGAGCGTATCTACGTCAACGACGACGGCGACATCGAGGGCCTGTTCTGATTTGTCACGCCCCGGGGATGCCCGATGCGAGCCATAGCCGCCAAGTGGTTGGTTGCGACACGGGTTGATGAGCAGTTACGAGAACTACGGACGGGTCAGCGGCGATTACGATGCAACCCGCGGTGTTGTCGGCCTTGAGATCATCCTCGGCTGTTTGGCGACGGGCTGCGGGCGGCTCGACCGCCTGCGGGTGCTGGACGCGGGTTGCGGAACCGGTAACTACGCGCGGGCGATCGCGGCCCATGTCGGCAAAGTGGCAGCGGTGGACCTCAACCCGGAGATGCTGGCCGTGGCTCGCGGCAAGCTCGCCGCCGAAATTGAAGCGGGAAACGCCGAGTTGCACCGCTCATCACTCCGCGAGCTACCGTTGGAAACCGACTCGATCGATGGCGTGATGGTCAATCAGGTGCTCCATCATCTCGGCGACGACGCGCACGCCGGCTGGCCGGCGAAGCGCAGCGTGGTGGCCGAGTTGCGACGCGTGCTGCGCCCCGGCGGCGTCGCGGTCATCAATATTTGTTCCCATCGTCAGTTGCGTGAAGGGTGGTGGTATCTAGCGCTGATCCCGCGCGCGGTCGAAGCAATGTGTGCCCGCCACATACCCTTGGATACGCTTGAGCGCTTGCTGTCCGAGGAAGGGTTCGAGCCGCGCGCCCGAATGGTCCCGACCGATGCGTTGATGCAGGGCACGCAGTATTTCGACCCCTCGGGTCCGACCCGCGCCGAATGGCGGCACGGCGATTCGATCTGGGCCCTGGTGGATGAGGCGGAGATGGCCGAGGCGACCGCCCGCTGGCGTGCTCTCGACGAAGCGGCGCGAGCCGATTTCGTGGCCCGTCACGATCGGCCACGGGCGACGCTTGGACAGTTCACCTTCTTGCATGCGCAGTACCGCCGATGAACGGGCCTTGAAGGGCCAGCGTGACCGCTGCTGACATGGTCGCCGACCGGGGACGAGCGGCGCAACGGATCCGTGGGATCCTGTTTGACAAGGACGGCACTCTGATCGAGTTTCACGCGACCTGGATGCCGGCTTATCGGGCTGGCGCCAGCGCCGCCTGCACACTCCTGGCGCGACCCGGACTCGAAGCGCGGTTGCTGGAGGTCGCCGGCTATGATCGGCGCGCCGATCGCTGCGCCCCCGGTTCGGCGCTGGCCTGCGGCACCACCCGCGAAATCGTCGATTTGTGGTGCGCTGAACTCGGCGGCGGCGATCCCGCGACCCTCGCGCGGGAAGTCAACACGGTGTTCCTTGAGCATGCCGCGCGGCGCGCCGTGCCGGTTACCGATCTGGTGCGCCAGTTTTCCGGTTTCCTCGCCGATGGCTTGATCCTGGGCGTCGCGACCATGGACCAGGAGGCGCGCACCCACGCGACCATGGAACGTCTCGGCGTCGCTTCCCTGCTCGACTTCGTCTGTGGCTGCGACAGCGGTCACGGGGAGAAGCCCGGACCCGGAATGGTGCATGCTTTTTGCGACGCTACCGGGCTCACGCCCGATCAGATCGCGGTGGTGGGCGACACCCCGCACGATCTCAACATGGGCCGCGCCGCCGGCGCGGCGATGGTGCTCGGGGTGCTGACAGGCGCGAGCACCCTGGAAGTTCTCGCGCCGTTAGCCGATCGGGTACTGGCGGATATCACCGAAATCGCCGATTTGCTCGCGGATCGGACGGCGCCTCAATAACGCATGTGCGGCAGCACCAACTGCTCGATCCAGTTGTAGACCTCGCGGCGCCGCACGTCGGTGTTGGTTACGTCGGCATCGATACCGAGCAGCCAAGCCAGGTCCTGACGCGAAGGATCCCGGTGGAGCGCCTCGAGCTGGTCAACGTAGGCGAATCCGGCTTGACGATCGGCGAAGAATCCGAGCTCGGTGAGCTTGTCGACGCGACAGAAAGTCAGGCGCGCGATTTCGTGCAGGTCGTATTCCGGATGATACTGCACCGCCCACAGCGTGCCGCCGCGGTGGGTGACGGTTACCGCCTGCACCTCCGTGAAACGGTTCGACGCGAGGCACACCGCGCCCGGTGGCAGATGCGTCACCTCATCGACATGACTGATGAAGGCATCGAAGACGCTGGGTTTGCCGATGTACAGGGGGTGGGCGCGGCCCTCCGGGGTGAGCTGGATCTTGCGCGCGAGACCCATTTCGCGACCGTTGGGATTCGGCGCGCAAAGCCCCCCGGCGGCGACCACCGCGAGTTGCGCCGCCCAGCAGCTCCCGTAGCTCGGGACACCCGCCTCGAAGATTGCCCTGGCGAGATCGATTTGCGCCCGAACGTCGGGGTCGTCGGCGAAGATGGTGAGGCTCGATCCGGTCCAAGCGACCCCGTCATAGGCGTTAATCGCCGCGCCTTGCGGCAGGCTGGCGCCGGGATCGGCGGGATAGAGTATATCCACGGTGCAGTCCGGGCGGCACTCGCCGAGCATCCGCGCGTAGAGTTCTCCCGCCGGGGTCGCGCCACCCGCCGCGAGTTCTTCGCGACCCTCGCGACGATAACCGTCGACGATTAGAAAATGCGGTCCAGCAGTCATTTATCCATCACTCCTGTAACATCTCAAAAAGTTCGGGCGTTGGAGCGGGGTAGTGCGTTACAGGACACGCGGTGAATACATCCCTGTACGCTCGATAGGGCAGCTTGCGGCGCTGCGCTTTCCTGCTGCGCCAGCAAGTCCGGGGTTCGCATCCCTGCGAACCCGCTCAGCGACAGGAATGCCCACCGGGCATTTCTCTTTCCCGCTTCGCCCCTGCTGCCTACGGTCGAAGTAACGCACTACCCCGCTCCTCTTGAAACAGCGATCGCGTCCGGGGTTATTGAGAACTTACTCATTCCTGAATATTCAAGCGATCGATGATCGCCGGTAGATCGGCCGCGCGGTCACAGATCGCGTCGGCCGCGGTATGGTCACGGTCGCGATCCCGCGTGACCGTGAACAACACGGCTTTCATCCCCAGCGCGTGCGGGCCTTGTACGTCATTGTGATCGCGATCGCCGACGTGCACCATGGCCTCCATCGGAACACCCAACTGCTGCGCGGCCGCGGCGAACATCGCCCGGTGCGGTTTGGATCGCCCGACCTCGTCGGAAAAAGCGAACCCGCTGAAGTGGCGGAGCAGATCGTGCGCTTCCAACCATTGCCGCAGACAGCGCCCCGGCGAGTAGATGGCATCCGACACCACCGCGAGTCGATAGCGTCCGGCGAGTTCAGCGATCGCCGCACCAATCCCGGGGACCGGGTCCGGCATCACCTCGATTTCCATTTCCTCGATGCGCCGCACGGTACTCGCCAACCGTTCAGCGTCGAGCCTCGACTTGAGGCCGTCCGACAACACCTCGATGCGCTCGCGAACCGTCCAGGTGACGTGCTGCACATGCCACACGTGATTGAATGCGGACTCGCTCAAATCATAGGCTTGATCGAAGCACTCCCTGGTCAGCTCGTGCTCGCCGCCGAGCGCCTCCCACACCAGGTCGCGACGCGCGTCAGGCTTGCCGGGCAAGCCGCGCGCACGACGCTTGGTCTCGTCGGAATTGTCGTGAATCACGGTATCCCATAGATCAAAAGTCACGGCGTCAATCATTGAAGCGGGCATCCCTGCAAGCGACGATGCGCTCGCGACCGGCGAGCGAAGGCGCGTGAGCTTAAGCCAAGCGCCGGGGATCGACAAGGAGGAGGCCAGCGGCGAGAACCCAACCCTGACCATCGTCACTTTGGCTATTCGGCAGGCGGAACACTTGGCGGGAGAGCTGAACAAAGGCAATCTCTGATCCCTGATCGACGGGAGCGCATGATCGGCCCGGTTCATTCGCAAGGGCCGCGGCCGATCATTTTTTCCCGCTACCGGAACCGGCCCCCGAATGCCGGCTTGGCGGGGCCTCTTGCAAAGGCCGCCGGTAAGTCCTCAATAACGCCGGGCAATACCGTCAATTCAAGAGGGCGGGGTAGCGCATTACAGGACCCGCGGTGAATACATCCCTGTACGCTCGAAGGCAGCATCCCTGATGCCTACGGTCCTGTAATGCGCTACCCCGCCCGACGCGCAGACTTATTGAGTTGTTACGGCCGCCGGTCACGGAATCCATCAACCGTAGAGGCGCGCAAACCGGGGTCGATTGCGCCGCCTACCGTTGTCGGCGATTATGCAGTGATGGCCGACAACGAAATTTCCGCACCGGGCGGGCCGCGGATCGAGCGCCTGCCGCTACCGAACCCAAGCCCCGGGACCACGCGCACGCTGACGGTCTGGCGTTTCGGCAAACGCGGTGCGCGTCCCAAGGCCTATCTACAGGCCGCGCTGCACGCCGATGAGTTGCCGGGCGTACTGGTATTGCGCGCGCTTGCCGCTCGTTTGGCGCGGGCGCAGCACGATGGTGTGCTCGAGGGTGAGGTGGTGTTGGTGCCGCTTGCCAACCCGATCGGTCTTTCCCAGTATGTATTCGGTCACTCGCTCGGTCGCCACGCGCTCGAAGGCAGCGGCAATTTCAATCGCGGCTATCCGGACCTGGCGACCGCGGTCGGTGAGCGGATCGGCGCGGAGTTGGGCGCCACGGCCGACGCCAACGTCGCCCTGGTACGGCGCGCGTTGGTCGGTGCGCTCGCCGAGTACCCGGCGAACGGCGCGCCCGCTGTATTGCGCTTGACGTTGATGCGGCTCGCGGTCGACGCGGATATCGCGCTCGATCTGCACTGCGATTCGGAGGCGGTTCTGCATGTCTACACCGGCGCCGCGCTGTGGCCACAGGCCGCCGATCTCGCGGCGCAACTCGGGGCGCGCGCGACGCTGCTCGCCGCGGTGTCGGGCGGCAACCCCTTCGACGAGGCGCTGGGCGGACCGTGGTGGTCACTGGCCGAGCGCTTTCCACGCTATCCGCTGCCGCCTGCCTGTCTCGCGGCGACGATCGAATTGCGTGGCGAACGGGACGTCGACCAAGCGTTCGCTCAAAGCGATGCCGAGGCCCTGTACCGATTCCTGTGCCGGCGCGGGGTGGCGAGCGAGGATCCGAGACCGCTACCCGCCAGCCGGTGCGCGGCGACCCCGCTTACCGGCGTCGACATGATCCGGGCGCCGAGCGCCGGCGTCGTCTGCTATCCGAAATCCCCGGGCGAGATCGTGGCCCGGGGTACCCCGGTCGCCGAGATCATCGACCCGCTGGATCCGGATGACGCGGGCGCCCGGCGGATCCTGCGCGCGGGCACCGACGGTGTGTTATTCGCGCGTGCCGCCGATCGCTTGGCCCGACCGGGCCAAGTACTGGTCAAGGTCGCCGGCTCCGAGCCTTTGGCCGACCGCGAGGGTGGCGCGCTGCTGACCGACTGAGCTTTCCGCGCCGGGCACGTTGGCGTCGACGGGCGCAATGCGTAATATACGCGCGTTCCGGGCGTCGGAAGAACAACACAAGGGGACGGATTGGAGAAGCCTGCTGAGGCCCTCGTCGTCGAGGACCTGCACAAGCGATTTGCGGATGTTGAGGTGCTCAAGGGTGTGTCGCTATGCGCCTTCGAGCACGATGTCGTTTCAATACTCGGCAGCAGCGGTTCAGGCAAGAGCACGCTGCTGAGGTGCGTGAATCTGCTTGAGCTTCCGGAGGCGGGGCGGGTCTCGGTGGGCGGCGAGTTGATCCGGATGTGTGAGCGGCGCGACGGTTCCCGGGTCGCCGAGGATCCGCGCCAGGTCGAGCGAATTCGATCGCGACTCGCGATGGTGTTCCAGCAGTTCAACCTGTGGAGCCACATGACGGTACTCGAGAACGTCGTGGAGGCGCCGATTCACGTACTCAAGGTGCCCAAGGCGGAGGCGCTGGAGCGCGCCCGCGCCGTGCTCGATCGGGTGGGGATGTATGATCGGCGGGACTACTATCCCGCGCACCTGTCCGGAGGCCAGCAGCAGCGCGCCGCGATCGCGCGGGCGCTGGCCGTGGAACCCGAGGTGATGCTGTTCGATGAACCAACCTCGGCGCTCGATCCGGAGTTGGTCGGTGAGGTGCTCAAGGTGATGCGCAGCCTCGCCGAAGAAGGCCGAACGATGTTGGTCGTCACCCACGAGATGGGTTTTGCACGGGAGGTCTCGAGCCGGGTACTGTTCCTGCATCTTGGACGGGTGGAAGAGGAGGGGGCGCCCGATGAGGTGTTCGAGCGACCTCGCTCGGAACGATTCCGGCAGTTTCTCGCCGGTATCCTGAAGTAGCCGACCGGACGCCAGCGCCGGGCGGAAACGAGTGGATCATTCGCTGGCTGTAAGTCAGGAGGAAAGCGACCATGAAAAAACTGGCAACCCTGGTGTTGGTGGGCATCGCGTTCGCGTTTGCCGCGGGCGGCGCCGCCGCCAAGGATTGGAAGAAGATCCGGATTGGCGTGGAAGGCGCCTATCCGCCGTTCAGTTCCGTTACCCCGGATGGCAAGCTCGTGGGCTTCGATATCGATATGGCTTTTGCCCTGTGCAAAGAGATCGGCGCCAAATGCGAGTTGGTGCAGCAAGACTGGGATGGCATCATTCCGGCGCTGCTGGCGCGCAAGTACGACGCGATCATCGCCTCAATGTCGATTACCGAGAAACGCAAAAAGAAGGTGGCGTTCACCCATAAGTACTACAACACGCCGGCAAAATTCGCACGCCACAAAGGTTCCGGGATCGAAATCACCAAAGCCGGGCTCAAGGGCAAGACGGTCGGCGTACAGCGCGCCACCACCCACGACAATTTCATTACGGCGAAATTCGGCGACACCGTAAAGATCAAGCGCTACGCCACCCAGGATGACGCCTATCTGGATGCCAAAGCGGGACGCTTGGATCTGCTGCTCGCCGATTCGGTGGCGATGAATGACGGTTTCCTCAAGAAGGACATCGGCAAGGACTGGGAATTCGTCGGGCCCGATTTTACCGATCCGAAGTATTTCGGTTCCGGAGCCGGTATCGCGATACGCAAACAAGACAAGGATCTCGTGGCTAAATTCAACAAGGCAATCGATGCGATTCGCGCCAACGGCGTGTATCAGAAAATCAACGCCAAATATTTCAAGTTCGACGTCTACGGCGGCTGAGTTGACGGGAATGGCCGCCGGCTCGTGGCCGGCGGTCACCCCGGCTCGCTGATGTTCGATCTGCACGGCTACCTGCCGTTTATTCTCAAAGGTATGGCGCTCACCATCGAGGTGGCGCTGCTGTCGCTGTTGCTCGCCATCGTGCTCGGCATGCTCGGCGCGCTGGCCAAGCTCTCGGATTCGCGTGTCGCGCGACTCGTGGCCGGCGTTTATACCACGCTGATCCGCGGCATACCCGACCTGGTACTGATGACGCTGATCTTTTTCGGCGGGCAGATTGCGCTCAATAACCTGGGCGACCGCATGGGTTGGGATTACATCGATGTGAGCCCGTTCGTTGCCGGCACCCTGACCATCGGCTTCATCTTCGGCGCCTACATGACGGAGGCCTTCCGTGGCGGGATCCTGGCGGTCTCGCGCGGCGAGATCGAGGCGGGTCAAGCCTACGGAATGCGACCCGCGCAGGTGTTTTTCCGCATCACGCTGCCATTGATGGTGCGCCACGCGCTGCCGGCCTTCGGCAACAACTGGATGGTGCTGGTCAAATCCACCGCCCTGGTGTCGGTCATCGGCCTGCATGACATGGTCTACAATGCCGGTCAGGCGGGCGGCAGCACCCGCCTGCCGTTCACCTTCTACCTGCTGGTCGCGTTCCTGTTCCTGGGGATCACCGGGGTTTCCGATATCGCGCTGCGCTGGGCCGATCGCCGCTACAGTGTCGGCGTGCGGCGCTCCTGAAGCGATGGATTTTCAGGCGATCATCGATAACCTGCCACTGTATTTCAGCGGCTTGCGGGTAACCATCGAATTGCTGGTGCTGTCGCTGTTGGTCGGAATGATGCTGGCCCTGCCGATCGCGCTGTTGGCGTCCGCTCGCAATCGTGTGATCGCCTTCCCCGCCAGGGCCTATATCTATTTTTTTCGCGGCACGCCCCTGCTGGTACAGATGTTTCTGATCTATCACGGGTTGGCGCAATTTGACGCGGTGCGTGAGAGCGTCGCATGGGTGGTGCTCAAGGAGGCGTATTGGTGCGCCTTGATCGCCTTTGCCATGAATACCGCCGGCTACACCGGCGAGTTCCTGCGCGGCGCGATCAAGCAGACGCCGTTCGGCGAGATCGAGGCGGCGCGCGCATATGGCATGTCGCGCGCGATGCTGCTGCGGCGCATCATCCTGCCGAGCGCTTTCCGGCGCGCCTTGCCGGCCTACGGCAACGAGGTGATTTTCATGCTGCACGGCACCGCGCTGGCGGGCGTAATCACGATCGTCGACCTGTTCGGCGCCGCCAAAATCGTCAACTCACGCTATTTCGTCCCCTTCGAGTCGTTCATCACCGCGGGGCTGTTCTATCTGACGCTGACCTTCACCATCGTCGGTCTGTTCAAACTCTGGGAGCATCGCTGGCACGCCTACTTACGACCTCGAAGCGGCACGGCGGAGGTCAGCCCTTAGGTGGAGCTTGCGGCCGATCTGTCTCGAATCGGCTGTTTCTCGCTACGAGCACCGTGACCCGACAGGCCCCTGAGCGGGGCCGCGGGGATCAATCGTTCCAGTTGATGGAGCCGTCGTGGTCGCCGCCCTCGCTGCCGCGCGTGCGGATGTCGCGGCCGAGCATTTCCAGTTCGTCGAACAGGGCGCGGCCAGCGGGGTTCATTCGTGCTCGGGCGGCTTCGACGTAGTCCACCAGTCCGCCGACGTCCCCAGTGGACAGTACCAATGCGCCAATCGGCGTCCCGCCCCCCAAATGATCGACCGGATAACCGAGTCCGCGCGCCGCCTCGCGCACGTAAAACACGGCCAGTTCGGGTTCTTCCAGCACTGTATCGGCGTTCGCATCGTAGGCCGGAAATGCCTTGGCGAGGCGACCATAGGTGACACTACGGATGTCGACCTTGTGGAACGGAAAGACCCGTGCGAAGGGTCCGGCCGCGGCGCGGAATCCGGGAAAGAGTTCCTTGAAGCGGCGCTGATCGCCATTTTCCATGGTAAGGCGGAGCGCGTCGAGTCGCGCCAACGTCGTTGCCCCCGTGTAGCAGCAAGGCTTCACCAACTGGGTGCTGGTGGCGCAGGCCGTGACTAACAAGACACCACCGGCCACGATAGACTTCGCCACGAGACGCAATTTTCGCAGGTTCACGTGTCCAAACCCCCGCATACCCGATTCAGCGATCTTAGACGTCATGGAGATCGCACGGTTCCGGTCGAACGATTTTGTCCCCCCAACGGTCCGCAATCCGAATCGCGCGTTCCATGCCTGAGGGACTCCCCGTTTGGGGTTGGGCATTGAACACGGATTCCTCGGTTGACCGCTGCGATCTCATAGCAACCGATTGATATGAAAGCCAGTCGTTTTAACCTAGAATCCTCGGTTGACCGCTACATTCTGACAGTAACCGGCTGATATGAATGCCTTTAATGTCGTTCGATGTCTTCACCCGCCCGGCGAATCACGCTACGGGGCGAATGGCACGTTTGCGGCGGCGCAGGGCGGCGTTACAACGCTTTGAATAGAACGACTATTGCGCATCGTTGTGCCTTGCCCTGCACCCCGTCCAACCGAGGATCCTGGATTGAATCGGATCCGCAAAGCGATTGATCGCGTAGAGGGCTTACCAATGAGTGACTTCAGATCACGCCGCGCGCAACGAGTGATTGCCACGGGCGTACTGGCGCTGTGTTCCATCGGGTGGTCGTCGAGTATCGCCGCGGCCGCCGATCCAGCTACGTCCGCTACCACGCCGGGATACTACGAGGATGCGCTGCGCTACGAGCGTCAAGGGGATCTGAAAGCCGCGATGATCCAGTTGCGCAACGCGATCAAGTTGAATCCGGGACATCTGCCGTCGCGGTTTCTGTTGGGCCAGCTCTATTTGCGCACCGGCGATCCGAAATCCGCGGTCCGCGAACTCAGGCTCGCGCGCGAGCGGGGCGCCGACGACGATCTCGTATTGGTGCCGTTGGGTACCGCGTATCTGGCAATGTCCCGATTCAAAGTATTGCTTGATGAGATAACGACCGGCGGCCATGCGCCGCGCGTCGAACGCCGGATCCGCTTGCTCCGTGGCCAGGCCCATCTCGCCCTGCACGCGCTCGACGCGGCCGAGAACGACTTCGTTCAGGCGCAGCAACTCGCCCCGCAAGAGGCGGCTCCGTTGGTTGGTCGCGCGCGGGTTGAACTGGCACGCGGAAATACCCCGGCGGCGGAGAAACTTCTCGACCGCGGATTGAGTCTGGAGCCGGAAGACGCCGATGCATGGTACGAGAAGGGGTTGATTCGACGCCGTGAACGCCGGCTCGACAAGGCGTTGAGCGCCTTCCAACGGGCGCTCGAAAGCGATCCACGGAACCTCCGTGCACGGGTCGCGCGTGCCTCGGTTTTGATCGAGGTCGGACGCTTCGATGACGCCGATCGTGATCTGAAATTCGTGCGCGAGAAAAATCCCGTGGATGCCGAGGCAATCTACCTCCAGGCGTTACTGAAGTCTCGGCAGGGCGACCGCGCGGGCGCAAAAGCCGTACTCAAGGCCGCCCGAGGCCTGATTGGCGCGGTCGATTCGGCGACCCTGGAGGCGCACCCGACGTTGTTGCTGCTGGCCGGCCTTACCGATTATTCGGGAGGACAACTCGATAAGGCCTATAAGGAACTTTCGCAGTTTCTCCGCAAAACTCCAGGGCACCCCGGTGCGAGCAAGATCGTGGGCGCCATTCGCCTTGAGCGCGGTAACGTGGCGGGAGCAATCAAGATTCTGGAACCGGTCGCACTGGGGAGTGAACCCGATCCGATCGCCTATACGATGCTCGGCGATGCCTACATGGAGGCACGGCGCTACCGGGATGCAACCCGGATGTTCGAGCGCGCCGCGAAGCTCACCGCTAAGCCGGATGCCGCGCTTACCCGCCTCGCGTTGAGTCGCGCCCGTGACGGCGACGCCGCGCGCGCGGTCCAGGATCTCGAGTCGGCCCTGGCGATCGTGCCGGGCTCGGTTCCCGCCTCGGTGGTGCTCGTGCAATTGCACCTCCGGCGGCGTGAATTCACCGCCGCGCTCAAGGTCGCGCGCGACATTTCGGCACGCCATCCGGACAACCCGATGTTCTATAACCTGATCGGCGCGGCGGCGATCGGGCAGCGCGATTTCGCGACCGCGCGCAGCAGTTACAAACAGGCACTGGTGGTCGATCCGGACTATCTCCCGGCACAAATCAACCTTGGAAAGCTCGATGCGGCGCGCGGTGACACCGACGCGGCGCTGCGACGATTCAAGGCGATATTGAAATCCCGTCCGAATGAGATCCGAACCATGCGCGAAGTGGCACGAGTGTTGGCCGCCCGGGATCGCATCGTGGAGGCGATCGCCTTGATGGAAAAAGCCAGCGCGATCGATTCGGCGGGACTCGAGCCGCAGCTCGACCTCGTCGCGCTCTATCTACGCCACGGTGACTTGAAGAAAGCGCTCGCCACCGCCCGGGCATTGGAAGCGAAAGCGCCGGAAGATCTGCGGGTGCTGCTCGCGTTGGGACGCGCTTTGTACGCGAGCGGGCAACGCGAGCCCGCACTGACTCGCTATCGACGGCTTGCCAAGCTTGCCGGTTTCGATGCCCGATGGCTCTACCGAGTGGCCAAGGAACAAAGTATGGCCGGCGATCTGGCCGGTGCCGCCTGGTCGCTGCGCAAGGCGGTGCAGGGCGACGAAAACTACCGGCCGGCACGACGTGCATTGGTGGCCGAAACCGCCAAGCAAGGCCGCCTCGAGGACGCACTGGCAGGGGCACGGCAATACCGCGAGCGCTGGCCAAAAGATCCACTCGGGGCACTGTTGACAGGCGACGTGGAGATGCAGGCGCAACGCTACGAGCAAGCGCTGACGGCCTATCGCGAGGCATTCCGCCTCACCCCCGCCGGGCGCACGGCGATCCGGATCTATCAAGCCCGGACCGCGGCAGGCGATGCGCGCGCCGCGCGTACCGAGCTTGCTGCTTGGGTCCGCACCCATCCCGCCGGCACGAATGCGCGGCGCGTTCTCGCTTCAGCCTACCTGCAGGCCGGATCCTTCAGTGAGGCGATCACGCATTACCAGCGCCTGCTGAAGGACGCACCGGCCGACGCCGCGCTACTCAACGATCTCGCCTGGTTGTACGCCCGAATCGGAGATCGGCGCGCGCAGGAGACCGCTGCGCAAGCCTACGCGCTGGCGCCGGAGCGTCCCGATGTCCTCGACACCTATGGCTGGATACTGGTGAAGGCGGGCGAGCGTACCCGCGGTCTCGGGCTACTGCGTGAGGCGCATTCGCGCGCCGCCAACAATCCGGCACTGCGCTACCATCTCGGTGCGACGCTGCATCTTCTGGGCCGCGACAAGGAGGCACGACCGGAATTGGAAGCCGCGCTGAGCGGCGGTGGTGACTTCAGAGAGGCCCCCGAGGCCAGGGCACTACTGGAACAACTGCGAGGATCGTAGGGCCGGCCGGTATCAGACTCGGAATCCTCGTTTGGTCGCCTCATTGCAGATAGTAACCGATGGATAGGAAAGCGAGGGATGTGAATGCTCCTGTCGACGGTGGGTCGGGACGAAGAGGTGATTCGGGAGTACATTCGACGCCAGGAGAAAGAGGATCGTCGCCTCGATCAGTTGAACTTGGTGTAGGAACGCCCCCACCGGGGGCGCAAGGGAG
>Ga0114931_10001849_pt1 | contig 26939 bp, 23 predicted proteins | sample 2SBtaG_FD_89579 | JGI IMG/M metagenome (GOLD analysis project Ga0114931, IMG submission 89579) | Deep subsurface microbial communities from Kolumbo volcano to uncover new lineages of life (NeLLi) - 2SBTROV14_V59a metaG | ecosystem: Environmental > Aquatic > Marine > Volcanic | place: Kolumbo... | reverse complement strand
ATCCGCGCTCCCGTAGGGTGTCGCAAGTACGCGCCCAAGGAGGCTCTGATCTATAGTTGGCGCCACTGGATTTTCGGGTTTCGGGTCGCGCATCTGTGCGCGCGTGCCGGCGTCAAATATATTTGACGCAGGGGTGATCAGAGCACCCCCGAGGCCTGTGTGCAGGGCATGGGGTGGGCTAAACGCCTTTCACATCATCTGGTTATGAGTGAATCGCCCGATCTGAACACCCAGGTTCTGGTGATCATGAGCTGGTCATAGGCCGCCCTCATCTCTTCTGGGAAGGGCTTGAACGGGGATGCCAGGGTGACGATCCGCAGCGCGGCGTCGTCCAACACCCGTTGCCCGGAAGAGGCCCCGATCTTCGCCTTGACCAATCGTCCCCGGTGGTCGAGCAGGACATGCACGATCAGTGACCCGCTGAGATGGCTGCGGCGGGCTTCGTCCGGGTAATTCAGGTTGCCCACCTGCTCCACTCGGTTGACCCACTCCTTGAGGTAGGCCGCCTCGACCGCCGTCTTCGCACTCAGGGTGTCCACATAGTTGATCCGGGGGCGTTGGGCGTATCGCTGCTGGCGCCGGGCAAGTTCCGCCGTCAATTGCGCGATCTCCATCTCGCGTTGCCGCTCTGCGGCATCTGCCTTATCGGCCCGGCCATCCCGCTCTCGGGTGTCTTGATGTGCCGCGACACGATGGCGGGCAGGTGTCGTACGGGTGATGAAGGCCTCACTCGCTGGCGAAGGCCTGCCCTGATGCTTGAGCATTCGGGTGGGTGCGATCCCGTCGGTCGGGGTGGGGCTCAAGCCCGCCAGGAAATCAGTCGGGCGTTGTTGCCGGGCCGTGCGTCCGCTCGCACTCTGATTAGCCTGGGCGATCAGCTCGGTCTCCTCGGGCGGTTTTTGCGAGCTGTGCTGGACCAGGACGACGTCGACCGAGTTGCTCTGAACCGCCGGCTCGGTGGCCATGGTGAAGCCGATACCGAATATGAGCAGGGCATGCACTGCTGCGGCAAAGAACAGCGTGAGGCTGATTCGATCGCCGGGACCGGCGGCTGCTATGGTCTGTACTGCGGACATGTGCCTCTAGCTTAGCATCGATTATTGGGCGGGCCTGTGCGCGACGCTACCCCTTGGCGGGTATTTTACCCGGCTTCGTCCAGGAGCATATACCTGCCCCGGGTCGGAACCGTGGCCCGTGTATCGGCCCTTGCGGAGGCCCTGAGCTGTGGGTGGCCTGGCTGCCGATGTCGGCATCGCCATGACCCCGGCGGTGAGGCCCTTCGTTGGTCATCGGCGCTTGGCGAGCCGGACCTCGATTGCATCCAGGAGGGTGGCGCTGATATTGGCGCCGTAGATCCGATCCAGCTCCCGGATGCAGGTCGGGCTGGTAACATTGATCTCCGTCAGATAGTCCCCGATCACGTCCAGGCCGACGAACAGCAGCCCTTGATCGCGCAGCACAGGACCTACCCTGTCGCAGATCCACCGATCTCGCGCGCTCAGCTCCACCCCCTGACCCTGTCCTCCTGCAGCCAGGTTGGCGCGTGTCTCGCCCTTCGCCGGAATCCGTGCCAGGGCGTAGTCGAAAGGGATTCCGTCGATCAGGAGCACCCTCTTATCCCCGGCACTGACCTCCGGGATGTATCGCTGCGCCATGATGGTGCGCCTGCCGTGGGTCGTCAGCGTCTCCAGGATCACGTTCAGGTTGGCATCATCCTCTGTGACCCGAAATATCGATGCGCCTCCCATGGAGTCCAGGGGCTTGAGGATGACGTCTCCGTGGTGGGCGATGAATGCCCTCAGGCGGGCGTGAGCCCGGGTGGCCAGTGTGGGAGGGCTGCATTCTGGAAACCAGGCAATGAACAACTTTTCGTTGGCACCGCGGACCGCCGCCGGGTCATTGACCACCAAGGCCCCCTGACGGGCGGCCAGCTCCAGGATCTGGGTGGTGTAGAGGTATTCGAGGTCGAAAGGCGGGTCCTTGCGCAACAAGATCACATCCATCTGTCCCAGGGCGTGCTCGACTGGCTCGCCCAGATCGGACCAGTCCGCGGGATCGTCTCGTACCGCAAGCGGACGCAGACCGGCTCTGGCCTCCCCGCCGACGATGTACAGATGAGGCTGTTCAGCATAATACAGCGTCCATCCGCGGGATTGACCCTCGAGCAGCATGGCCAGTGTGCTGTCCTTGGAGGGGTTAATGGATTCGATCGGGTCCATTACCACTGCCATGGTCGTGTGCATTGCGCAAGCCCTTTAGTGTTTTCTGCCGGGGAGGGAGAGGCCCCTGGGTCGGCCGTTGGCCGCTACTATACCAGCTGAATTCGCAGGTGTGGGCCCTGTCCCGTGTGGGACGCCGGTGAGGTCGGGATAATCACCTCCTTTGTCGGGCCAGGTGCATCTCTTGGCCTCGATCCGGCTAAGATCTCCTGACATAAGAGGCCTTTCCGAGGGGCGCAGGGTCGCACCGAGGCCTATACCTATCGCGCCTGGCTTCGGCCTGCGGATCCCGCGTCTGTAGCACGCGACGGTGTCGGAGATATTCGGTGGCGGATGGTATGCCTGCGGCACCGCCTGGCCCTGCATTCGGACCCACGCACCGAAGAAGACCGAACACCCGGGTCGAAGAGTATAGAGGGGTTCAAGATCTTGAGCTTAAGGGACTGACGTGAGTACTCACACAAACGCTGCCGGATCGACACAGACGTCCGGGGATGACCTCTCAGGCATGAAGGTCATGGTAATAGACGACAGCAAGACCATACGCCGCACCGCGGAGACCTTGCTGCGCAAACAGGGTTGTGAGGTCTCTACCGCCACCGATGGATTTGAGGCGCTCGCAAAGATTGTCGAGACGGAGCCGGATCTGATATTCGTCGATATCATGATGCCGCGTCTCGATGGCTATCAGACCTGCGCGCTGATTAAGCAGAATCGCCGCTTTAGTGGGACTCCGGTGGTGATGCTGTCCAGCAAGGACAGCATCTTCGACAGGGCGCGGGGACGGATCGTCGGATCATCCGAATATCTGACCAAGCCCTTTACTCGAGACGAATTGCTGGGCGCGATCCGGCGCTGTGTGAAACGGTGAGCTGACGAATCGTCAACACCCGATTTGGCACTTTGAACCTATTTATTGCGAAGGGAGTGTAACGGTGGCCAGGATCCTGGTGGTGGACGATTCCCCGACCGACACCTATGTGCTTCGGTCGATCTTGGAAAAAGGCGGACACGAGGTCTCGACGGCCGAAAACGGGGAGGCCGGATTGAAGGCGGCGCGATCGTTGAGGCCTGATCTGATCCTTATGGATGTGGTGATGCCGGGCATGAATGGCTTTCAGGCAACGCGAGAGCTCAGTCGCCAACCCGAGACCTCCCATATCCCGATCATCATCGTGACGACCAAGGACCAGGCTACGGACAAGGTCTGGGCGAGTCGGCAGGGCGCCCGGGACTACATCGTAAAACCGGTGTCCGAGAAGGCGCTGCTGGGCAGCGTGGCATCGACGCTGAGCTGAAGCATGTCTGTCTCATCTCCCTATGCGCTCCTGCGGGAACTGGATGATCTGGGGGCCTCGGGGCGCACGCCTCTGCCAACCCAGCGATCCCGCAAGGCGCTGTGGCATTGTGTCGCCTTTGCGTTGGGCGGCACCCGGTTGTTGACCGGCATGGAACAGATCACGGAGGTCGTCGATCCGCCCCCGTTGATTCGGGTTCCTGGAGCCAAGAGCTGGCTGCTGGGGGTGGCAAATCTGCGCGGTCAGCTGGTGACCGTCGTCGACCTGGGCGCTCTTGTCTATGGGGCCGTAAGTGCGCAGCCCTTGAGGATGCAGCGCCTGCTGGTTGCACAGGTCCAAGGGGTACCGGTCGGTCTCGTGGTGGATCGGGTGTTGGGCCTCAGACGCCTGGAAAAGGAGGCAACACCGTTGCCGGAGGACGTTCGGAGTTCGGCGTTGCACCCGTATCTGAACGGGGCCTATCGAGTGGACGGTGAGCCCATACCCTTCCTGGACGTCACCCGCCTGTTGTCGAGCGGGCAATTGTTGAGCGCCGCCGCCTGACGCAGGTCTCACCAAGGGCCCGTCCCGAAGTGGCTGAAGGTACTGCCATGGCCGAGTTGTTCGACCTGGGGTCGCGCTGATGCGGCGCACGGAGGTTCGGCCGCCCAAGGGCATCGCCTGGCCTTGAGCGGTTATAGGGATAGAGGTCGCCTGTCCGGGATCGGTGAGCGGGTCGTGACCATGATCTGCCCAGCGTGTTCGCAGGGATCGATTTGCTTGTCATTTAGGGAGATACCGTGATGAACCTGCAAGATGTCCTGGGTGCTGTCAAGGGCAAGATAAAGGCTGTTCCTCTACTGGTAGGCGCCCTGACCTTAATTATGACGTCAGGTATCGCCTCCATATTCTATGTCACCTCTCAGACCGGTCGCGACCAACAGTATCTGCAGCTTGGCGCAGACCTCCAGCTTGTCGCGCAGCAGATTGCCACCTATGCCCTTGAGGCTGCTTCTGGCAAGGAGCCTGCGTTCGTCCAGCTGCGGAATCAGAGAGACAGATTTGACACCATGCTCAACACCTTGGTTCGAGGTGACGAGCAGGCAGGCATCCAGCCTGTATACCCTGAGCTGCTACATACGGTAGGCATTGTGGGTTCCCGATGGGAACGATATCGAAAGAATATCGATACCATTCTGGATCACCGCGAATCAGTCCTGTCTGTGCGCGCCCAGGCGAAATGGATCGCTGACACGGCTCCGGCTCTGGCGGTCACCGCCGAGCAGATCCTGGTAGACGGCTCGAAGCAAGATCTGCCCTCCGCTCTGATCTTTGCAGTGGCGCGCCAGGGCATGCTGGCCGAACGGATCAGGAACCACACCTTCGAGGTGCTTTCGGGAGGCTCCGGGACCGCGTTGGCGGCGGATCAGATGGCCAAGGACCTTCGGGATTTCAAGGCAGCACTGCAATCCGCCCACAAGATCGAGCTGGCCACCCGCAAAGACGGGCAGACGCGCGATGGGCTGCGCGCCGGACTGAAGAAGATCGATGCGAGCTTTGCAGCTCTCGTGCACAGGGCCCGCCGTCTGCTAAAGTCCGTGCCGGACATTCTTTCTGTGAACGATGCAGCAGGCCAGGTGGAATCCCTTGGGGCGCAGATCGTGGAGGATGCCAAAGGGGTGGAGTCTGCAGTGGCATCCCATGACAGGCAGCTGGACCTGTTTACGAGAGGGGCCATTGGTCTGGGTGTGTTGTCAGTCATTCTGTTGATTGTGACAGGTCATCTCTTGATCCGCGGGGCAAAACAGCGAGAGCAGATCGCCACCGAGGCCAGCAACAGAAACGAGCGTGCAATTTTGCGTCTGCTTGACGAGATGGCAACGCTTGCTGAAGGTGACTTGACTATCAACGCGACGGTTACCGAGGATATGACCGGGGCCATTGCCGATGCCATCAACTTTGCGATCGAGGCGCTGAGGCATCTGGTATCCACCATCAACGATACGGCCGAGAATATCTCCACTTCCACCGAGGTCACCAAGGACACGGCACAGCATCTGGCCGATGCCAGTAACTACCAGGCCCAGGAGATCGCATCTGCATCCGCTGCGATATCGGACATGGCCGCATCAATCCAGAAGGTCTCCTCCCACGCCCTCAGTTCCGCCGAGGTGGCGAATCAATCTGTTGAGATAGCGCACAAAGGGGCTCAGACGGTGAGCCGGACGATCGACGGGATGGGGGTCATCCGTGAGCAGATCCAGGAGACTTCCAAGAGAATCAAGCGGCTCGGAGAGAGCTCCCAGGAGATCGGAGACATCGTGAGTCTTATCGATGACATCGCCGATCAGACCAATATCCTTGCCCTCAATGCCGCGATACAGGCCTCTACGGCAGGTGAGGCGGGTCGCGGCTTTGCCGTCGTTGCAGACGAGGTGCAGCGGCTGGCAGAGCGGGCCAGCCACGCAACCAAGCAGATCGAGGGCCTGGTAAAGACCATCCAGGCAGATACCAATGAGGCCGTCATCTCAATGGAACAGAGTACGTCGAATGTCGTTGCAGGTGCCCATCTGGCAGAGGATGCGGGGGATGCTCTGGGCGAGATCGAGACGGTCTCCACCAAGCTGGCCTCCCTCATCCAGTTCATTTCCCAGGCAGCGAAGCAACAGTCGTCTGCGGCCGGGAATGTCGCCAATACCATGAATGTGATTCAAGAGATCACCCTGCAGACCTCTGACAGTATTCAGGACACCGTTCGATCGGTCGACCAGCTCGATGAGCTGTCGAACAAGCTGCACGAGTCTGTAGCGGGATTCAAGCTCCCTGTGGGAAAAAATAGTGATACAGCGAGCGTAATCGAACACAAGGTGCGGCTTGCGTCTTGAGGTCATAAGGGCATGAACGGGACGAATTCTCTCAAATCGAACGCGGTAGGCTGGATCAAGGCGGAATTCGATACGCTGATAGCAAGCGCTGAACAGGCCATGGCGAATTACACCGCCGAGGGCGCTGAGCATGCCGAGGACTTGCAGCAGAGCGTGTTGGATCTGGTCCAGATGGAAAAGACTCTGACACTGGTAGATCGCCCGGGTGGGCGGTTGCTGGCGGGAGAGCTTGCCTGCGACCTCGAGTTCCTTATGGCACCGGAGAAAGAGACGAGCCAGGCCCTGGATGTGGTCCCGGAGGGCCTGTTGACCCTCAGGAACTACCTGAACCATCTCAGCCTGGGTGTAGAGGCGGAGCCGGTCGTGCTGCTCGAACTCCTGAATGCGCTGCGCTCCGCTCGCGGGGCCGAGCCCATTACAGAACGGGACGTCTTTTTTCCGCCGATCCATGCCGTGTCCGCACCGGCGATACAGGCCGGCCATGATTCGAAGGTCCTGATCGATGCGCGGGCCGTTGCGGCCAAGGCCCGTCCATATTACGAGGCTGGCCTGATCGCATGGTTTCGCGGTGACGATGAGGGTGCCGGCCTCAAGAAGATGCTTGCGGTTACCGCTCGGCTCCATATCACTGCTCGATACGGATCCTCACGCACACTGTGGTGGATCGGCAGTGCCCTTCTGGAGGCGCTGCTCCTGGGAGCCGTGGAGCCGAGTGCGGAGATGCGAACGCTGTTCGGCAGGCTCGACCGGGAGATCAAGCGGCTGATCGAGGCCGGAGAGGAGCAATTCGACGCTGGAATACCCGACGATCTGCTCAGGGGCTTCCTGTATTTTGTGGCGATCGCAAAGGGGCGCGGTCGCTATGTCAGGGACGTGAAGCGCGCCTTCGCACTCGAGCGTGTGTTACCTGAAAGGGGGTCCCGTGAAGAGCAGCGGCGGCGGATCGACGGGCGCAGTTCAGAGATTCAGGCCTCGGTGGCAAAGGAGGTCCGTGAAGAACTCCAACGGGTCCGCGACTCTCTGGAGATCCGTCTGAATGGCGCGACACAGAGCTGGACGGCACCGTGTCCAGAGGCAGACAGGTTGACGCAGGCATCGGAGACACTGCGCATGATCGGTGCACAGGATCTGTCCAGGAAGATCGGCCAGACCGCAGATCTCTTGCGCCAATGGTCTGAGCAGGGTGCTCCGTTTGTGGATGATGCCTTGACCGATGTCGCCGCCGACATCCTCAGTGTAGAGCTCGAGTTGGAGCGTGTATCGGCCGTGTCGGCCGGTCCTCTGTTCGGGAATTCGGTGTCGTCGGAAGACGGGGCAGACAGCGCCTCATCCGAGGTGCTCATGGCCCCGGGACCGGATCTTATGGCCTCGGTCGCTGATCTGCTCCTCGAGGAGACGGAGGCACTGAAGGACGCCATAGCCAGACGGATATCAGATCCGGATGCGCAGGGCTGGAGCTCCGAACTGCCGCAGGCGGTCAGTCGTATCCAGGGGGCCATAGATGTGCTTGGTGCGTCCTCGTTCCGTGCCATCGTCGGAGCGATCGGTGACTACCTGAGGGCCCCTGCAAGGGGAGCCGTCTCGAGACCCGACGCGGACGAGATTCAGGCCCTGGCCGAGGCCGTCACCAGCATACAGTGTTATGCAGAGATCCTTAAGGGCGAGGGGGCCTCGGATCTTCCTGGGGTCCTCAGGGCCGGCCAGGAGAGTGCTCGGCGTTTGCAGGGGTTCGGCGAGTCCCCCGGGTGCGACGAGTCGTCTGATGAGGCCGCGAGCGATGCTGCGCCAGGCGCTGGACAGCTGGCCGATCCTCCTGAGGTTGTCCGGGAGCTGGTGGACCACACACAGGGCAGGGGCACCGACCCAGGGGACGGGGTGGTGCCGTCGGATGGGACCTCGAGCTCCGAGGGCCAGGCGGTACAGGTCCCGGATCGATTTCGTGAGCTGCAGGTCCTCGGGGCACAGGTGGACCCGGATATCCTGGAGGTGTTTCTCGAAGAGGCCGCCGAGGTGACTCAGAATATAGGTGCCGCACTGGCGAGCCGGGAGGGGGCTATGGGCGACCAGGAGGCATTGGCAGTCATGCGGCGGTCATTCCATACCCTGAAGGGCAGTGGGCGGCTCGTCGGTGCTGAGCTCCTGGGAGAGTTCGGCTGGGTCTTTGAAAACCTGCTCAATAAGTTGATAGAGGGGACCCTTGCACCGAGGCCGGTACACTCAGATCTGGTTGCGGATGCGGTCGCATGGCTGCCCGAAATGGTCCAGCAGCTGGAGTCCGGAGGGCCCCCGCCGGCCGAGGTGTATGAGTTGATGGCGGTGGCCTCGGCGGTCACGGATGGCGATGATGGCCAGGCCATGGGCTGGCAAAAAAAAAAGCCCTGAGCAGTGATCCGATAGCGGCCTTTGAGTCACTCGAGGCCGGTTTCGGCCTTCCAGAGATCCCCTGCCTGGACTCGCTTGTCCAGGCGTCTTCCGACACCGCCTCTGTGCCTTCTCCCCCTGTGCCACCAGAAGAGGCAATGGCCCGTGGACCAGCCGCCGACCTCCCACAGGTACTCCCGGAAACCGTTGCCCCGCAAGTTCTGACCCCGCCTGACCCAGTGGCGCAGGAGCTGCCCAGTGCCTGCGCGAGTGACGACGATCCCGCGGATGAGCAGGACGCCGCGCAGGCCTCCGAAGTGGGGGAGAACGGGCCCCAGCCCGCTGTGGGTGAGGTCGCAACCTCGGACTGCCGCGGACGCCAGAGCGAGCACGATTGCGCCCCTGAACAGGATCCGGAGCTGGTCGAGATCTTCCTGGAGGAGGCCAATGATCTGCTGGATGCCTGCGATGACGCAGTGGCGGCACTCGTAGAGGGCGGGGATGAGAGCCGCACGGCGGAACTGAACCGTCACCTCCACACGCTCAAGGGAAGCGCCAGAATGGCCGGCTTCAATGGTATCGGTGCCCTCAGCCACTCGGTTGAGTCTCTGGTCAAGGCTGCCGCAGAGGTGGCGGGTGGGCGGAAAGATCCGGTTTTCGCCTATCTGTCCCAAGGCCTGGATCATATCCGCACTATGGTGGATGCCGTGGCGCATCAGGCCGGGGTGCCCGCGCCCGATGAGCTGATAGATGACATAGAGCGGCTGTTGCGAGGTGAGGCCCCGCGGGATGACGCGCCACCCGACGCCACTGGCGGTAAGGGTCCGGAAGGTCGGACAGCTGTCGGGGTCTCCGGACCGCCGCAAGATGAGCGGTCTGCGGACCCGGAGTCAGACCCCTCCCCCAGTGGGGATTGATCCCACACATCCCGACCCCAAGGCAGTATCCCGGAACCACCGTCCGAGGTCGTTGTGTCCGGCGCTGATCCGGATCGAGTGGCGGGTGACAGGGGGGGCAGTGCCGGTGCGGAGGGGGAGGCGGCGGGCACGCCCGGGCCTGCCGCACCGGTGGTCCCCCACGACGTGGTGCGTGTGGATGCCCAGGCGCTCGACAAGCTGGTCAACCTCTCTGGCGAGATCAACATCTACCAATCTCGCATGGAGCAACAGTTGCTCGAATTCGGTTATGGTCTCGGTGAGTTGAGCCAGACCATCGAACGGTTGCGCGGGCAGCTGAGGAAGCTGGAGCTCGAGACCGAGGCACAGATCCTCTTCCAGTACGAAAAGGAAGGCGACGGCCGTGCTGAGGAATTCGACCCTCTGGAGCTGGATCGTTATTCCACTATTCAGCAGCTCTCCCGGGCCCTGAGCGAGAGCGTCACCGATCTGAGCAGTATCAAGGATCTGCTGGAAAACCAGTCCAGAAACTCGGAGACCCTGCTCGAGCAGCAATCGCGGGTCAGCGTGGCCCTTCAAGAGCAGCTGATGCAGACCCGTATGGTGCGTTTTGGCAGTATCGCGCGCAGACTGCAGCGTATCGTCCGCCAGACCGCGACTGAGCTTTCCAAAGACGTGGCACTGTCGATCTTCGGGGCGAACAATGAGCTGGATCGTTCGGTGCTCAACCGGATGGTCTCCCCACTCGAACACATTCTGCGCAATGCGATTTCGCATGGCATCGAAGACCCCGAGCTGCGCGAGCGGAATGGGAAGCCCCGTCAGGGGCAGGTGCGTCTGGGGGTCTCCAGAGAGGGTGCAGAGGTCGTCATCAGGATAACGGACGATGGGGCGGGGATAGATCGGGATGCCGTAAGACGCAAGGCCCATCTCCTGGGGCTGGTGGACGACGACCGGGAGTTGTCGGACGACAATGTGCTGCAACTGATCCTCGAGTCCGGGTTCAGCACGGCCAAACAACTCACCCATGTGTCGGGTCGGGGGGTCGGCATGGACGTGGTCCACAGTGAGGTCAAGAGGCTCGGCGGGGTCTTGAGTGTCGAGTCCGAAACAGGTCGTGGGACGGCTTTCTATGTCCGCCTGCCCTATACCCTTGCGGTGAACGAGGCCCTCCTGGTCGAGGCGGGGGACGAGTTGTATGCACTCCCATTGACCAATCTCGAGGGTGTCGTCAGGATCGACGCGGCGAGCCTCAGCGCGCTCAAGGCCTCTGCCGATCCAGTCTACGCCTACGGAGCAAACAACTACCGGCTGATGAGCCTCACCGAACTCGTCGGATTGAGACCCCCGGCCACCGGCCCCGGGACCACTGGGATGTACCGCATCCTGCTGGTACGCGCAGGGGACCGCAGGATGGCCATTCAGGTGGATGGACTGATGGGTACACGGGAAGTGGTCTCAAAACCCCTGGGATCGATCCTCGAGAAGCTCAAGGGGATCTCCGGTGCCACCATACTCGGCGACGGTCGCGTGGTACTGATCCTGGATGTCACCGGACTCTACTGGCTGGGGACCAATCTGGTCGCCACGGGCGACGAAAGCGGGTCTTCGGGGCAGGACACGGAGGTCTGTCAGAAGAAGATCATGGTCGTCGACGATTCCATCACCATACGAAAGGTCACCAGTCGCCTGTTGGGCCGAAACGGCTACGCGGTCATGACGGCGAGGGACGGTGTGGATGCATTGCAGCAGTTGCAGGATGAGGCACCTGACCTGATTCTTCTGGATATCGAAATGCCCCGGATGGATGGATACGAACTGGCGAGTCACATTCGCAACAATCCAAGGCTCAAGGCCATTCCGATGATCATGATTACCTCGCGTACGGGAGAAAAGCATAAGCAGAGGGCCCTGGACATCGGAGTGGACAGGTATCTGGGCAAGCCTTATCAAGAGCCCGAGCTGCTCAGCGCAGTACGGGATATGCTTGTCCAAAAGGGGGGCGGCGGCCTCGTGCGGCCGGCCCGGACCGTGTGACCCTTCGGCAAGCGGCGCAAAGGGGGCGAGCAGGCCGTGCTGGGCCTTTGTTGATCCTCAAGGCGTGGGAACAGGCGCGTAACCGAGCTACACAAGGTGTGCCATGACGCCCGACAAGGACGAAAAGACGCGCAGGCCGAGCGGGTCTCTGACAGGAATTGCCCTAATGGTGGAATCTGAATGATGCAGGAAACCGAGGGAATCAAGTGCCTCCGTTTTGAGATCGCAGGTAAGGCGTATATCGTTCCGCAGAGTGTGGTGGCAGAAGTCGTCCACGATCGCGGTACATCGACCGAACCCGAGGCGCTGAGCTGGCGAGGGATGGCCGTTCCTGTGTTGGTCTTAGGCGGGCGTGGCGAACCCGGCCGAGCCAGGCCCCGCCCGTCCGGTCGGTGCCTGCTGGTCGTACGCCGGCTCTATGGGGCGCAGGATTCACGCTATTATGCGATAGAGATTCAGGCCCCTCCCCGACCCTTGATCCTGGAGCAGGATCTTCTGCCTGTGCAGGGCGCTCCCGGCGACCCGGGTGCCTATGCCGCCTGCGAGTTCCGGATGGGCGGCAACAGCTATTTCATACCGGACATGAGGGCGATGGAAGGCGGGCTCCTGTCCCCCTAGCCCCGGCGGTCGACCGTCGCAGGTCCTGCGTCGTGGGTGCCCGGCCCGTATTCATGGCGCAGGCTGCATGTCATGCCATGGCGGTGCGCCGCGATCGGTCATCGGGACGGGACCGAGGTCCCCCCATAGGGACTGGAGTATCGTCAGGGCAGCCACAGCGGCCGTCTCGGCGCGCAGGATCCGAGGCCCCAGGGTGGCGATGGCGATGCCGCGATCTGCGGCCAGAGCCAGCTCGGTGGCGCTGAACCCCCCCTCCGGACCTATGAATACGGTGATGTCCCGGCCTGTGGGTACGCTGCCCAGAGGGCTACGGGCCGAGGGGGCGAGCAGGACCCCCGGCCCCTCCAGGGCCGCTATCGCCTCAGCGGTGTCCAGGGGTGTCAGCAGGGTGGGGATCCGGGTCCGTCCGGACTGTTCGCAGGCACTGACGATGACGCGGGTCCAGTGCTGGATCTTCTTCTGCAGACGGCCCTGACCCGGGCACGCGCCAGCGTGTTCGGTAAACAGCGGCCTGATCTGACTGACCCCCAGTTCCACCGCTTTCTGGAGGGCGTAATCCATCCGATCCCCCTTGATCACGGCCTGGACCAGTGTCGTTCGCAGAGGGGATTCGACCGCCGGTTCACTGGACGAGAGCACACGGACCGCGGCCTCTTTGCGGGCGATCGCGATGAGTTGCGCCTGGTACTCCCGACCATCACCGTTGAAGAGACTGAGCACGACTCCCACCGGGTGGCGCAGGACATTGATTGCATGATGGAAGGCCGCCCGGGACAGGCACAGCTCCAGCCCGGGTGCCAGATCCCGGTCCAGATAGATCCGTGTGCTACGCATCGCCCGCTGTGATCGTCGCTGAGGGCTATCCGGTCCTAGGAGTCTGCCCTTCCTTGGCGGCGGCATCCGTCAGTCCAAGGTTCCTCCACAGGGCGACGGCCGGTCCCGACAGGTTCATGGTGTAGATGTGCAGGCCGGGCGCCCCCTCATCCAGCAGTCTGGCGCAGATCTCGGTGACCACGTCGATCCCGAATGCGCGCAGGCTCTCGAGATCATCACCGAAGTCCTCCAGACGCTTGCGCAACCAACGCGGGATCTCGGCGCCGCAGGCGTCCGAAAAGTGGGCCAGCTGGGTGAAGTTATTGATGGGCATGATGCCGGGCACGATCGGGACATCCAGGCCCATGGCCTCACAACTGTCGACGAACCGAAGATAGGCGTCGGGGTTGTAGAAGTATTGTGTGATCGCGCTGTCGGCACCGGCCTCGATCTTGCGTCTGAAGTTTTCCAGGTCAGACGCGGCGCTGGGCGCCTCGGGATGGAACTCGGGGTAGGCCGCCACCTCGATGGTAAAATGGTCTCCGGTGGTCTCGCGGATGAATGCCACGAGCTCGTTGGCGTAGGAGAAGTCACCGATATTGCGCATACCCGAGGGGATATCTCCGCGCAGGGCAACGATGTGGCGGATCCCGTGGGAGCGGTACAGATCCAGGATCTCTCTGATCTGCTCCCTGCTGGAGCCGATGCAGGACAGGTGCGGGGCAGCCGCGTAACCACGTCGTTGCAGATCGAGTACGGTGTCGAGGGTGTATTGGGTCGTCGACCCGCCGGCCCCGTAGGTGACGGAGAAGAATCGGGGATTCAGGGCGGCCAGCTCGCGCTGGACCCTGTGCAGGCGCTCCTTCCCCTCTATGGTCTTCGGGGGGTAAAACTCGAAGCTGTAGACCTTGTCATAGTGTCTCTGTGATTCCATGGGATGTTCAGGCAGTCTTTGTCCACTCTCCGCAAGCACGGTGGCACATGGGCCAGCAACGGAAGCGGGCCGGCCTCGGCACGGCCCGCTTCCAGGGAGACTCTTTCAAACTCTTCTTGATCGCGCGGGTGGGGAGGCGCAATCGTTCAGATCAGGGCCTCCCCGATGGATATGATTCCGCGGCCTGCCAATGCCTACGCCTGTCCCGACTATCCGAGACCCAGGTGGGACACGCCTGCAGGGATCAATAACGGTAGTGTTCCGGCTTATAGGGGCCGTCCGGGGCGACACCGATATATGCCGCCTGCTGCTCGGTCAGCCGGGTCAGGTGGACACCGATCTTGCCCAGGTGGAGGCGGGCGACCTCCTAATCCAGATTCTTGGGCAGGACATAGACCTCCGTCGTGTATTTGTCAGGATGGTTCCACAGCTCGATCTGGGCCAGCACCTGGTTGGTGAAGGAATTGGACATGACGAAGCTGGGATGACCGGTGGCGCATCCCAGGTTGACCAGGCGACCTTCGGCCAGAAGAATGATCCGCTTCCCATCCGGAAAGATCACGTGATCGACCTGGGGCTTGATGTTGTCCCACTCGTAGTCGCGCAGGCTGGCGACATCGATCTCATTGTCGAAGTGGCCGATATTACAGACGATGGCCTGGTCCTTCATGGCCTGCATGTGTTCATGGCCGATGACATGATAGTTGCCGGTGGCGGTCACGAAGATGTCGGCCTTGTCCGCCGCCTCCTCCATGGTGACGACGCGGTAACCCTCCATGGCGGCCTGGAGCGCGCAGATCGGATCGATCTCGGTGACCCACACGGTCGCCCCCTGGCCACGCAGTGACTGGGCACAGCCCTTGCCGACATCGCCATAGCCTGCCACCAGGGCGATCTTGCCCGCGATCATGACGTCGGTGGCCCGTTTGATGCCGTCCAGCAGCGATTCCCGACAGCCGTAGAGGTTGTCGAACTTGGATTTGGTCACCGAGTCGTTGACGTTGAAGGCCGGGACCTTCAGCTCCCCGCGCTCCATCATCTCATACAGGCGGTGCACGCCGGTGGTGGTCTCCTCGGATACGCCACGCACCTCTTTCAGCAGTTCCGGGTACTTTTCGTGCATGACCTGGGTGAGATCGCCACCGTCGTCCAGCAGCATATTGGGGTGCCAGCCATTGGGTCCGTTGATGGTCTGTTCGATGCACCACCAGTATTCGTCCTCGGTCTCCCCCTTCCACGCATAGACCGGTACACCGGTGGCCGCGATGGCGGCAGCGGCGTGGTCCTGGGTCGAGAAGATGTTGCAGGAGGACCAGCGTACATCGGCACCCAGGGCCGTCAGGGTCTCGATCAGCGCCGCAGTCTGGATGGTCATGTGCAGACATCCGGTGATGCGGGCCCCCTTGAGCGGTAGTTCCTCGTGGTATTTCTCGCGCAGGGCCATCAGCCCCGGCATCTCGGTCTCCGCGATGGAGATCTCCTTGCGTCCCCACTCGGCAAGGCCGATGTCGGCGACCTTATAATCGGGGCTTACGGATTTTACGGCTTGAGTTTCCATGGGGTCAGGCTCCTGCTGCTTCTATTTTATGACTGGACAGGCCGGCATCGGCCCGCAACTGATCTGCCTTGTCGGTCCGCTCCCAGGTGAACTCGGGGGTCTCCCGCCCGAAGTGTCCGTAGGCCGCCGTCTGCTTGTAGATGGGACGCTTGAGATCCAGCATCCGGGCGATCCCATAGGGGCGCAGATCGAAATGGGTTCGGACCAGCCGTTCGATGGCTTCATCCGGGATCCGGCCGCTGCCGAAGGTCTGGACGCTGATCGAGGTGGGCTCGGCCACCCCTATGGCGTAAGAGACCTGGATCTCGCACCGGTCGGCCAGGCCCGCCGCGACCAGGTTCTTGGCCACATAGCGACAGGCATAGGCCGCGGAACGGTCCACCTTGGAGGGGTCCTTGCCCGAGAAGGCGCCGCCGCCGTGGCGTGCCATGCCGCCATAGGTGTCCACGATGATCTTACGCCCCGTCAGGCCGCAGTCGCCCACCGGACCGCCGATCACGAACTTGCCCGTGGGATTGATATGGTATTGGGTCTGCGCATCCAGCCACTGCGCGGGCAGGACCGGTTTGATGATCTCTTCGATCACGGCCTCGTGCAGATCCTGCTCAGAGATGTCCGGGTCGTGCTGAGTGGACAGGACCACGGCCTTGATGCCGGCCGGCCGGTCGTTTTCATAGAGGAAGGTGATCTGGCTCTTGGCGTCTGGTCTGAGCCAGGGCAGTTTGCCGCTCTTGCGCACCTGCGCCTGACGTTCGACCAGGCGGTGGGCATAGGTGATGGGGGCCGGCATCAGGACATCGGTCTCGTTGCTGGCATAGCCGAACATCATGCCCTGATCACCGGCACCCTGATCTTCAGGGTTTTCGCGGTCCACACCCTGGGCGATGTCGCTCGACTGTTTGCCGATCATGGACATGACGGCGCAGGTGTGGCCATCGAATCCCACCTCGGAGCTGTCGTAGCCGATCTCGACGATCGTGCCGCGCACGACGTCTTCCAGGTCGACCCACGCCGAGGTCGTGATCTCGCCGGCGACGATGACCCCGCCCGTCTTGATCATGGTCTCGCAGGCGACCCGGCCGTGGAGGTCTTGTTTGAGGATCTCATCGAGCATCGCGTCGGAGATCTGGTCAGCGATCTTGTCGGGGTGGCCTTCGGAGACAGATTCGGATGTGAACAGGAAAGGTCTACTCATGTCAGTTTGGTCCTAAAGAGGTACGTTCCTATGATAGGCTTGGTTTATGCTGGGCGCTTATCATAAGTGAGTCGCCCGCTCCCCGCCACAGTGTTGATCTCAAAGTGAGTATCGTGTCCAATATCTGCCTCCCACGACACGTCCGAAACCGACGAGAGGCGCCCGGACCGGGTGGTCGGAGGACCTGAACCTATGGTGAGCCTGGAGACACCCGTCTGTGATTTCGGCAGACCTGCAGTGGATTTCGATCTCCCGGGGGTGGACGGGAGGCGCTGGACCCTCGCTGAATGCGCAGGGCCGCACGGCCTTCTTGTGATGTTCATATGCAACCACTGTCCCTATGTCAAGTCGATCCGGGAGCGGATCGTGCGAGATACCCGCGCGCTGCTGGACTACGGCGTAGGCTCGGTTGCCATCATGTCCAATGACCCGGTGGAATATCCGGAAGACTCCTTTGAAAATATGGCGAGAGTGGCCCGGGAGTTCGATTTCCCATTTCCCTATCTCCTGGACCAGACCCAGGAGGTGGCCAAGGCCTATGGGGCCGTCTGTACCCCGGACTTTTTTGGCTACAACAGGGACCTGGAGCTCCAGTACCGCGGCCGCCTGGATGCCAGCCGCAAGGAGGGCGCGCGACCCGACGCGCTCCGTGAACTCTTTGAGGCGATGCGCCAGGTGGCCCGGACCGGCCAGGGTCCACAGGATCAGATCCCCAGTATGAGGTGTTCCATCAAGTGGAGGGACTAGGCAGCCGCAGATCTGAACGGATGTGTCGGCCACCACAGACCCTAAGCCGTTGAATAACGGGTATAAGTGCTGGACCGCCCGATCGTGTGCAGGGGGCTGATCGTCGAAGCCGGCAGCTGGATGGGTGGTCGGGTATAAGAAAAAGGAAGGCGCCCATAAAAAGCTATTATTGCTCCTCACGCCAAACTCGCGCACAATCCTATCCCTTTTTGTGAGCCCGTCCGTATCCGGATGCGAGGTCACAGCACACGATTTCCAGCGCCAGCTCAGACGACAAGAACTACTGCGCGGGAGGATGAAACCCTTTGTAGCTACAGGAGGCAGATCGATGCCAACACGACGAGAACTCGCCAACGCAATCCGTGCCCTGAGCATGGATGCGGTGCAGAAGGCCAAGTCGGGTCACCCCGGTGCGCCCATGGGGATGGCCGATATCGCGGAGGTGCTCTGGAACGACTATATGCGGCACAATCCGCAGAATCCAAAGTGGGCCGACCGCGACCGCTTCGTGCTCTCCAATGGCCACGGCTCGATGCTCATCTACTCGCTGCTGCACCTGACGGGTTACGACCTGCCCATCGAAGAGATCAAGAACTTCCGCCAGCTCCATTCCAAGACCCCCGGCCACCCGGAGTATGGCTACACCCCGGGCGTGGAGACCACCACCGGTCCTTTGGGGCAGGGCGTAACCAATGCCGTGGGGATGGCCCTGGCGGAGCAGCTTCTGGCCGCCGAGTTCAATCGGCCGGGTCACCCGATCGTCGATCATCATACCTATGTGTTTCTGGGCGACGGATGCCTGATGGAGGGGATCTCCCACGAGGCCTGTTCCCTGGCGGGCACCCTCAAGCTGGGCAAGCTCGTCGCCTTCTACGACGACAATGGGATATCCATCGACGGTGAGGTTGACGGCTGGTTCCGGGACGATACGCCGAAGCGTTTCGAGGCCTACGGCTGGCATGTGGTGCGGGACGTGGACGGGCACGATTCCGACTCCATAAGGCAGGCCATCGAGGCGGCACGGGCGGACAGCAGCCGGCCCACCATGATCTGCTGCAAGACCATCATCGGCTGGGGCTCGCCCAACAAGCAGGGCAAGGAAGAGTGTCACGGTGCCCCCCTGGGCGAGGACGAGGTCCAGCTGGTGCGCGAGACCATCGGCTGGAACTACCCCCCCTTCGTGATCCCGGACGAGATCTATGCCGGCTGGGATGCCAAGGGCAAGGGGGCTGAACTGGAGTCCCAGTGGAACCAGGCCTTCGCGGCCTACGCAGAGGCTCACCCCGAGCTGGCCGCCGAGTTCGAGCGGCGGATGTCCGGGGAGCTGCCCCGGGGCTGGCAGGAGCAGGCGGCCGCATTCATCCGCCAGACCCACGAGAAGAAGGAGACCGTGGCGACGCGCAAGGCCTCCCAGATCACCCTCAACGGCTATGGCCCACTGGTCCCGGAGCTGTTTGGCGGATCCGCCGACCTGACCGGCTCCAACCTGACCAACTGGTCAGGCTCCAAGTCCCTGACCCCCGCCGACCCCACCGGGAACTACGTGCACTACGGGATCCATAAATTCGGCATGTCGGCGATGATGAATGGCCTGGTGCTGCATGGCGGCTTCATTCCCTACGGCGGGACCTTCCTGATGTTTTCCGAGTATGCGCGCAATGCCCTGCGCATGGCGGCCCTGATGAAGATCCAGAGCATCTTCGTCTACAGCCACGACTCGATCGTGCTGGGTGAGGACGGCCCTACCCATCAGCCGGTGGAGCAGATCTCGAGCCTGCGCCTGATCCCGCGGATGACCCTGTGGCGTCCCTGTGACACGGTCGAGACCGCGGTGGCCTGGAAGGCCGCCATCGAAAAACGCGAAGGGCCCTCGTGCCTGGTCTTGTCGCGTCAGGGGCTGCCCTTCCAGGAGCGCAGCCCGGAGCAGCTGGCGAGCATCGCCCGTGGCGGCTATGTCCTCAAGGATACCGACGGGACTCCGGACGCCATCATCATCGCCACGGGTTCCGAGGTCGGGATCTCGATGGAGGCGGCCGATACCCTGGCGACCCGGGGCAAGAAGGTGCGGGTAGTCTCCATGCCCTCGGCAGAGGCCTTTGAGGCTCAGGACGAGGCCTACCAGGAGGCCGTGCTCCCCACCGAGGTCACGGCCCGTGTGGCGGTAGAGGCCGGGGTGACGGGTTACTGGACGAAGTTTGTAGGTCTGCGGGGCAAGGTCGTGGGTATCGATACCTTCGGCGAGTCCGCGCCGGGGCCTGTGCTGATGAAGGAGTTCGGTTTCACCGCGGAGCATGTGGCCGACACCGTGGCCGAGCTCATCGACTGATCCGGCCCTGAGCCGACGGGTGCCGGAATCCGGCCCGAACACCACGGCCAGGTGCAGCGCCGTCCAGGCAATGGACGGGCGGTGCACGGCAGAGGGTCGGGGGCCCGGGGGCAGCGTGTCGGTCTGCAGGGTACAAGTATCGAATCATTACAACCGATCAAACCAGAAGCGAGTGGAGTAAAGAAATGGCAACTAAAGTAGCAATCAATGGTTATGGCCGAATCGGCCGGAATGTCCTGCGCGCCCTCTATGAGAGCGGTCGTAACGATGAGCTCGAGATTGTGGCCATCAACGATCTGGGGGATGCCAACACCAATGCGCACCTGACCCGTTATGACACGGTCCATGGCAAGTTCTCCGGTACCGTCTCGGTCGAGGGCGACAGCATGGTGGTGAACGGCGACAGGATCCGTGTCGTGGCCGAGCGCGACCCTTCCAAGCTGCCCTGGGCTGAGCTGGGAGTGGACGTCGTCATGGAATGCACCGGGCTGTTCACGAGCAAGGAGAGGGCCTCGGCCCATCTGGCGGCCGGCGCCAAGAAGGTGATCATCTCCGCCCCCGGCGGGAAGGACGTGGACGCGACCGTGGTCTATGGGGTGAACCACGGGGTGTTGAAGGCCTCGGACACCGTGATCTCCAACGCCTCGTGCACCACCAACTGCCTGGCACCCCTGGTCAAGCCGCTGCACGACAACATCGGTCTGGTGCGCGGGCTGATGACGACCATCCACTCCTATACCAACGACCAGGTGCTCACCGATGTGTATCACAAGGATCTGCGTCGGGCGCGTTCGGCCACCATGTCCATGATCCCCACCAAGACCGGGGCGGCCGCGGCCGTGGGTCTGGTGCTGCCGGAGTTGAACGGCAAGCTGGATGGGTTCGCGGTACGGGTGCCGACGATCAATGTGTCGGTCGTCGATCTCACCTTCGAGGCGGCACGTGACACCAGCGTCGACGAGATCAATGAACTCCTGAAGGGGGCCTCCGAGGGTGAGCTGAAGGGGATACTGGCCTACAACGACGAGCCCCTCGTGTCCATCGACTTCAATCACACCACGGTCTCGTCCACCTATGATGCCGGTCTGACCCGGGTGATCGATGGCAAGCTGGTCAAGGTCTGCTCATGGTATGACAACGAGTGGGGGTTCTCGAACCGGATGATCGACACCTCTTTGGCGCTGATCCAGGCCGGCTGATGCCCTTCGTCCAGGGATTCCCGGCTGCGATGTTCGGCGGCGTCAGCTGCGCGGCTGCTCCGGCCCCGGGGGCCTGGTGGGCCTAGGAGTCTGTCGGACTTAGGGCCAATCCACTGCGCCGGTGGGAGAAGGGTCCAAATATCATCGATTTCTCGTTGCGTAGTCCCCACTTTGCGCCTCGAAATCGTGTGGTTTGGCCTCGTTCTCCCACCTTGTTCGCTACGATCGCCTAAATCCGATAGTCTCCCAGGGCTGCGGGCAAGCCGGGAATCGATAGGGACCGGAAGTGGCAAGGGAGACCTTGCCACTTCCGGTTTGAAGGAAAATACCAGGAGTAATCCCATGTCAGTATTGAAGATGACCGATCTCGACCTTGCCGGCAGACGGATTCTGATCCGTGAGGATCTGAACGTGCCGGTCAGCGAAGGCAAGGTGACCAGCGACAAGCGGATTCGTGCCGCCTTGCCGACCATGGAGCACGCCATGAGGGCCGGCGGCAGGGTGATGGTGATGTCTCACCTGGGTCGCCCCAAGGAGGGCGAGTATAGCGAGGAGTTCTCCCTGCGGCCCGTGGCCGAGCACCTCTCCGAACTGCTGGGGCGTGAGGTGAGGCTGATCAAGGACTATCTGGAAAGCCCGCCGGAGGTGGGCGAGGGCGAGCTGGTGTTGCTGGAGAATGTCCGTTTCAACGCCGGAGAAAAGAAGAATGACGAGGCGCTGGCCAGGAAGTATGCGACCCTGTGCGATATATTCGTCATGGACGCCTTTGGCACGGCGCACCGGGCCCAGGCGTCGACCTATGGGGTGGCACAGTTCGCCCCGGTGGCCTGCGCCGGGCCGCTGCTGGCCGCGGAACTCGAGGCCCTGGGTAAGGCGCTCGACAACCCGGACCGCCCCATGGTGGCGATCGTCGGGGGTTCCAAGGTCTCGACCAAGCTCACGGTCCTGGACGCGCTCTCCCATGTGGTGGATCAGCTTATCCCGGGTGGGGGAATCGCCAACACCTTCATCGCTGCGATGGGTCACAACGTGGGCAAGTCCCTCTACGAGCCCGACCTGGTGCCGGAGGCCAAGCGGCTGATGGAGGCCGCACGGGCGAAGGGCGGTGAGATCCCCGTGCCCACCGACGTGGTGGTCGCCAAGGAGTTCTCGGACTCGGCCCAGGCGACGACCAAGGCCGTCGACCAGGTCGCCGACGACGACATGATCTTCGATATCGGTCCGCAGACCGCTGCCCGCTATGCGGAAATCCTCAAATCCGCCGGTACCATCGTCTGGAACGGGCCCGTGGGTGTGTTCGAGTTCGACCAGTTTGGCGAGGGGACCCGGGCCGTCGGTCTGGCCATCGCCGAGTCCAAGGCCTTCTCCATCGCCGGCGGGGGGGACACCCTGGCGGCGGTAGACAAATACGGGCTCGCGGACAGGACCTCATACATCTCCACGGGCGGGGGTGCCTTTCTCGAGTTCCTCGAGGGCAAGAAGCTGCCGGCCGTTGCCATCCTGGAGGAAAGGGCGAAGGGGTGACTCAGGTCGATACGACCCAGTCTGCCGGGGGTCTCCCGGGCGCGAAGCCGCCGGTCGTGCACCGGCGGACGAAGATCGTCGCGACCCTCGGGCCGGCGACCGATCCGCCTGGCGTCCTCGAGGCCATGGTCGATGCGGGCCTGAACGTGGTCCGTATCAACTTCTCCCATGGCGAGCCAGACGATCATCGCGAACGTGTGCGCAGGGTGCGGGAGATCTCCGCCTCCTGCGACTGCCAGATCGGGGTCCTCGGCGATCTGCAGGGCCCCAAGATCCGTATCGGCCGTTTCTCCAAGGGCCCGGTGGTCCTGGAGGTGGGCCGCCCCTTCATCCTGGATGCCGAGCTGGGCGAGGACGAGGGTACCGTCGAACGGGTGGGGATCACCTACAGGGATCTCCCCAAGGATGTGCGCCCCGGCGACACCCTGCTCCTCGACGACGGGCGTCTGGTACTGGACGTGGAGCAGGTCGCCAGGGATGAGATCTCGACCCGGGTGGTGGTCGGTGGGCAGCTCTCGGACAGCAAGGGCATCAACCGTCAGGGCGGCGGGCTGTCTGCCCCCGCCCTCACCGACAAAGACCGCGCCGATGTCCGCCTGGCGGCGGAGATCGGCGTGGACTATCTGGCGGTCTCGTTTCCGAGGTTCGCCAACGACGTGCTCGAGGCCCGCACCCTGCTGCGCTCGGCGGGTTCGAAGGCGGGCCTGATCGCCAAGATAGAGCGCCCGGAGGCCCTGGAGCATATCGACGAGATCATCGATGTCTCAGATGGCATCATGATCGCCCGCGGGGATCTCGGGGTCGAGATTGGTGATGCCGAACTGCCCGCCGTGCAGAAGTCCCTGATCCACAAGTCGCGTGAGCTGAACTGCGTGGTGATCACGGCCACCCAGATGATGGAATCCATGATCACGAATCCCATCCCGACGCGGGCGGAGGTATTCGATGTCGCCAACGCGGTCCTCGATGGTACGGACGCCGTGATGCTCTCGGGGGAGACCGCGGTGGGCCGGTACCCCATCAAGGCCATACAGTCCATGGGACGCGTGGCCGTGGCTGCCGAGCGTCATCGGGAGGCGAAGGTCTCCGGCCACCGCCTCAATTCCCGATTCTCGCGGGTCGACGAGGCGATCGCCATGGCCACCATGTACACGGCCAACCATCTGGGGGTGCGCGCCATCGCTGCCCTCACCGAGTCCGGGGCGACACCCCTGTGGATGTCCCGGATCAGCTCGGAGATCCCGATCTACGCCTTGACGCGTCAGGTGGGGACGAGTAGAAAGGTAACCCTCTATCGGGGGGTCTTCCCCGCCATCATGAACACCGTAGGGACCACCCACGCGCAGGCAAACAAGGAGGCCGTGGCCGTGTTACAACAGCACGGCCTGGTCGAGGACGGCGACCTCGTGATCATCACCAAAGGGGACCCATGGGTGTCGACGGCGGGACGAACGCCATGAAGATCGTTCGCGTCGGCGAGCTGGCTGAGGTGGATTGACCCCGTCGCGCGACACAGGGATCTCATCGGTCGATTCTTTAAATTACACGATTCATTGAACAGAAGGAGGCGATATGGCCTTGATTTCTTTACGTCAGCTGTTGGATCACGCGGCGGAGCACGAGTACGGGGTGCCCGCATTCAACGTGAACAACCTGGAGCAGATGCGTGCCATCATGGAGGCTGCGGCGGAGACCGACAGCCCGGTTATCGTGCAGGCATCCGCAGGTGCCCGCAGCTACGCCGGCGCACCGTTCCTGCGCCACCTGATGCAGGCCGCGATCGAGCAATGGCCCGACATCCCGGTGGTGGTGCATCAGGATCATGGCGCCTCTCCCGCCGTGTGTCTGCGCTCCATCCAGCTGGGCTTCTCCTCCGTGATGATGGACGGCTCACTGGCCGAGGACATGAAGACGCCCACGAGCTACGAATACAACGTGGAGGTGACGCGCAAGGTCGTGGAGATGGCCCATGCCGGCGGCGTCTCCGTGGAGGGTGAGCTCGGTTGTCTCGGTTCTCTCGAGACCGTGATGGCCGGCGAGGAGGATGGATCCGGCGCCGAGGGCAAGCTGAGCCATGATCAACTCCTCACCGACCCGGACGAGGCCGCGAGATTCGTGTCCGAGACCAAGGTGGACGCGCTGGCCATCGCCATCGGCACCAGCCACGGGGCCTACAAGTTCACGCGCCCGCCCACCGGGGACATCCTGGCCATCGGGCGCATCAAGGAGATCCACTCCCGGATACCCGACACCCACCTGGTGATGCATGGCTCGTCCTCGGTCCCCAAGGACTGGCTGAAGATCATCAACGAGAATGGCGGGGACATGGGCGAGACCTATGGGGTGCCTGTGGAGGAGATCCAGGAGGGGATCCGTCATGGGGTGCGCAAGGTCAACATCGATACCGATCTGCGCATGGCCTCCACCGGTGCGATCCGCAAATACCTGGCCGAAAACCCATCGGTATTCGATCCGCGCAAGTACTTCAAGGCCGCCACCGAGGCGATGCGCGGGATCTGCAGGGACCGTTACGAGGCCTTTGGCGCCGCGGGCAATGCCTCCAAGATCAAGCCGATCGATCTGGAGACCATGTACAAACACTACGAGAGCGGGGCACTCGATCCCAGGATCAAATGAGTATACCCGTCGCACCAAGGGGGACAGCTCTCCCTCGGTGCGAGGGGTGGGGGGGCAGGGCGGTGATGCAGGCATATCGGTCAGATGACTGGTATGTCCGAGGCCGTCAGGGCCCATAGCCCCGGGGCCCGAAATATGCACCCGGGTGTGCCGGATATAGCCTGTCCGTACGGGGAGGAAGGGCAGCCGAGGCTGCCCTTCCTTTTTGTGGTCCGGAGCCGGGCGGACAGGGTAGACAACACAGGAGAATGGGCATGAAGCTTGTTACAGCCATCATCAAACCCTTTAAGCTCGACGACGTGCGGGAGAATCTGTCGGAGATCGGGGTTACCGGTCTGACGGTGACCGAGGTCAAGGGCTTCGGGAGGCAGAAGGGGCATACCGAGCTCTACCGCGGGGCGGAATATGTGGTGGACTTTCTTCCCAAGGCCAAGGTGGAGGTTGCGGTGACCGCCGATGACGTGCCCCGTGTGATCGAGGCCATCTCCAAGGGTGCCAAGACCGGCAAGATTGGTGACGGCAAGATCTTCGTGACCACTGTAGAGCAGGTCGTGCGAATCCGCACCGGCGAGACTGGGCCCGAGGCACTGTAATCGGGCCTGCTGCCGCGCCTGAGCAGCGGCGGTGCGAGGTGGCATCGGCAGGTCCGATGGGCCGACGTATGCAAAGGAGGGAGAGGTCCGCCCTAGGAGTGTGTCGGATTTTGGCGATCGTAGCGAACAAGGTGGGAGAACGAGGCCAAACCACACGATTTCGAGGCGAAAAGTGGGGACTACGCAACGAGAAATCGATGATATTTGGACCCTTCTCCCGCCGGCGCAGTAGATTGGCCCTAAGTCCGACAGACTCCTAGCGGTCTGCGGTCAGCAGGTCGGCGAGCGCGCGAATCGCGGGCGCATCCGGTCGCGCCCGGTAGGGCAGCTCGAGGACAGTGAGATCCAGCCGAGCCGCCAGCTCCTCGCGGTTCCCCATGTCGCGATCTGCTCCCGGGCTCAGCCGGTTCACCACCACGGCTGCAACGGCCAGGCCATGGGCCCGTGCCGCCGCGCAACTGAGCAGTGTGTGGTTCAGGCAGCCCAGCCGGTCCGCCGCCACGATCACCAGCGGCAGACCCACGGCGGTGCACAGATCGACGTTCAGGGCATCCCTTGCCAGGGGCGAGTAGAGGCCTCCGGCACCCTCGATGACCCCGAAATCCTCCGCGGGCATCGAGCAGGCCTCGACCAGCATCCGGCGGTCGAGCAGGACCCCCTCCCGGGCCGCGGCCCTCTCCGGTGAGATCGGGGCCCGCAGGCGCCAGGGGCACACCTGGGTGAGCGGGGTCTCGTCCCGGCCCGCCGCCCTGAGGGCGGCCGCATCCGCCGGCCAAGGTTGCCCGTCTCTGAGCGCGCAGCCGGACTCCACGGGCTTGCGGGGCGAGACCCGGATCCCCCGTGCGCACAGTTCCCGGATCAGCAGGGCACCGAGGTAGGTCTTGCCCACCCCGGTGTCGGTGCCGGTGATGAATGTCCCCCGTCGTGGAAGGGCTGGGTAGGTCATGGGCCTCCTCGGCCGGCGTCTCTCGCCCGGGCCCGTCGTCACCCGGTTCCCGGCTAGGAGTGTGTCGGATTTAGGCGATCGTAGCGAGCAAGGTGGGAGAAGGAGGCAAAATATTCACGATTTCGAGGCGCATAGTGGGACTACGCAACGAGAAATCGGGGATATTTGGGCCCT
>Ga0114931_10001848_pt1 | contig 26940 bp, 35 predicted proteins | sample 2SBtaG_FD_89579 | JGI IMG/M metagenome (GOLD analysis project Ga0114931, IMG submission 89579) | Deep subsurface microbial communities from Kolumbo volcano to uncover new lineages of life (NeLLi) - 2SBTROV14_V59a metaG | ecosystem: Environmental > Aquatic > Marine > Volcanic | place: Kolumbo... | reverse complement strand
AATATGGAAGTGGTAACGCTGAAATAAATATAAATTTACCATATTCTTATTCATTCACTCTTAATCCATCAACTATTGACATTCTAAATTCAGCAGAATTAGGTATATCTGTAACAAATACTGATGATAAAAATCCTTTAGAAATTGACAAATTTATAATTGTAGGCCCAACTAATGTAAAATATAATCCTAAAAAAAATTTAGAGAAAGGAACTATTTTTGGTCAATATAAATCAATAAAAAAATCTATACCTAAAGATTCAGAAGAAGATTTTAAGTTACAAATTAGCCCTACTACGACAGGCTCAATGACTTTTACAGGTTATTTATCTTTTACTAGCAACGAATTTAAGTTTGACGATGGTTTTAATGTTACCTTAAATGTTGCTGCTGATGGTTTAGTAAGCGACGTTTATATGAATAAATATGATGTTTTATCTGGAGGAGATTTTACTCTAAATTATATTTTAGGAAATACAAATAAAGAGTTAGAATTCAAAGATTTTGAGATAAAAATTGAAAGTGATTTCTTTACGGATTCTTTTACTCATGGAATAATACTTCCTAATACACCTTCTAATACTATTTATTCAAGAAAAATAAGTGCTCCTATTATAAAAGAAGATAAGAATTATGATATAGTTGTTTTTACAAAATATTTAACTGAAGGAAACGAAGAAAAAGAGTACAATAATACTGTTACTCTTGCTGTTACTGGTTCAGGTGAGATTCTTAAATTATCACAAGCAGTTACTCCTGGAGGAATAATTAATCCAGGAGATGAAATAACTGTAGAAGTAACTGTGGAGAATCTAAAAGATGATTACTTTAAAAATGTAAGAGTTCATGAAGAATTTTCTAGAGGAGGAGTTGTTTCTTTTGGTGACTCACTAAAAACTGTTGATTTAGCTTCTAGTGAATCAAAAAAAGTGTATTTGTATAAAATTAAGTTACCTGAAAAATATTTTTATGATACATTTAATATTACTTCTTCAGCGTTGATTCCTGATATTGGATACAAAAAAGAATTTACTAATGTAATTCAAGTTAATCCGACACCTATAGAAGAAATGGAGGGACATATTGAAAAAACAAATGAAGAAGTGCTTGAAAATCCTAATGTTAATGTTCAATATAACTCTCAAGATGGAAAAGCAACTAATAGACAAAGTTTCTTTTCTAAAGTTTTTAAAAGCATAGAATCCTTTTTTGCAGGCATTTTTGGTTAGTTTGTAACACCTAAAAAAATATTGTGTTTGTCTCTAATAAGTTTAATTTTTATTTTTCCTTTGGTTTTTTTTGGATTAATAACAGTTATACATCTATTTTTTGCAACAGCTAAATACTCATTTTTTCTTCGTCCACAAGATAATATTTCTGCTTCAATAATTTGACCTTTTCTAAATGGTTTTTCAAGTGTTTTGTCTGATTGAATGTTAAAGATATTTTCTGTAACAATTAGTTTAACGTTGTGTTCTTTTTCTTTTTGTTTAAGAAGATCATAAAAATTTTCCCAAGGTATTTGTTTTGCTATGTTTCTTCCTCCTTTATAATTTAGATAATTTTGTATGCCTATTGTCGGATATTTTTTGTTTTTTATGGTTTTAGACAACTCTATTATACTATCAAGTTCTTCTTCATTTTTTCCTGGAATAAATACTGGTGCTAATAATACATCTATCTTGTCTTCACAATATTTTATCATTTTAAGAATATGATTGATATTATAAGGACCATCTGCAAGCTCAGATGCAAGTTTTTTATTCAATGCATGAAGAGATAAATTTATTCTTGTCAACCCTGCTTCTTTTAACTGATCAATCAATTTAGGATTAAGTGTTAATCCATTTGTATTAATAGATATTACTTTTACATTAGGAATTTTATGAATATCATTAACTAGTTTTACAAGGTTCGGATAAAGCAGCGGTTCTCCTTGAGGGCCTATATTTGCTTCAACATCATGTTCTTTAATTTCTGCTAATTTTTTAAATTCCTCTACCAAATATTCTTCTTCAACTAAAATATCAATCTTATCATTTTTCCCTTCTTTTACAGAGCAAAAAATGCAACTTAAATTACAACCCGTCAATGGTTTTATTTCTATTATGTTTGAACCTCTGTCAACAAGGCCAAATTCATTAGTGCCAATAAGAGGAATTTCGCTATTTTTATGAATATAAATTGTTTTTTTATTTCTAACTCTGTGAATAAGATTACTAAATCCATTTTCTATAATTAGATTCATTTTATTATTTGCCTTTTTTTCTGAACAATCAAATATTATATCTCCTTTTTCAAGTTCATATTTTGCAATTGCAGATAAGTCATTCGCAGGAATATCAAAATAATAATTATTCAAAAAGGAGGCTCTAATTATTTCTGGTTCACCTAATTGTTCTTTAAATTTTAAATCCTTATAGGATATTCTTGTGGTCATAAGTTTAAAGAATAAATTATCTTGTTTTAAATATTGTGAAAACAGCATTAAAAAAGCACTATTTTGCTATATATTTATATATGAAAAGGTATTTTGTGCAATCTATGGAAAATATGTTTGCCCAAGCAGTAATAATGGCTTTTGAAGCTCATAAAGGTCAATTTAGAAAAGAATCAAATCTTCCTTTCGTAATTCATCCTTTAAGGGTATCTGAGTGTATATTGGCTAATTGGAGCTCTCATCCTAATTTAGAAGTAATGAGAGTTGCAGCAGTTTTACATGATACTATTGAAGATACAAATATAACAAATGAAGATATAGAAAAAAAGTTTGGTTTAGTTATTGCAAATATTGTTCAGGAAGTCACTGCAAAAGAATACCCAAGTTCAGAAGAAAAACAAAAAAAATACCTTGAAAAATTAATAAATGCTAGTGATGAAGCTAAAATAATTAAAATATCTGATATTTCTGATAATATTATGGATATAAAAAATAAGAAAGGATGGCTTAGTTTCTTCAAAAAATCAAAAAAAATTTTATCTAACATCAAATTAAGAAATGAAAAATATTCTGTTTTATTTGAAAAACTTAAAGAGGACTTACTTATTGAAATAAATGAATATGTTTCTGATAATTCATAATTTAGATTCTAAGTTCAAAAATTTGTTTGCCATTTTATTAATAATTGTTGATGTAAGAAGAGAGTATATCATTATAACTACAATTAAATTGTTTATAGTTTCTATTTGAGATAATCCTAGTACTGATAAAGAGAATGCAATAACTGCCACCGCTATTCCTTTAGGCATATTTAACGTTACAAACCAAATTTCTTTTGGAGTATATTCCTTTTTTTTTAATGCTGTTTTGGTAGCAATGTATCTGGCTAATATCATAATAATAAAAATTGCGAAGGATTTTCCTAAAAATTGTAAATTGATATTTATTTCTATAATAAATCCAAGCAATATAAAAACGAGTATTTCTAGTGAATTAGAAACCATTGTGCTAAATAATTGAAGAGCTGCTTTATTTGCTATGTAAATGTTACCAAATAAAAATCCTAAAACAGCAACTGATAACACACCGTTTCCGCCTAAATTTTCTGCTAAAATATATGCTAGTAAAGCAGAAGTTATTATTGCTAAGGGAGATATTTCTTCAGAATATATTGACTTCATTGCTTTGAAAAATATTATTCCAATAAATATTCCTGCCCCTATTCCAACAAGAATTTGCGTTAAAATAGCACTTAAATATGATTGCCAATTTAATAACACTTTTGATTCTAGTTGATTTATGACATCAAGCAAAATAAATGGCAAAATAACCATCATAGGTGTATTAATCAAAGCTTCCACTTCCAAAAATTCTATAACTTTATTTGTTTTGGATTTAAGCATTGCAAAAACTGATGCAGGGTCTGTTCCTGAAATTATTATTGCAAAAATAAATGCATAAAGTAGATTGATTAAAGTCCATTCTTGAAAGAATAAAGCAGTAGTTAGCAGACCTAAAAATATTATGTTAAGAACCAGAAAAGTTCCGGTAAGTTTTAATGCAGATACAGAAAAATCACTTAGTGCCTTAACTTCAAATCTTGAGGATCCATCAAAAATTATAACTACCAATGCAAGTATTGCCAATACAACCATAGAATTAGTATCTGTTCCTGCATCAATATAATTATATTTTCTAGATACTGCACCCATAGCTATTCCTGCAAGAAGTAACAGTAGCAGATTTGAAACCTTTAATTTTTTAGCTAATATTGACAATAGAATACCAACAACTATAATAACTACAAAATATGTTAATGTTGTTAGTGGTGACGTCATATTACCCTCTTTTTTCTCTATAACTGCTTTTTTTGTTTAATATCTAGCTTAGGAATGGGTAGAATATAAATTTATCGTTTCAGAGGAGCATTCTTTTTGCATTTAAATAGTAAAATATATAACGCTTAATTGAATCTGAAAGAAATTATGACTAAAAACATTTTACAAAAAATGAGTAATAATCTAAGACCTGATGAAAATTCTGCTATTAATGCAGAGAAAATGCTCAAAGTCATTAGAAAAAGTGCAAAAAAGCTTAAACTAGATGTTTCGCCTGTTCTTGGTGGTTCGCTTGCAAAAGGAACCAATCTTAAAGATAATTATGATATAGATATATTTGTGAGATTTGATTTGAAATATTCAAAAAAGAACATTTCATTACTTCTTGGAAAAATATTGAAAAATGCTAATATTAAAGCAATTAAGGTTCATGGCTCAAGAGATTATTTTCAAGTTAAAAATAAATATTTATTTGAAATTGTCCCTGTTTTAGCTGTTGATAATTTTGATGATGCGAAAAATGTTGCTGATATGAGTCCTTTGCATGTTAAGTATTTTGTTAAAAAAGCAAAAAATTCTAAAAAAGTTAGGGATAATATAAGGCTTACTAAGGCTTTTTTGAAATCAGCCAGAATTTATGGCGCAGAAAGTTTTATTAAAGATTTTTCTGGGCACGTTGCAGATATATTAATTCTTTACTATGGCTCATTTGAAAAACTAATTGTTGCTGTAACAAAATGGAGAGGTAAAGTCATAATAGATATTGAGAACAAACAAAAAAATGCGTTAATGTCAATGAACGCATCAAAAATTGATAATCCTTTAATAGTTGTTGATCCAGTTCAAAAAGGAAGAAATGCTGCTGCTGCAGTATCTGAAGAATCTTTTAAGAAATTCATAAAAACTGCAAAAGCATATTTGAAAAAACCATCTCTTAATTATTTTATTGAGGAGAATTTTGATGTTTATGTTAATAGCATTTTTATGAAAAAAAAGAGAAATAATCATTGTTTTAAGATTTTAGTTAAACCATTAATAGGAAAAGAAGATGTTATAGGTTCTAAAATTTTAAAGATTAAGGAATATATTGACAACGAATTAATAAATAATGATTTTAACATTTCTTGGTCTGATTGGAAATTTGATGAAAAAGAATCAATTATTGCGTATTGTGTTAAGAAGGAATTATTGTCAAAACAAGTAGTTATACAAGGTCCGCCAAACGAATTTCCTATGCATGTTAAGGACTTCAAAAAGAAACATCCAAACAACTGGACAAAGAAAGGAGTGGTCTTTGCCAAGGAAAAAAGAAAATATTTAACTTCTTTTAATTTAATCTCATATGTACTCAAAAGAAAGTATGTTTCTCAGAGATGTAAACTAATAATTTTAGAACAAAATTAGGTTTAGAACAGTAGTTTTTTTATTATGTATTTTAATTGTGTATTGTAATTATGCATTATGATTCATAGAAACTTATTTAAACTAAACAGAAGTTTTTTAGTAAAATGATGTTTTGTCCAAAATGTGGAGCTATAATGCTTCCAAAAAATGAGGGTGGAAAAAAGGTTCTTGCGTGTTCTTGTGGGTTTAGCCAAAAATCAAAAGGGTCTATAGAACTAAAAGAAGAAATTAAGAAAAAATCTCTAGAAATTGATATTGCTTCTGATACGGATGAAACGATGCCTATTACTGATGCAGAATGCCCTAAATGTAAAAATGACAAGGCTTATTATTGGCTTGTTCAAACAAGAGCTGGTGACGAGCCGGAAACAAAATTCTTAAAATGTACTAAATGCAAACATACATGGAGAGATTACAGCTAATTTGCATTAATTATTTAAAATACATAGTATTCTTTATTTAAATGAAGAATGAAGAAAATTGGCCTATTTATTATTCAGACACTGTACATCTAAGTAATAAGCAGTCTAATTCTGCTATAGTTTGTCTTTGGACAAAAAAGGAAAGAATAATTGAAAAAATTAATAAAAATAAATATTGCTTTATTGGTCAGCTTTACTCAAAAGAATATGGTTTATTAATTTTACTTAGAAATCTTCTTGCAAATTCAAAAATAAGAACTCTAATTGTTACAGGAATAGACCTTAATGAATCTTCCAAAGGTCTAATTAATTTTTTTGAAAAAGGTGTTGATTCCAAAAACAAAATCATTGACACATATATTTATTTAGACTCTTCTCTAAAAAAAGAATATGTAAATTTACTAAGAGGACGAATTAAATTAATTGATGAAAGAAAACTTAAAGATTTTTCAAAACTAAATAATGTATTAGATACAACTTCAAATTTAAAACCAAAAGGAAAAGAAATAGTTCTTAGTCTTCCAAAAATTAGTCCTCCTAAAAGATATCCAATAGATTTTTCAGGGTTTAAAATTAGAGGCAATACTTTTTCTCAAGCATATCAGAAACTTATAGAAAATATGATGAGATTTGGATATTATGACAAAAAACTAAAAGAAGTTGTACTTATGAATGTGACTTTTTTTGTCAAAAATTTTTCTGAAGAGGATAAAAAATTTTTATTATCCAGAAAATCTTCTATAAAACTAGATGTCAAGCCTATTAAGACAAAAATCAAAGGAGAAGATTACAGTTCTTATTCTCTACAAGGTGTTGAATGTTGGGATGAATTAAAGGATATAGCAGTAAACTTAATAAATAGCAAAAACATATGTTTATTAATTCCTATAGCATATATAGAAGAAAAGGATTTGGAAGATTCAGCAGAATCTGTTGATGCAATCGTAAATTCAAATGCGTGGGATCCAGATCCTCATGGAAATATTGTTATTAGGGTTGAGAATGAAAGCATAAAAGTCAGTCACATATCTCAATCAGGAAAAATATTAGAAGAGTTTTCGGGCAAAACCGCAAAAGAACTTTCAAAAAAGATAGCAAAAGAAAACAGAATTTCAATGATTTATCATGCACTGGATATTGGTGCAGAGCTACAAAAAGCACAAGAAGCATTGAAAAGAGGTACAAAATATGTCCAAGACCAAAGACATTGAAATTAACTTGAGTTCATTTTTTATTATTGTGAATTCTAATGCAAAAAAAACTAGAATAACTGAATTTGATGCAAAAAAAAGTGTTTACCTTATGGATGTTGCTGAGCCATCTGAGAATAACAGAGCAAATAATGCGATTGTTGCATATATCTCCAAAATTTCAGGTAGACATGCAAAGATTCTTATTGGAAAAACTTCAAAGAAAAAATTAATTAAATTAAGTTAAGCATTCATGTTTTTATATGATTCTACTTTTTTTTCTTTTACTATTAGTTTTATTCCTGCTTCTTTTAGAAATATTCTGGATTCATTCGCTGCATGATATCTTCTTTTGCATATAACTTTTTTTATTCCAGAATTAATAATCATTTTTGCGCAGCTTAGACAAGGTTCCATCCCCACATAAATTGTAGAATCCTTTATAGAAATGCCGTGTTTTGCGGCCTGTGCAATAGCATTTTGTTCTGCATGAGTTGTTCTAACACAATGCCATCTTTCAACACCATCTGTGTGTTTTGTTTTTTCCATTAGATGTCCTACTTCATCGCAATGTTTTAGGCCTGCAGGTGCTCCAACATAACCTGTTGCCAGTATCATTTTATCTTTTACTATTATACTCGCAGCTTTTCCTCTATCGCATGTTGCTCTTCTTGAAACAGCATCCATAATCCCAAAAAAATATTCATCCCAATCAGGTCTTAAGTCAATGTCTTTTATGAGTTTGTTAACTTTTTTATTTAATTCATTTATTGTTCCTGAATTCTTTACAATAATGTTTGAAGCTTTCATACAATTATCAAGTTCTCTGAACTTTGCTCCTCCTCCTTTACTTTCTTTTTTTTCATGTTTAAGAAATTCTTTGTATGTTTGAGGATCTTGTTCTCTGTTTCTTTTTTTCATCCATTCAAATCTTTTTTTTGCGTGCGCTGTTACAAATATTAATTTAAATTCAGGATGTTTTTTTAAAACGTTAATTTCATCAACTCTACCAATTGATGTAATCACATAGTTTTTTCCAGGTAATCTTTTTCCAAGCGCTCTTTCAGCTAAAATTCCTCCTCCATACTTTTCTCGTATGTAGTTTCCTTCATCTTGAAGATTTTCTCTAGTAAGAGGTATTTTTCTTCGTTTTAGGTCCTCTCTTAAAATATCCGATAAAGAAATATGTAAAAATCCTAGTTCTTGTTGTAAATAATTAGCTACTGTGTCCTTGCCTGAAGATAAATGACCTGTAACCCCAATAATCATTCCCATAAAGCTTTGTTAGTTAAGGAGATTATAAATAATTTGTTATTAGAAAATAGATACAAATTGCTTTTGTAGCATATATTTTGAAATATCTAGTTTCTGAAGAACTGTTAAGAGTTCAATAATATTGATATAGTTCTTGATAATTAGAGTAATTTTAGGGGATTTTTGAGGGACAAATATGAAAGGTGTACTTATAACATTTGAGGGTATAGATTATTCTGGAAAATCAACACAATTTGAATTGTTAAGAAAGGTTTTAGAGACATTAAACATTCCGTTTATTTCATTTAGAGAACCCGGTTTTGATAAAGACCCAAAAGAATTAGAAGAAAAAATAAGAAATCTATTGCTTGACAAAAAGAATAATAACATGACTTTTCCTACTGAAGTATATTTGTTTCAGGCTGCAAGAGCTCAAATATATGGTGCAAGAATAATTCCTGCTGTAAATGACTGCAAGATTGCTCTTGGAGACAGATCAGGAGACAGTTCTGTTGCATATCAAGGCTATGGTAGATATTTTGCTAATCCAAAAAAAGTTGAAATGATTAAGAATTACAACAAATTTTCAATGCAAGGTCAAAAAATTGCTAGAACATACTATGTGGATATATCTGTAGAAGAAATGGCTAAAAGAAAATTTAATAATGGTAGGGCGGATGATAGATTAGATAATCTTGAATTAGCATTCTATGAAAGAGTTCGAAAAGGTTATCTAGATATTGCAAAAGAAGAACCTGATAGAATAATGCTTATTGATGGAACAAAATCTGTTGAAGAAATTCATTCAATAATCTTAGATGATTTTAGAGATATCCTCTGCAAATATGGTCAAATAGACCCAAAAGCTTTATAAAGCGTGTCGGTTTCCTGGGAGAAGATGAAAAAGCCAAAAGTAACAAAAAGACACTGTCCATATTGTAAAAAGCATACAGAGCAAAAAGTAACAGAGTCTAAGAAGAGAGGAAGAAGTACAGTTCATACTATGACTAGATTTGGCGCTAGCAGACTTAAAACTAGAGGAGAAAGGCGTGGGGCTGGAAATCAAGGCAAATTCTCAAAACCACCTGTAAAAAGTTGGAAAAGTACAGGTAAAAAACTAAGTAAAAAAACTGATTTAAGATATACTTGTCAAGTATGTAACAAGGGTTTTGTACAAAAAGGTGGTTTAAGACTTAAAAAGTTAGAATTGATTTAATTCTTGCAAAATATTTATGTTTCTAATCAAATTCCGCTATGTATGAGTTATAAAAGTTTTTTAGAACGATAAGAAGATATTTATTCTGAATTCAAAGACACATCAGTTCTTAAAAAAGGAAGGTATTATTCCTAAAGTACCTAAAAGACAAGGTGCATATATTGTGGCTTTCAGATACTCTGAAGAGATAACTGATAAAATTGCTGAATTTTCTCATAATGTTTCACAAAAAAAGATTAAAAAAACTCATTAAAACATTTGAAAAAAGCAGTGCTCTAGGAAAAACAAAACCTGATTTTATAGATGTAGGATATTTTATATTTACGCCGGAAAAATTTGAATTCACAACTTATGAACGCTTTAAGTTATAAGCCATTTTTTTGTTAAAATCAGAGCAGATTATGCTTTTATAACTCACAAAGCTTATAAAGGACCCTGGTTTTCTTCAAGACTAGATAATAGTCATATTTGACAGGAGGGATAATCAATGGTTAATGAACCAAATTCCAAATTTATAAAAGTAAGATGTGCAAAATGCAAAAATGAACAAGTAGTATTTGGCAAAGCATCATCAAACGTTAACTGTTTGGTGTGTGGAAAAAGCCTTGCTGAACCAACTGGTGGTAAAACAAGAGTTAAAGCAAGAATACTTGAAGTTCTTGAATAGGTAAAACACATGCATTTTAGAAGACAAGGTACGCCTGAGGAAGGAGAATTAGTTTTCTGTACAGTTACAAATGTTCAATATAATTCTGTTTTTGTAAAAATTGAGGAGTATCAAAAATCAGGTTTAATTCACATATCAGAAATTAGTCCTGGTAGAATTAGAAACATTAGAGACTTTGTTAAAGAAGGCAAAATGATTGTTTGTAAAGTCATCAAGATTGATAGGCATAGAGGAAACATCGATCTTTCTTTAAGACGTGTTACAGAAATGCAAAAGAGAAATAAAACAGATGAGCGAAAACAAGAACAAAAAGCAGAAAAAATTATTGAAACACTTGCAAGTCAAGTAAAAAAAGAACCTTTAGTAGTTTACAAAGATGTTGCTAGTGTTCTTCTTCCAAAATATGATATGCTTCAATACGCTTTTGAAGATGTTGTAGAAAACAATCAATCATTAAAAAAAATTGGTGTTCCTGTAGAATATGCAGATAAATTAGAAGAAATAGTTAAAGAAAAAATTAAGCCTAAAAAAGTTATTATTAGTGGCACTATTTCCTTAAGTAGCTTTGCTGAAAATGGTTTGGATGTTGTGAAAAACGCTTTACAAGTTGCAGAATCATCACATGAACACGTTCAAATAAGATATCTTGGCGAAGGAAATCATGCTCTTGAAGTAGAAGCAAAAAATTACAAAGAAGCAGAAAAAATTCTAAAAACCGTCCTTGATTCAATAGAAAAAGAATTATCAAAAGATAAAACATCAAGTTTTAATTTTAAAAGAAAAGAAAAAAAGGATTAGAAAAAATGGTAAGCATTCTAAAATGTCCTAAATGCAATAAGTATGGTATTTCAGAGCAGTGTAATTGTGGAGGAAAGAAAATAAGAGTTAAACCCGCAAAATATAGTCCTGATGATAAATATGGAAAATACAGAAGAATGGCAAAGGAGCAAGAATAATATGTGGAAAGTAACACTTCATAAAAAAAAGAAAATAACAAATCCAATTTTACTAGAGGGTTTGCCTGGAATAGCCAATGTAGGTAAAATAGTTGTTGATTATATGATTGAACAATACTCTGCAGATAGAATACTTAGTTTATTTTCTCATAATCTTCAAACTCAGTTTTTGTAAATGAAGATAATCTTGTTGAACTTCCAAGAATAGAGATTTTTCATAAAAAAATAGGGAATCAAGATTTTTTATTTCTTGCAGGAGATGTTCAACCAGTTAGTGAAGAAAGCAGTTATTCATTTTCAGAGAAAATAATTGATATTGTTGAAAAAATGGGGTGTAAAGAAATAATTACTCTTGGAGGGATTGGATTATCTGAAATACCTGAGAAACCAAATGTGTATTGTACTGGGAATGATACTAAAATAATAAAGAAATTTATTTCAAAGGGGGCAAAAGGAGATATTTATGGTATGGTGGGTCCAATTATTGGTGTATCTGGTCTTCTTGTTGGTTTAAGTCAGGAAAAAGGTATTAAATCTGCTGCTCTTCTCGCAGAAACTTATGGGCATCCTATGTATCTTGGTTTAAAAGGGGCAAAAGCATCTCTTCAAATACTAAATAAGGTATATGGCTACAAAATAAGCTTTAAGGACATAAACAAAGAGATTAAGTCAGTAGATAGGGAAAATGGAAATGAAGAGCAGAAATCACAGTCTCTAAAACGTCTAAAAAAGATGAAAGAAATGACTTATTTAGGATAAAACCTCAAAAAACATAGTATTCACTCTAAAATGATAATTATTTTAAAGGGCAAGTTCTTACTAATAGGAAATTGGGGTTGATACAATGAAACAAGTGAAAAATTTAGCACTAATAAGCTTATTATTGATAATAGCATTAACATTTGTTATAGGATGTACTTCAAACGAAAAAACAGTTGATTCTCAAGAAGTAAAGGCAAACAGAGCCACAGTTTTGGTTACAAATACGCAGGATGAATCAAAAAATGATAATGTTCCTATAGAATTATATTGTGAATCAGATGATGATTGTGCATGTGGTATAAGTATAGAAACAGCAGATTGTACAGTAGGAAACAGAGATTATATCCTAAATGGAACAGAATATGTTCAAGATGGTGGAATCTGTGAAACTGAGTGTTATGGTGAAATAGGTCAATTAGAAATTAATTGTGTTTCAAATAAATGCGTTCAAAAATAATTTTTTTCTATTTTTTTCTATTTTTTATAATGTTTTTTTATGTTTTTTTCAATCATTTTTTATATTAGTTCTACATTGATTTGATTATGTTATTTGTAAAAAAGAAAGGAAAAAATGTCAAAATTGTTTCTAAAGTAGTTCTGAGAAAAAACATTTTTAGTCAAGGAACTGGATTAATGTTTCATAAAAAAATAGAAGATGAAGCTCATATTTTCATATTTAAGAAATTAATAAGGATAGCAATTACTATGGTTTTTGTTTTCTTTGAGCTTGACGCTGTTCTTATTGATGAAAACAAAAAAATTGTTAAAATACTTTATAATATGAAGCCTTGGAGGGAATATTATCCTAAAGAGAAATGCATGTATTTTGTTGAACTTATTGGTGGAACTGCAAAGAAAAAATCGTTAAAAATAGGAGAAAAACTAGATTTTTAACAAAATTTATATAGAGTGTTCTATGAATTTATCATAAAAGAGGTGTAAATTACTTGAAAATTGAAAAGGTTTCTGCAAGGCAAGTGTTTGACAGTAGAGGAAATCCTACTGTTGAAGCAGAAGTAACTACAAAAGATGCGATTGGAAGAGCAGCAGTTCCTTCGGGAGCAAGCACAGGAATTCATGAGGCTTGTGAACTTAGAGATGGTGGAAAAAGATACTTTGGAAAAGGAGTTTCAAAGGCTGTTAATAATATAAATACAAAAATAAACAAACGTCTAAAAGGTTTAAGAATTGAAGATCATAGAATTATTGATGAAGCAATGCTTGAGCTTGATAATTCTAGAGAAAAAAAGAATCTTGGAGCAAATGCTATTTTAGCTGTAAGTATGGCTTGTGCAAGGGCAGCAGCAGTTCGTTACAATATGTACTTATATGAATACATTGGCGAGCTTTATTCAAACAAAAAATTTGTTTTACCTATTCCTTTTGCGAACCTAATAAATGGAGGAGTGCACGCAGGAAATAAACTTGATTTTCAAGAATTTATGGTAGTTCCAATAAAAGCAAAGTCCTTTTCAGAAGCATCAATGATTTTATCCGAAATATATCATGAATTAAAACATATTTTAGAACAAAGTTATGGCAAAGAAGCAACAAATGTTGGAGATGAGGGAGGATTTGCTCCTCCTCTTGAATCTGCTGAAGAAGCTCTTGACTTGTTAGAAGTTGCTGCAACAGAAGCAGGATACATAAATAAAGTAGGGTTTGCATTTGATGCTGCGGCATCTGAATTTTATGATAAAAAAACTAAAACATATTCATTAAACAAAAAAAAGTATTCTGAGGATGAATTAGTAGATTATTATGTTAAATTAAAAAAACAACACAAAAAAATAATTAGTATAGAAGATCCTTTTGATCAGGATTCTTTTTCTGGATTTAAAAAATTAACAAAAAAGCTTGGAAAAACTGTGCAAATTGTCGGAGATGATTTAACAGTAAGCAATGTTGGAAGAATAATGCATGCAATAAAACAAAAGATGTGTAATGCACTTTTGCTTAAGGTGAATCAAATTGGTTCTATTACTCAAGCACTTGAAGCTGCGCATTTAGCTCATAACAATGGTTGGAATGTAACGGTAAGCCACAGATCTGGAGAAACAGAAGATCCTTTTATCGCTGACCTTGCAGTAGGCATTGCTTGTGGTCAAATAAAACTCGGGGCTCCAGCACGAGGAGAAAGAACTGCTAAATACAATCAGCTTCTTAGAATCGAAGAATGGCTTGGTAAAAAAGCAATTTATGCGAAATTTAAATTGTCATAATTTATTTATTTTATCAATTCTTCTTTTATGTCTTCCACCTTCAAATTTTGTGTTAACAAATGCTTTGATTATTTGCTTTAATTTTGCTTCTGTTAATTTTGTAGAAGAATATGGTCCTGGTAAAACAAGAATGTTTGCGTTATTGTCTTTTCTTGCAAGTTTCGCTTCTTTTTTAGTTGTTACAAGTGCAGCTCTAATTCCTTTTATTTTATTTGCAGCAATACTCATACCTATTCCAGAACCGCAGATTAGTAGCCCGACATTATTTTGGGAGTTAGCTACCTTTTGTCCAACAAGTTTCGCAAAATCTGGATAATCATCTGTCTGAGTATTTTTAGGAGAAAGATTTTCAAAAAAATATTTTTCTTTTTCCAAAATTCTAAGCACTTTATCTTTCATTTTTTTCCCTGCATGATCGCTTGCAACTAGTATTATCATATTATTGAACCTCCAGTCATTTCTTTTGGTTTTTTTATTCCTAAAAGTTTTAATATTGTAGGGCTGATATCTTGCAAACCTTTATTTTTCTTAAGTTTTATTTTTCTCAATTTTTCATCATTTGAAACCAATATAAACGGAACTTTATTTAGAGTATGTGAAGTTCTCCATTTTTCTGTCATATCTTCACAATTTCCATGATCTGCAGTAATTAATAACACTCCGTTCATTTCAAGAACTTTTTTAGTTATTTTCTCTACACATTTATCCACTGCATTAACTGCTTTTAAAACTGCTTTCCAACTACCAGTATGACCAACCATATCTCCATTCGGAAAATTCATAATTATAACATCATATTTATTTTTTGAAAGCTCTTTTAACAAACTACTCGTAATTTTAAATGCAGACATTTCTGGCTTTAAATCATATGTTGCTACTTTTGGACTTGGAATTAGAATTCTATCCTCTCCTTTATAGGGAACTTCAATTTCTGAATTAAAAAAGAAGGTGACATGAGCATATTTTTCTGTTTCTGATATTCTAAGCTGCTTTATTTTATTACTTTCTAAAATGTGTGCCAAATTATTTTTTATAGGTTCTCTTTCAAAAGCAATTTTACTTCTTTTATTCATATGTTCATAATACTTAGTCATAGCAACATAGAAAATATCTAAAGGTTTTGTTTTCCAACCCTTAAAGTCAGGCTCTATCATAGCTTGAGTAAGTTGTCTTGGTCTATCTGTTCTATAATTATAAAATATCACAGAATCATTTTTATTTATGCCGGAATATCCTTTAAGTTTTCTTGGAACAATAAACTCATCAGTTTCACCCTTATTATAACAACTAACAAATTGTTTAACAGGATTTGTAAATTCATCCGCTTTTCCATTTACAATACAATCATATGCTTTTTTTGTTCTATTCCATCTTTTATCTCTATCCATTGCGTAATATCTTCCAGAAATAGAAACTATTTTGCCTATGCCTATTGACTTTATTTTTCGTTCTAAAATTCTTACATTTTTTATAGTATTATTAACAGGTGCATCTCTTCCGTCGCTGAATACGTGAATGTATACCTCTTTGAATTTTTGCATTTTACACAAATCAAGAATTGCTAAACAATGATTTATGTGCGCATGAACTCCTTCTTTTTGTAATAAACCCATAATGTGAAGATAAGATTTGTGTTTCTTGCAATTATTTATTGCTTCAAGCAATATTTTGTTTTTGAAGAATTTTTTTGTTTGTATATCCATATTTATTTGTTCAAATGGTTGAAGAACTATTCTTCCCGCACCCATAGTCAAATGACCTACTTCAGAATTGCCTTGATATCCTTTTGGTAAACCCACAGCTTCGCCAGCAGGATCTATGAGAACATGTGGATATTTTTTCATTAAATTATCTGTAAAGGGTATTTTTCCTTTCTTAGGTGCATTAAGATTCTCATTTTTTCTATATCCCCAACCATCCCTAATTATAAGAACTATCGGTTTTAGAGGTTTTTGAGGTTTTAAAGCAGTTTTTTTTATCATTTTATCATTTTTCTTCTTTATTACATCATTTTTAATTCTTTTGTTTTTAAATAGCACTTTATACCTTTAAATATCAAAATTTATAAATATAAGCTCTTTACAATATAGTAACATGAATAAAAAGTTATCAGCAACACTAATATTAATTCTTCTATTTTTAGTCTTATTTAGCTTTTCTGGCTGTGTGAGGGAAAATGAAGTTTGCAATTATGATTCTATTTGTACTGCTAATGAGACTGACAATTGTGCAGATTGCCAGAATGTTTTGGGTAGAGCGGTTGATGTGCCTAAAAAATATGTCGAAAAAGATTTTGTACCGTAAATAAGCTAATTCTACATTAACTACTTTATTTCGAGGTTTACAAATGGAATATGTTAAAGATTTTAAATGGGAAAAAGGAATGTCTGTCAAAGAATTAATAGATAGATTTCAAAATATAGGTTATCAGAGTATTGAACTAAAAAAAGCAAGTGATGTAATAATTAAGATGAAAAAGGCTAATGCTAAAATATTTCTTACTTTTACTTCAAACATGGTTACTTCTGGATTAAGAGGTTTTTTTTCTCAAATTATCCAATTAGGCTTAGCAAATGTAATTGTGACAACAGTAGGAGGTATTGAAGAAGATATAATGAAGGCTTCAGGTGAAAACTTCAAAATAGGAACCTTTGATGCTGATGATGTGGAGTTACATGAACAAGGAATAAATAGAGTTGGAAATATTCAGATTAACAATGAAAGCTATATGAAATTTGAAGACTTAATTTTGCCAATTCTAACAAAATTATATGAAAAACAAAAAAGATGGGCTGTTTCTGATATGCTTAAAGAAATTGGTTTAACGTTAAAAGATGAAAATAGTATTTTATATCAAGCAGCAAAAAATGATGTGCCAATCTTTTGTCCTGCAATAACTGATGGAAGTTTCGGATTCCACTTATATTTATTTCAACAAAAACATCCAGATTTCATTGTAGATGTAGTAAAGATTTTGGAAATATTCTTTTCTCAACAACTAATGATGAAGAAAAAGGAGTTATTGCGCTTGGGGGAAGTATATCTAAGCATCATGCAATTCTTGCAACTCTTTTAAAAGGAGGGGCTAGTTATGCTGTTTATATGACTACTGCGCATAAAACTAGTGGCTCTATGAGTGGGGCAACAACTCAAGAAGCAAAAAGTTGGGGAAAAGTAAAAGATGAAAGTGATGTAGCAACAGTTAATGGGGATGTAACAATAATGTTTCCGTTAGCTATGATTAGAGCATTTGAAGAACTCGAAGAAGAGGGAATGCTCGTGGAGGACAAATAAATGCCTCATTTTTCTATTTCAAAAAAAGTTGTACTTACTCAACTAAAAAAATGTTTTGAAGTAGCAGATATTGTATCGTATAGTTCAAAAACCAATCCGATAGTAACAAAAATACTTGAGAAAGAAATTGAGCATTGTTATTTTAGCATTCATTTTGAAAATGAACTAAAACATGTTAAAGATAAATCAAGAGTATTATTTTTAGTTCAAGGATCAAATAAAGAACAAATAAATAGGCTCTTAAATCAAGGTATTGTAAGATATGTTGTCGATAATGAAGCAGATCTTGATTTATTGCTAGATTGTTTAAAAGATTCTGACAAAAAAATAAAGTTGATGCTCAGAGCAAAAGTAAAAGAAAATACTATTAGAACAGAAAAATATTATGTTTTTGGAATGTCTTCTGAAGTAATTAACAAACGAATTCCTGAATTAAGGGATAATCCAAATATTGAGTCATTAGGAGTTCATTTTCATAAAAAAACGCAAAATATTGCTGAATGGAACTTAACTTATGAAGTTGAGCAAATGTTTTCAAAAGAAACGCTAGAAATTATTTCTACAATAAATATTGGAGGAGGACTTCCTTCAGAATATGCAAATACAAACATAAAAGTAATGAATGGAATTTTTAGAAGAATAAAAGAATTTAAAGAATTTGCAAATAAAGAAGATATTTCAGTAATGATTGAACCAGGAAGATTCATATGTGCTCCTGCAGGTAAATTACATACAAAAATAATAGCTATTCATGAAAATACATTAATTGTTGATGCAAGTGTATACAATAGTGATTTAGATGCATTAATAGTGCCTGTAAAATTATTAGTAGAAGGAGAATTAGATAAAAATGAAGGAAAACCATTTGTGATAAAAGGATTAACTCCATGTAGCATGGACTTATTCAGATACAAAGTATATTTAAAAGATCCAAAAATAGGACATGAACTTGTATTCTTAAATGCAGGTGCATACAATTTTACTACAAACTTTTGCGATCTTGATGAAATAGAAACAAAAATAATTGAATAAAAATGAAAATAATAAAAGCTCCTTTTAGTGGAGGAGGATTAGGACATGGAAATGGTGCAAATATTGCTCCTAATGAAATAATTAAGCAACTAAAAGAATTATTCTTAACAGAAGACGGAAATAATTTTTCTTTTGAATATGATGATTTAGTTCTTGACGAACAAAACATTTCAGAAAGTCATAAAAAAATAGAAGAATCAGTGGAAAAAACAAATGAAAAAGCAATTATTTTAGGAGGAGACCACTCAATCACTGCTCCTTGTGTTAAAGGCTTTGCAAAAAACAATGATAATTTCAAATTTATTGTTTTAGATGCGCATCCTGATTTAATGGATGACTTTGATCCACCTACTCAAGAAGATTATTTAAAAGTTTTAATAGAAAAGGGAATAATAAAACCAGAAAATATTTTATTAATTGGTTTAAGAAATATGGATAAACAAGAACTTGATTATCTAAAAGAAAAAAACATAAAATATTATTCTGCAAAATACTTATTTGAAAAAGGAATAAAAGAATTAATTTTTAAAATAATTGACTGGGCAGACAAACCTCTTTATCTTTCAATTGACATTGATGTTGTTGATCCTGTTGAGGCAATTGGAACAGGTTATTTAGAGCATGGTGGTCTTAGTTCAAGAGAACTTATTTTTTTATTGCAAGAACTAAAGAAAACAAATAAAATAAAAATGTGTGACTTAGTAGAAGTAAATCCTTCTAAAGATGTGAATAACATAACATCTACGTTAGCAGCAAAAATATTAGTGGAACTTAGTGATTTTTAGTTAAGAAATGATTTTAATTTTTCAAGTGCTTTTTTTCTCATACTAATAGAATTTTTCTCTTCACTGCTCATTTGTGCAAAAGTTTTATTATAACCTTCTGGAACAAATATTTTATCCCATTGCATACCATTAGTTCCTTTTGGAGAAGTTATTGTTCCTTTTATTGTTCCTTCAAAGAAATTGAATTCAATTCCATCATAATGACCAATAGTAACTGTTGCAATAGCACCATATTTTTTTCTAGCATCACACAAGGAATATATCTCATCAAAAGTCAAAGATTTTAGAAACCATTTAATGAATGGGCCAGGAAGTTTATTGTTTAGTGCTTCAAATGTTAATGAAGTATCCTCGACTAGAATTTGTTTTTGTGGATACATTTTTGCTGCAGCAAGTGCTTTTTCTTTTAATACTTCATGAGTATCAAGAGATTGAATTTCAGGAATGTCTCCATTAAGCATTTCTAATTCTACAACTGATTTAAGTATTGAATTAAATTCTTTAAACTTACCCTCATTTCCTGTTACAAAATATAATTTCATACTAATTCACGCTTGGTGCTCTAAACTTATTATATCTATAAGAATTTCTTCATAATCTGAATTATCATTTGCACCTTCAAGAATAAATAATTCTGTTTCTAATTGGTTTGCTATTTTTTCTCCATCATCTTGTGGAAATCCGTTAACTGACTGAAATGTGTAAACAAAAAATTTGATTGCTTTTTTCTTTGTAGTATTATAATTAATATCAACAATATTTTTTTGTACAGCAGAATCTAAAACTAAGAAAACTCCTTTTATTCCTATTGGTCTTGTTTCAAATTCTTTAAGTAAGTACTGCACATGAAGTCCTTTTGCAAAAATAATTGTATCTGGAGTTAGTTCTTTCATAAGATCTTTAAACACCGGATCCCACTCTTCAAAAGAATTATCTGTTATTTTTGGAGAAATAATATCTAAATCTCTTTTTTCTAGCTCTTTTTTCATCCACGCAATTTTTTTTGCGTCATCATCTTTTTCCGAATTTAACACTATTATTTTTGTCATTTTAAAATTTTAATCCGCCTTTGCCTCCTTGCATTTTTTGCATCATTTTTTGCATATCTTTTTCTGATGAACCCGGTTTCATCATTTTCATCAGTTTTTTTGATTGTCTGTATTGTTTAAGCATACTTCTTAATTCAGAAGTACTTACTCCTGAACCTTTTGATATTCTGTCAATTCTTTTATTTGTTATAACTTCAGGATCTTCTAATTCTTCCTGAGTCATACTATCCATAAGATACTTCCATTTTTCAATCTTTCCTTCTTGATTCTTAATTAGCTCTTTTGGGATGTTCATTTTACCCATTCCAGGAATCATATCCATAACTTTATTTAGAGGACCAAGCTTTTTCATTGAATTCATTTGTTCGTATAAATCCAGTAAATTAAAATCTCCTTTGAGCATTTTTCTTCCAAGATCTTCCACTTGATCCTCTGTAAATGCTTCTTTTGTTTTCTCTAACAAAGCTTCTATATCTCCCATTCCAAGAAGTCTTCCAACAAATCCTTCAGGTTTAAACTCCTCTAAATCCTCTATTTTTTCTCCTGTTCCAATAAATCTAACTGATGCATCTGTTACAGAACACGCAATTAATGCGCCTCCTCCTTTTGCAGTACCATCAAGTTTGTTAATTACAACCCCTGTTACATTGCATGTATCGTGAAATGCTGTTGCTTGTCTTTCTGCAGTTTGGCCTATGTCTGCGCTTAAAACTAAGAATGATTCATCTGGATTAATTGCTTTATTTAATTTGTTTAATTCTTCTACTAATTCACCAGATAATGCATCTCTTCCTGCAGTATCAATAATTACTAATTCATAATCTTGAAGTTCTTTTTCATATTTTTGAAATATTTTCACTGGATCTTTTAGTGTTTTATCACCAAAGAATGGAACTTTGATTTTTTTTGCTAATTGTTCAAGTTGATCAACAGCAGCTGGTCTCCAGGTATCTGTTGTTATAACTGCTATTTTTATTCCTCTTTTTTTGAAATAGTTAGCTAATTTTCCAGTAGATGTTGTTTTACCTGAACCAAATAATCCTACAAGCATAAGCTTATATGGGCCTTTTTTTGTACTTATTTTTGACATGAAGTCAACTTTTTCTCCTTTACCTAAAAAATTAACAAGTTCTTCGTAAACAATTTTTACTAAATGCTCTTTTTTAGAAATCGAATTAGGTGTTTTTTCGTTGAGTGCTCTGTCTTTGATTTTTTTTGTTATTTCTAGTACTAGTTTTACATTAACATCTGATTGTAAAAGTGCTCTTTGAATGTCTTTAACTAATTCATTTATTAGTTTGTCATCTACAAACAAAGACTTAGTTATCTTTTGCAAAGTGTTTTTTAAGCTCCCACTTAATCCATCAAGTACCATTATAGACGATGAAAACTCTTTTATTTATAAAGTTTATCGGTTTTTAGCGAGAATAGATCTAAGTAGAAAATAAATTGTTATGAAATCTTTCAAATAGTGCGTTATCAAGTATTCTCTTGCTTTGGGGATAATCTTTTTGTATTTGAATTTTTGAGGGTTTGTATAGTTCTGTAAAAAGAATATTTTGTCGCCTATATCCTAAGAATCTATTGTTGAGTCATTTCAGATAAGTAATGATTCGTAATGAAATAAAGAGTTGCATACTATATGAACATATTTTGACATCTTTTGTCCATAGTGTTGCTCTCCCATAAAGTTTAAATAATTCATTGATTTCCCAGTATCATGCTTGATACGAACCTTGTCAAAAAAATTGAATCTTTCGTCTATAACAAGCCAAGAAGCGTTGATGAAATTTCTAAATTAATTGGCAAAAGTTGGAGAACTGCTGATAGATATATCAAAGAAATAGATGATCAATTCGGAACAATTTCTACTAGAGTTTTTCGTGAAGGAACAAGAGGAGCATTAAAAATTGTTTTTTGGGCAGGAGTTGAAAAAGCAAGTCAAACTGTTTTTCAGAAAAAACTAGAAGATGATATTCTTAAAGGAAAAAAGAAAGAAGATTTTTCTGCTTTTGATATTTTTCAATATGTTCCTGATAAAAACAAAATTGTATCTGTTGATTCAACAAAAAAAGATTATTCTGAAAATATAAGTGAATATACTGAAATAATAAAGGATACAAAAAGACAATTAATTATTTTTTCAGGTAATTTATCTTTTGTAAATTCAAAAAATAAAAAACAAGATATGTTTAAAGTTTTAGAAGGTCTTGTAAAAAAAGGTGTCTCAATAAAAGTTATTGCAAGAGTTGATTTACCTGCAATGGCGAATGTAGAAAAATTATTATCATTAAATTTTATTCACGGAAAAGAACTTGTAGAAATCAGACACCGGGAACAACCTCTGAGAGGAATTATAACTGATAGTAAAGTAATAAGATTAAAAGAAGTAAAAGAACCCACAGGAAAAATTAATGAATTAAATAAAACAACCTTTATTTTCTATACAATCAATAGCAAACCCTGGGCAGAATGGTTATCAAAAATATTTTGGAAGATGTTTTCAAACTCATATCTAGCACAAAAAAGATTAGAAGAATTAAAAAAAATAATTTAGATTTGTTCTTGGTATAAATTAAATATGTTAACAAAGTTAAGATGTTTTTGGAAATAGGAAAAAAGATAATCATCACTCAGGCCTATGTGTTGTTGTGTAAATTTGTCAATTGGTTTTAATAATTCAGTATCGGGTTCTAGTATTGTTATGGAATCATGTTCTTCGTTGAATTGATTCATAGTAATATCTATGTACAAATCATTTTTTTTGTCATGAGCCCAGCTATGCCAATACTTGTAATATTTGCCTTTTCCCATGTACCTTCCAGCAAGTTCAGAGTACCCCAATTCATTTTTTAGAAATCTTGTTGACACTTGACATTTGTTATATGGAAAATCAGGCGTAATCTCCTTTAGAAAATCTCTAATTTCAATTATTTTTTCTAAATTTGGATGTTTAATCATGTTTGCTCACTTCTTTAAATAATTAAACATTAGCTTTCCATTTAGGTGATCTATTTCATGTTGCATAACAATTGAATCTACACCGCTAAATTTTTGTGATAATTTTTTGCCTGTAGTATTTTGATATTCAACATCTATACTATATTTTCTAAGGGTTGGTACTGTTAAGCCTGGAAAACTCAGACAACCTTCTAAATAAGGAATAAAACCTCTGGCTTTCTTTATTTCTGGATTTACAAATACTTGATATTTGCTATTTACTTTTGCTATTAAAACTTGTCTTGTATCTCCAATTTGGGGTGCTGCAATGCCAATTCCTTCGTGATTGTTCATTATTTCAAGCATAGAATTAACTAAATTTCCTAACTTAGAAAAATCTTCTACTTTTTCACATTTTTGTCTTAATACTGGATCGCTCCATTTTCTTAAGTAATAGTTTGTCATAAATTGTGGTTTAATTTAAGATTATATAAATATTTCGATATTTTTATTACTGTGAAGTAATTAAATTTAAATATCTAGATTACTAACTTTATGAGCATTCTCTTCAATGAATTGTCTTCTTGGTTCAACTTCTGAACCCATAAGAATAGAAAATGTTTGATTAGCTTCAACAGCATCTTCAATTGTTATTTTTTTAAGAGTTCTATTATCAGGATCCATCGTTGTTTCCCATAATTGATCAGGATTCATCTCTCCAAGACCTTTATATCTTTGAATATTTACTCCTTGAGAGCCACCTAATTCTTTAATTTTTAATTCAAGTTCTCTTTCATCTAAAACATATGTTTTAGAATTTCCTTTTTTAACCAAATATAGCGGTGGTTGTGCTAAGTAAACAAAGCCAGCATCAATTAATGGTTTCATATATCTAAAAAAGAATGTTAAAATAAGTGTTGTGATATGGCTTCCATCAACATCAGAATCTGTCATAATTATTATTTTATGATATCTTGCTTTGTCTATATTAAATTCATCTCCTATTCCTGTTCCAATAGCAGAAATCAAAGTTACAATTGCATCTGAAGATATTATTTTATGAAGTCTAGCTTTTTCTACATTTAGAATTTTTCCTCTGAGCGGAAGAATTGCTTGAAACTCTTTGCTTCTTCCTTGTTTTGCTGAACCTCCTGCTGAATCTCCTTCTACAACGTATAATTCTTATTTTGCAGGATCTTTTTCTGAACAATCAGATAATTTCCCGGGTAATGTGCTGCTTTCTAGAACAGATTTTCTTCGAGTTAGTTCACGTGCTTTTCTTGCTGCGTCTCTAGCTCTTGATGCCATTAAACATTTTGCTATGATTTGTTTTCCCAAATTAGGATTTTCTTCTAGGAATGTTCCAAGGCCTGAAGAAACAACGCTGTCTACAATTCCTTTCACTTCGCTATTTCCAAGTCTTGTTTTTGTTTGACCTTCAAATTGAGGTTCTGGAACTTTAACTGAAATTATTGCTGTAAGTCCTTCTAATACATCTTCTGATGAAAATCTTGCGCCGTTTTTATCTTTAAGAAGTTTATTTTTTTCAGCATATTTATTTAAGCTTCTTGTAAGTGCAGTTTTGAATCCTGAAACATGTGTTCCCCCTTCGTGAGTATTAATATTGTTCACAAAAGAAAAAACTGATTCTGAATAAACATCTGTGTATTGCAAAGATATTTCTACGTTAATATTATCTTTTTCTTTTTCAAAATACACAGGGGTATGGATTGGTGTTTTTGCTTTGTTTAGATATTCAACAAAACTTACAATTCCTCCTTCATAATAGAATTCTGATTTTTTAAATTCTGTTCCTTTTTCATCTGTTTGTCTCTCATCTATTAGTTGAATTCTTACTCCTTTGTTTAGAAAGGCTAATTCTCTAAGTCTTGTTTGAACCGTGTTATAATCATATACTATTGTTTCTTGAAATATTTCCGGATCAGCCCAAAAGGTAACTGTTGTTCCTCTTTTGTCTATTGTACCACCAGTTTCCATTGGTTTAACGGGTATTCCTCTCTCAAAGGACATAGTGTGAATTTTTCCATTTCTATGAACAGTTACATCTAGTCTTTTTGATAAAGCATTTACCACGCTTACACCTACTCCGTGAAGGCCACCAGAAACTTTGTATGTATCTTTACTGAATTTTCCACCTGCGTGAAGTTTTGTCATAACAACTTCTAAAGCAGAAATTTTGAATTGTGAGTGCATGCCTGTTGGAATTCCTCTTCCATCATCTATTACACTTACAGAATTATCTTTATGAATTATAACTTTAATAATTGTACAATAGCCTGCCATTGCTTCATCTATAGAATTGTCTACTACTTCTTGTATTAAGTGATGAAGACCTCTTGGTCCTGTACTTCCAATATACATACCAGGTCTTTTTTTTACTGCGTCAAGACCAGATAGAACTTTAATATTATCTGCTGTATAATCTCCCTTTTGTTCTTTATTTTCGCTCATTGTAATCTTTCCCTTCCCCTATTTTCTATCGACGGAAAATTCCGTTTAGAATTGTGTTTAAAAAAAGTCGTTTTGTTTATAAACTTTTTGTTATATTAGCATTTATTAGCTATATTGAAGATAATTAGTTGTTGCTAATCAAACAACATCTTTTCATATACTCTTTTGCTAACGAGGATTATAGGTGATAAAAAATGGCTTTGATATGTATTGCATCATTTTATCTTTTCTTTTACCAATTAATTTAAATAGAGGTAGTTATGTGTCTTATTTGGGTGATAATCATGGATGAAAATATGAATATTAATAGGCCACCTTCACAGCCGAGTCAACCAGCAGCTACCAACTCATTGAACACTGATGGACAGCAACCTTCTCAACCAGTTGAACCACAAAAAACACCAGAACAACAACCTATAAGCAATGTTCCTAATTCTGATTCACAATTAGAGAAACCACAAGAACCAATTAAAGAAAATAGCTTTTTAAATAAGGATGAACAGGAAATGGGAGAGGATACTGAAGAGGTTGCTGATGAGGATATTGAAGAGGATTTAGAGGATCAAGTAGAAGATACGACTGATAGAGTTGATGTGTTGATTAATCTTTTGATAAAAAAGAACCTTATAACTGAAGAAGAACTTCAAACTGAATATGATGCTTGGATTGCTGAAAAAGAAACTGAAGAATCAGAGTGATTACGCTTTTATAACAGGTCTTTTGTAAATATTTTTTCTTTCTTCATTGCTCATTTCATAAGCAAGTGTGTAACTATCTTCTCCTTTAAGTATGTGTAGAATTTTTCTTATAGAAAAAGAAATATTGTCTCTTTATAAATTGCACTATCATTAAGTGCTAATTAGTGATAAATAAGCCTCTGGGGAGAGTTGCACTCCCGACCTTCTGCTCGATCGCATATTTGCTACGAGGCAGACGCAATAGCTGCTATGCTACAGAGGCATAATTCAAATTTCTTTTTTGATTTCGTCAATTGTTT
>Ga0114931_10001847_pt1 | contig 26943 bp, 24 predicted proteins | sample 2SBtaG_FD_89579 | JGI IMG/M metagenome (GOLD analysis project Ga0114931, IMG submission 89579) | Deep subsurface microbial communities from Kolumbo volcano to uncover new lineages of life (NeLLi) - 2SBTROV14_V59a metaG | ecosystem: Environmental > Aquatic > Marine > Volcanic | place: Kolumbo... | reverse complement strand
GGGGAGGCTCGGCGAAGCCGAGGGGGCGCTGCTGCGCCCCAAACAAAGGGTGCTAGTCCCGCGTTGCGCGGCGCAGCCGCGCGTGCGAAGCAGCCATCGCTTCGATGGAAACGCGGGACTAGCTCTTGGTCGGGGTTGGTGGGCGGGACGAGACCGGTGGCGCCGTCCCCTCCGCTCGTCTAGCATGCCGCCGAAGATGGCTTCTTCCGCGGATCCAGCCGAGGGCGGCGGCGAGAGCCGCCTGCTGGCGCGCTTCGGGCGGCGCTTCTCGGCGGGCGACGTGCTGTTCAACGACGGCGATCCGGCCGGCGAAGCCTTCCTGCTGCAGGAAGGCCGGGTGCGCCTGATCAAGCGGGTCGGCGCGGTCGAGCGCAGCCTGCGTGTGCTCCGGCCGGGAGACCTGTTCGGCGAAACAGCCCTGATCGAGGGCGCGCCCCGCAGTTCGACTGCCGTGGCGCTTTCCGACGGCGTGGCGCTCGCGCTCGATCAGGCCACGTTCGAGCAGGTGCTCTCGAGCAACCCGGGCGTCGGCTCGCGGGTGCTGCACCAGCTGATCCGCCGGCTGCGCGACGCAGAGGACCAGATCGAGATCCTGATGCTGCGCGACTCGCAGTCGAAGATCGTCGTCTCGCTCCTGAAGCTGGTCCACCAGACCAACAGCGGGCAGACCACCGGCGCGGTCAACGTCAACATCTCGCCCATGGAGCTGTCGACGCGCGTCGGCCTGGACGTGGACACGGTCAAGCGCAACGTCCAGCAGCTGCGCGAGAGCGGATACATCAACATCTCCGGCGAGCGCGTGGAGATCCCGGACATCGAGGCCCTGGGGGAGCTGTACGGCCTGCTCGGGGTCAAGGACCAGATCGTCGGCGGCGACGAGGGCCCCGGCCGGTCCGGCTCGCGGTAAGCCTGGAAATTCAAGCACGTAGCCGTCTGCTTGCGCGTTGACTCGCCGGAAGCCGTGCGGTACGTGACGCCGTCACATGAGGGTTGTGGGATATCGGTTGGCGATCGCGCTCACACTGGCGCTGCTACCTCCGCTGCTCTCCGCCTGTCCGCCCAGCCCGGACACCCCGCATGGCGGCAATCCCGGTCGCATGAGCGACGCCCAGTACGACATGGCGCGCGACCTGTGGCTCAGGCAGGGCAAGACGCGCGAAGCGTTGGGTCACGCGCTCAAGGCCGTCGACCTGAACGATGACAACTCCGACGCCGAGCACCTGGTGGCGCTCATCTACCTCGATTTCTGCGAGAAGAGTCCGGACGACTGCCGCCTGGCGGACGCGGAGAAGTACACGCGCATGGCGCTGGACGCGCGGCCGGACTTCCGCGAGGCCAAGAACACCCTGGGAGTCATCCTCATCCACGAGAAGCGTTACGACGACGCGATCAAGGTGCTCAAGCCGCTGACGGCCGACATCCTGTACGCGACCCCTGAAAATGCTTGGGGAAATCTAGGCTGGGCGTACCTGGAGAAAGGCGAGCTGAACAAGGCGATCGACGCCCTGCAGCGCAGCGTCGCCGCCCAGCCGGTGTTCTGCGTGGGCAACTACCGTCTGGGTCGGGCTTTCGAGCAGAAGAAGCAGCTGCAGTCGGCGCTCGAGGCCTACACGAATGCCCTGGAAACCGACTCGCTGGCCTGCAAGAAGCTCCAGGTCGCCTTCGCAGGCAAGGGCCGGGTGGAGCTCGTGCTCGGCCAGGCCGACAAGGCCCGGGCCGACCTGGACCAGTGCGTGAAGCTGGATGAGGCGACGCACGCCGGAAAAGAATGCAGCTCCATGCTGGAAAAACTCAAGTAGGCTCTGGGCCCCGCGATGGAGACCGTCGGCCAATACCTCAAGAGGGAGCGCGAAGCTCGCCGCATGAGCATCGAGGAAATCTCGCGCTCCACCCGCGTGCCGATGTCGAGCGTCGAGCGCATCGAGGCCGATCAGTTCGACGAGCTTCCGGGTGAAGTGTTCGTCCGCGGCTTCCTCAAGTCGTATGCGCGCTCGGTCGGCGTGCCGACCGAGGAAGTGCTCGCACGCTTCACGGCCAGCCGTCGCGTTGCGTGGGTGACGCCGCTGCCGATCTCGAGTCCGACAAAGCCCGCGCGCGGCCGGCGTTTCGGCGTCGCTATCGCGTTCGTGCTGCTGCTCATCCTGTTCACGCTGGCGCTCAGCATCGTGCTCAAGCCGCGCGGCGACGACATGCCGCAGGAGCTGTCCCTCCGCGCGCCGGCGGTCCGCGTGCTCGGCAGCTTCACCGGTTAGTGCAGCGTGGCGCGTCCGCGCGCGACGTCGGCAGCCCGCCCGCACACGACGCGCGCGCTCCTGCTCCGGCGTGTGAGCTACGGCGAGTCGGATCTGGTTGTCACGCTGTTCACCGAAGCGCTCGGACGCGTGAGCGCGCTCGCGCGGGCCGCGCGGCGCAGCCAGAAGCGCTTCGGCGGATCGCTCGAACCGATGCACACGTTGATCGTGCGCATGGACGAACGCGCCGGCGCGGAGCTCCTGGCGCTCAGGGAAGCGAGCCTCGAGACGCCGCGACACTACCTGGTGCGCGATCTGGATCGCATGCAGGCCGCAGGGCGCGCGCTCGGATGGATCCGTCGCGCTGCTCCGCCGCGCACGCCGGAACCCGGAACGTGGCGCGTGATCATCGAGCTGCTCGATCGTCTCGACGACGAGAGCGACGCGCGCACTCCGAAGCTGCATCTCGCCGAGCTCGGTCTGCGGCTGCTAGCCGCGCTCGGCTGGGGGCTCGATCTGCAGCGCTGCGTGCGTTGCGGTCGCGCCTGCGAGCCAGGACGTGCGGCCATGATCGACGCGGCGCGTGGCGGCCTCGTCTGTCGCGCCTGCGGCGGAGCGCGCGTCCAGCTCGACGGCGCGGTGCGGGCGCGGCTCGTCTCCGCCGCAGCCGGCAAAATGCCCGGACTTTCTGCGGAAGACGCCGACGTCGCGCTCGGTCTGGTGGAAGCGGCGCTGTTCGCGTACATGGACATCGCGTGAGCGCCGTCAAGTCGTCGCGGCGTGCAGCGGCGACGCCGTAGCGGACGCGCATGCGCGGGTCTACACTGGTCGCATGGCACCGAGGTGGGCAATCGTGGGGATTTCGGCGGCGCTGCTGCTGCCTGCCGCGGCGTGGGCGGGCTCGTCGCAGAAGCACGCGCACCAGGACTCGAGCGGCAAGAGCGACGCAAAGCTGCCGCCGCTGAAGGTGAGCATCGACCGCTCGAAGGTGGATCTGGCGGATCATCACCTGGAGGTGAAGCTGTCGCGCGCAGCGGAGTCGGTGCACATCAAGGTGATCGACGATTCGGGCGACGTGCTCGCCGACGAGACCCAGGACTTCAAGGGCAAGCCCGCCGGTACGCCGCTCATCGTGACCTGGTCGCCGAAGAACGACTCGCCGGTCGCGCGCATCGAGGTCTTCGGCTACGACACGCGCGGCTACTACGCCGGCGTCGCCATCGTGCCCTGGTCGGTGAGCATCCCGCATCAGGAAGTGCTGTTCGACACCGACAAGGCGCTCATCAAGGCGAGCGAGAAGCCCAAGATCGAGGACAGCTACGCGAAGATCAAGCAGGCGATCAAGGAGCACAAGGATCTCGGATCCATCAAGCTCTTCATCGGCGGTCACACCGACACGGTGGGCAGCGCCGCGCACAACATGGAGCTGTCGCGCCGTCGCGCCCGCGCCATCGCCGCGTGGTTCCGCCACCGCGGCATCCACATTCCCGTCTACTACGCCGGCTTCGGCGAGTCCGTCCCCGCCGTCAAGACCGCCGACAACGTGGACGAACCACGAAACCGCCGCGTCGACTACATCCTTGCGATCGACCCGCCACAGATGAAGAGCGGCAGCAGCGTCGCCTGGCATCATGGATAGCGGCGCCCGTTCGATCGCAAGCGCTCGACGGCAATTCGTCGCGTCGGCTGTGGCGGCTGTGGGCTGCTGGGACGGGCGGGGCGCGCCTGCTCCGGGACCTGGTGGGGTGCGCCCGCTGACCGAGAGGCGAACACCGCGTCCTCGGAGCCGCGCAAAATGTGCAAGTGGATATCAAAGTCGATCGCAGTAGGAGGACGTGCCCAGAGCGTTTCAGAGCATAGCTCTCGCAGAGCTGTGCGCGGCTCGGTCTCAATAATGAACTTGATTTTCATGTTCAAATCTGCGACCTCTGCAACTCGAGAGATGGGTCGAGCCATGTTGACGTTCCGCCGGCCGCCGGGGCTGGTGCCGCAGAAGCCCCGCCAGGCAGAGAGCGCGCTCGGTGACTATCTCGCCCGTGAGGCGCGGATGCTCTTGGCCTCGGCCGAGGCGTTCTGCGCGCTGTCCGACGCGCTCTTCGCCGCCGGAGCGCCGTGCGCTCTGACCGGTCGCGCGGCATGCGCCGCGAACGATCGCACCCGCCACGCCGAGCTCCTCACGCGGCTGGCGGCGCGCCACGGCGGACGCCCCAGCGCGCTCCGCGTCGCGAAGCGGAAGCCGCTCGCGCTGGCGGAGATCGCCATCGACAACGCAGCGGAAGGCTGCGTCCGCGACACCTACGCGACGCTGCTGGCGACCTGGCAGGCCGAGCACGCGCGCAGTCGTTCCGTCTCGAAGGCGATGGACGCGATCGCGCGGGACGGCCTGCGCCACGCCGCGTTCGCCTGGGCACTGTCGGACTGGCTCCTGACGCGGCTGTCGCGGCGCGACCAGACGCGCGTCCGCCGCGCGCTGGAGGATGAGGCGGAGCGCCTGGAGCGCTCGGTGCGCGAACCGGACCCGGCGCTCGCGCGCAGCGCGGGATTGTCCACGCGCCACGAGCAGCGCGTGCTGATCGCCGAGCTCCGCCGGACGTTGTGGAACAAGCCGAAGGGCGCACGCGGGGCGAAGAGTGCTCGGCGCTCCGAGGGGGTGACGCGAGGGCGCGTCGGGCGTCCGCCGGCGCGCTGGGGCAGGCTTGCACTCCATATCGAACAGTCGGCGCTGTCGCGGCAGAGCGTGGCCGAGCAGCTCGGCATCTCGCGCAAGTTCCTCGACAATATCTGCCGGGAGGTGCGGCGTCCGGGGCCTGCGCTTGCCGAGCGCATCGAGCGCCTGACGCGCGGCAGTGTCAGCGTGGCGTATCTGATGGCGCTGCCCAAGCACGACCGCCGGAGCTCCACGCCGCGCGACCGAGCGGCTCGAAGAGCGCCATCCTTGCCTCGGTGAGCGCGGTACTGCCCAGCGCGCTCGGCGCAGGCCGCGCGACGCCGGAATTAGTGACTAGTTACAGCGGCTTATGCCGGGCGCCCGGCACCGCCTGGCTCACGGCGTCGGTCGCGAATGCTGTGACGGCGCCTCGGGGACGGAGGGCCAACCGCCGCTCCACGTGACCGCGTCCACGAGCATCAAGCGGCGATCGCCCGGCCCGTTCACGTGGCCGCTCTGCCAGGCGTGATACGCCATGACCGTGTTGCCGCCGGGCGTGTCGACGACCGAGCAGTGTCCCGGTCCCACCCACGGTCCGTGGGTCGTGAGGATCGGCGCGCCGGCCTTCTGGTAGGGACCGAGCGGCGAGCTCGAGCGCGCGACGCCGAGCGCGTACGTCGCGTTGTAGTAGGCGTTGCCGCTGTAGAAGAGATAATAGGAGCCGCCGTGGGCGACGACCCACGGGCCCTCCACGACGCTGCCTTCCCAGCTCCGGTCGTTCACGATCAGCTGGACGCGCGAGCCTATCAGTGCCGTGCCGCTTGCGGACAGCTGTTGGCCGTAGATGGGCGTCGGCTTTGCGACCGCGTTGCCGTCGGCCTTCCACACCAGGTACGGCGTGCCGCTCGAGTCCGCAAACTCGCTGGCATCGATCATCCCCATGGCCGCGTCGTGCACCAGGGGCTGGCCGCTGTCGGTGAACGGGCCGAGCGGGCTCGACGCGGTGGCCGCGCCGACCGAGAGCTGGCCGTCCTTGTGGCGCGCGGTGAAGTAGGCGACGTAGTGGCTGCCGACCTTGTGGATCTCGGGTGCCCAGAAGTCGCTCGCCGCCCACGCGGGCTTGCTCGCGGCGGGGAAGATCGCGCCGGCGGTGTTCCAGTGCACGAGATCGGGCGACGTGCTGATCGGGAACGCGTTGGCGGCGTTGCCGCTCGTGCAGGCGACGATGTACTGCTTGCCATCCCGGAGCACGCCCGGATCCGCGCAGCCGGTCGGGATGACGGCGTTTTCGTACAGGCCGCCGCAGCCCTCGTAGCGGAACGACATCGCGCACGTGCCGTTGAAGTGCGGCGCCCAGGTGTTCGACAGCGTCGCGTAGGACGTGGCGCCCTGGCTCACGCAGGAGCGATTCCAGAACACGCGCCCGGGCACGTCGTCGTACTGCGCGGGATGGTTCGGCGCGGGGAGCCAGTTCTTGCCATAGGTGATGCGCGTGGTGCACGCCGGCGCGCCGGGGCACGTCGTGTCGAGCGCCATCACGCAGGCGCTGTGCCCGGTGAAGTACGGCTTGTAGCCGTTCGAGAGCGTGGCCGTGGAGTTCTGCCCGTCGTCGGTGCACGCGCCGTCCCAGGTGACGCTGCCGGTGACCACGTCATAAGGGTCGGGGTGGCTCGACGGATGGATCCAGGTGTCGCCGTAGCTGATGCGCGTGGTGCACGGTCCAGAACCGCCCGCGCCGCCCGTGCTCGAGCCCGCGCTGCCGCCCGTCGCGGAGCTGTCGCTGCCCGCGTCCGCGTTGCTCCCTCCCGCGCCGGAGTCCGTCGCGGGCCAGCCCGCAAAGGAAGTGCCGTCGCTGGATGCGTCCGTCGCGGGTGATGGCGAGCCGCCGTCGCTGCTGCATCCGTAGGCGAAAGCGACAGCAGAGGCGAAGCAAGCGGCAAGCCGCAGGGTGCGCACGTCACGAGCGTGGAGGTCGGCCCGCGCTGGTGTCAAGCGGCGCGGCTCGTGACGCCACGCCGAAACGCTCCATGGCGGCATGTCAGCCAGGTCTCGGCTGATTTCGAGATCCTCATGGCGGACCTGGACAAGGCTCTGTTGATCGAGGCGGGCACTTGGCGGCGTGACGTGCTTCCGCTATCGTGCGCGCGGTGTCGACCAGGACGACAGCGATCGTCACGGGGGCGTCGAGCGGGATCGGGGCGCAGTGTGCCCGCCTGCTTGCCGCCCGCGGGTACGACGTAGTGGTCGTGGCGCGGCGGATCGAGCGGCTGGAGGCGCTGGCGAAGGAGATCGAGGCCGCGCATGGCGTGCGCGCCACGCCGATCCAGCTCGACATCGCCGCGCCGGGCGCGGCACAGTCGCTCTTCGCAAAGACGGCGGGCGCCGGCATGGTCGTCGAGGTGCTGGTCAACAATGCGGGCTTCGGCACGCAGGGCTTCTTTCCCGACATCCCGTGGGAGAAGACGGCCGAGCAGCTCCAGCTCAACGTCGTTTCGCTCACCGAGCTGAGCCAGCGGTTCACGGCGGCGATGCGCGCGCGCGGCGGCGGCTACGTGCTGAACGTCGCGTCGATCGGCGCCTACATGCCGGTCCCCGGCTACGCCACCTACGCCGCGGGCAAAGCGTACGTCCGCAATTTCTCCGAGGCGCTCGCCCACGAGCTCCGCGACAGCGGTGTCAGGGTGTGCTGCCTGTGCCCGGGGCCGACCGAGACGGAGTTCATCGCCGTGGCCGGGCAGAGCGTGCCGGCCTGGCAGAAGATCGCCTTCATGAGCGCGGAGCGCTGCGCGCGCATCGGGATCAGGGCACTGTTCCGCGGGCGTCGCCTGGTCGTGAGCGGGTTTCTCAACACGCTCATGATGTGGTGGTTGCGCTGGTTGCCCCGGCGCCTCATCACCTGGTCGGCTGGACTTTTCATGGAAGGCCCGCGCGCAGGACACCTGCGATCTCCAGATCCCTGAACCGGCGCTTTTGCCAGGCTAGGCTACGCCCAGGAATAGTGCCCGTTTTTCGTCCGGGCCAGACGGGCAACGACTCGTCGATGCGGGACCACATGGTCGTAGGTGAGCTTCGACATCGGCAGTCGCGTGCGGCACGTGGCCATCGCCGCGCGGCGTTCCCCGGTGCGGCAGTCGTGGTAGGTCAGCGGGCGATGTCGCGACGCTGGCGAGCGGTCCTGGCTTGCATGCTCGGCCTTGCGTGCTCGAAGACGCAAAAGGCCCCGCCGCCTCCCGCTCCGCCGAGCGCAGCGGTGTCGAGCGCGGCGGCGAGTGCCGCGCCTTTCGCAAGTGCCGCCGCGCCCGCTCGGGGTCTGGTGCTTCATCTCGAACGCCACATCGGCAAGCGTGGCGATGCGTTGTCCGCCGGGCTCTACCGCTACACCGGAGCCGCCAGCCACGGCCGCATGTGGGTCGCGCGCGTCCTGCCCGGCAAGGCGCACATCCAGTTGCTGCCCGTGTCGCGCCCGCGGCCGCTCGCCGACATCCTGAAGGGTCGCGAACCGCGCGGTGACTACGTGGCGGTGAACGGCGGCTTCTACGACAAGGAGCGGCCCATGGGGCTGGTCGTTGCCGGCGGCCAGCCGGTTGCGCCGCTACGCAAGCGTGGCGGATCGGGCGTGTTCGTCATGCGAATGGGCCACCCCGCTATCGTGCATCGGGACGCGTACAAGGCGAAGAAGCCGGCGCTCGCGCTGCAGAGCGTCGACCGGCTCGTCGACAGTGGGCGCGTGCTGGTCCGCGCGCGCCCCGGCCTGCGGCGCGATGCGCGCTCGGCCGTGGTCATCGATGCCGAGGGCGCGGTGCTGTTCGCTGTTGCCTTCGACGCGCAGGCGGCGTTTCCCCTGTCGAACGACGCGATCCGCATGAGCGCCGCGTCGACCACGTCTGGGCCGACGCTGCTCGAGTTCGCGAGGCTGCTCGTGCGCGATCTGCACGCGCGGACCGCGCTCAATCTGGACGGCGGCTCGTCCACGTCCATGCTCATTCGCATCGGCAAGGCGCATCTGGACGTGATCGCGCGGCACGCGACGATCAACGCGTTGGTGGCGGACGCCCGCTGACGCCACGGCTGCACGAGCTCCAGCGTGCGGTCCGGGGGCCGACTCGCAGGCAGAGTACGCTGGTAGTTCGACAGGCTGAACCGCGCGCCGCCGATCGGGCCCCGACTTGCCTTGTTAGCCTGGTTGCGCTAGAAGCCGGTCACCACGTCTTCGACCGGCGAGCTCGCTCGCGGCGCGGGGACTCCCCGAATGCCTGGCGACGAAACTGCCGGCGGTCGGACGTGGCCGCACGGCGGATTGCGACCGTGTGATGTGTTTCCGGCCTGTCCGGAAGAAAGAACCGATCTACGTGAACCAGACTACGTACCGGCGCCGTCGGCGCCCGGCTCGCGGCGATGCGCCGCGCGCCCAATCGCCCCGTCCCGCTCCCGAAAGCCGGACGCGGCGTCCCGCTCCTCCGGCGACGCCCGAAATCCTTGCCGCGGTAGCGGCCTCGCCGTTCTCGGCGCTCGGCCTGTCCACTCCGCTCGCCCGCGCTGTGCTCGATGAGGGCTACACGACACCGTCGCCGGTCCAGACCGAGGTCATTCCGGCCGCGGTCTCCGGTCGCGATGTGCTCGCCGGCGCCCAGACGGGCACTGGCAAGACGGCGGCTTTCGTGCTGCCCATCCTGCAGCAGCTCGCTCTGGACGACGGGCCGCGCGGTGGCATCCGCGCGCTGATCGTCACGCCCACCCGCGAGCTGGCGGCGCAGATTGCCGAGCGCATCGAGGCCTACGGCCGCTACCTCGAGCTAGGCCACACCGTCATCTACGGCGGCGTCAGCCAGCAGAAACAGGAAGCGGCCCTTCGCCGCTGTCCCGACGTGCTCGTGGCAACACCTGGGCGCCTGCTCGATCTGATGCAACAGGGCCTGGTGCGGCTCGACCAGGTGCGGCACTTCGTGCTGGACGAGGCCGACCGCATGCTCGACATGGGCTTCGTCCACGACGTGCGGCGCATCTCTGCCGCAGTGCCCGCGGTGCGGCAGACGCTTCTGTTCTCCGCCACGGTGCCCCCCGCCATCGAGAAGCTCGCCGGCGGCATGTTGACCCGTCCGCTTCGCGTCGCGATCCAGCCGCGGCTCACCACGGCTGAGAGCGTTGAGCAGTCGGTCATTTTCGTGGCCAAGGCAGACAAGCGCCGCCTGCTCGAGAGCGTGCTGCGTGATGAAGCGGTAGAACGCGCCATCGTGTTCACCCGCACCAAGCACGGCGCCAACCGCCTCTCCCAGCAGCTCTCCAAGTCGGGGATCGGCTCCGAGGCTATCCACGGCAACAAGTCACAGAACGCGCGCGAGCGCGCGCTGGGTGCGTTCAAGTCCGGCAGGACGCGAGTGCTCGTCGCTACCGACGTGGCGGCGCGCGGCATCGACGTGGATGGCATCTCGCACGTCATCAACTTCGATCTGCCGAACGTCGCAGAGAGCTACGTCCACCGCGTTGGCCGCACGGGTCGGGCGGGCGCTGCGGGCCGGGCCATCTCGTTCTGCGACCGCGAGGAGCGCGGGCTGCTCACGGACATCGAACGGCTGATCCGCTGCCGGTTACGCGTGCAGGGCGCCTAGCGGGCGTCCCCCAACGATAGAAGCCCACCGTCGCTGTCGCGACGGTGGGCTCTTTTTTCTATCGGCTGTGTGCCGCTCAGCGACGGAAGCGACCGCCGCCGCCACTACCGCGGCCACCGCCGCCACCACCGCCACCGCGAGCGGGGCGATCGTTCGCCTCGTTGACGCGGATGGAGCGGCCGTCGAGCATCTGCCCATCCATCTCCTGGATCGCGCGCTGGGCGGACCCGGAATCGTCGTAGGTCACGAAGCCGAAGCCTCGTGAGCGACCAGTTTCACGATCGGTTACGACCTTGGCCTCGACGATTTCACCGAAACCCTCGAATGCCTCACGGAGGCCGTGATCGTCCGTCCCCCACGCTAGACCACCAACAAACAACTTGTTTCCCATGTCACTTCTCTTCCGTCTCTCTCTCACCCGAACGAGTCGCGCGCTGCAACGACAGCGCTACCCCTCGTCCGTTGGATCTTTGGCAAAGGCGCGGCGCGCGCCGCGCCGTGTGCTCCGGCTCGCGTTCCAGCACGATCGCGCCGCAGCGTAGACGGCGCGCGCGATCGCCTCGTGCTCGTCATCGGGCGTTGCGTGCTCGCCGATGATGCGGACGGCGAGCGCACGCGCCTCGGACAGCGTGCCCGGCCACATGCCCACGTCGCGCCCGTCGGCCTCGAGCCCGATGCGGACTGCATCGGCCCAGGACTTCCCGGCCGCTTGTGCGGCGAGAGTTGTGGCGCTGGAAGCGTTTGTGCGGGACATCGAGCGAGCAGAGCACGCTTCGTCCACACACACTGGCTACCGGAGAGTGGGCGAAGGAGGGCGGACCCTCCACGGCTACGGCGCAAGGTGTGGCACGGGGGCCCCCGGGGCGCAACGCGAAAAGACGCTGGCGGATTCTGCTGTGACGGGGCGCTGACGCATGGCTCCAGCTGGGGGAGGCGGCGGGCCCAGTTGCAGCTGCCGTGGTCTTTGCACAACGCCAGGACTGCGCGTCGGGCGCCTCACCGGCGGCGAGCGCGTGCGGCTCGGCGGCAACATGAACGAGGGCTACTACGTGTCGCCCACGGTGTTCGAGGGCGACAACCGCATGCGCATCTTCCAGGAGGAGATCTTCGGGCCGGTGCTGTCGGTCACGAAGTTCAACGACTTCGACGACGCCATGCGTATCGCCAATGACACGCTGTACGGCCTCGGTGCCGGCGTGTGGACGCGCAGCACGCACACCGCACAGAAGGCAGCTCGCACCATCCTGGCCGGGCGCGTGCCGCGAGCACGCACGAGAGCACGGCAACCGGGGCACCACGGCGAGCCGACGGAGCATCCTATCCCAGCAGATTCGGCTTTCGAGACTCGCCGTGGGGCGCTTTCGGTGCTAGGAATACGGGGTCGCTACGCGGTTCGGCCAGAGGGCCGCGCGTGTTGGTGATGCAGCGATGTCCCCGCCGGCGCATGCCGCACCTGGCGGCCGCACGCTGGTACGTGGCGAAGGAGCGTCATTGCATGACCCAGGCACTATCGGATGATTCCACTGATCTGGCTGTCTTCGAGCACAAGAAGCGGCGCGAATGGGGCCTCGCCGTGCTCGCCTGGGAGAACCGCGACAAGCGCGGCTATGTCTTCGAGAACGGCCAGCTCCGGGTCCTGGTGCAGGCGTTCTTCTCGATGATGCGGCAGGTGGATCGCCCGACAGAAGAGGTCCGGGCTCTGCACGAGACGCTGCGGCCGGAGCTCGATGCGGCGCGAGCCGAGATGGGTTCCGTCACCCAGCCCGCGCACCGCAAGTCGACCTCGCCCGTCTCGTTCGACGATCAGCTGGCCCGCTTCCACGCCACGTTCCCGAAGGGGTTCCAGGACGAGGCCTGGGTCCAGCAGCATCGTGGAACGGGGGCATCCCGGCGGGTCGGCGCCCACCGCGATCCCTCCGTCGAGGAAGCGCAGCAGCAGCTCGACCCGGCCGTGCTCGACAAGAGGGTGGCCGGCGAAGAGTACCGGGCGATCTTCGACAGTGTGCTGGCTCTGCTCGGACGCACCGATCTCGTCCCGGCTTCGGAGCTCGCCGTGCTGCGGGGCGCGGAGCCTGGCAACCAGCGAGCGTTGGCGCTCATGGTCGCGGAGCTGGTGCACGGCTCCGGCGAGGCCGGGGCGCGGCTCGAACATTTCTCCACCTCTTTCCACAGGACGTTCGGCAAGCCGCCAGGGTGGCAGCTCGCTACCGCGCTGCCGACGCTGTATGCGCCGGACGCGTGGATCGTCGTGCGACCGGCGATGTTCCGCACGCAGGCCAAGCGGATGGTGCCCGGTTTCTCCCTTCCGAAGACGCCAGGAGCCGCTGCCTACCGGCGCTGTCTCGCGATGGCGCAGAACGTCCGCTCCCGGCTCGAGGAGCGCGAGGAGACGCCGCGCGATCTGCTGGATGTCTACGACTTCATGCGCGAATCGCTCCGGGCGAGCCCGAAACGAGCCGCGGCGAAGAAGTAGCTCACTCGGCCTCGACGACCTCGGTGCGCACCTGGTCCAGCGTCGCCGAGAGCTCCTGCCGTGCCTTGTCGCGCCCGGAGCCGGCTGCCTTGACGTAGGCAAGGTAGGCGGCTTCGAGCCGGCGCATCGCGTCCGTGAGTGCGGTCACCCGCACCGCGTCCCTCGGGTTGCCGTTGAACACGCCGGACGCTAGACGATCCGCAGCCCCAAACCGCGCCATCAGCTGCGACGCGCTGTTCTCCAGCGGCAACGGCGGAGCTTCGGACGGATCCCAGGAAGAGACCCGGAGCGTGGCGTCGAGGGACTCGACGAGCTCCTCCAGGGACTTGTGGAATACGGTGACTCGTCTGTCTTTCATCTGGCTCGTCCGACGACCCGGCGGGCTGGCATCAGCCGCTCGGCTTTCGAGGGTGCGGAAGAACCTTCCGCACATCACACCGGGGCATCGCCCCCCGGGCGGGGAAGCGACGCCTTTGTGAAGGACCGCAGTCTAGCGGGAACCCGGAAGTCCGCAAGCGCTCATGCGTTGTCCCGCCGATCCGTCGCGTGCATCACGCTAGTGTGGCCGCTGCAGTCCGGATCATCGCGGCAGCGTTGTCGGTGACCATCGCGGCAGCGTTGTCGGTGACCATCGCGCCGTGCGAGACGATCACGCGCGCGAGATCGGGCGTCTCGGCGAGGCGTTCGAGATGGGCGCGGAGCGCGCGCCGATCCTTGGCGACAAACCAGCGCACGAGGCGCGAGACGCGTGGCCCCCCGGTGGACCGCGTGACGTACTTGAAGACGAATCCAGTGAATCCGGAAGCGTCTTTTATGTTGAAGATGACGTCGTTGAACACCAGCGTGCTGCCGCCAGGGCTGTTCACGATCATCACGCCCTCGCGCGCGGCGGTACCGTCGAGCGTGACGAACGAGATCGTGTCGTCGGCGGGGAAGTCGTCGTAGGTCCCATCGACGCGCACGACTTCCTCCACCTTCTTCCGGGCGCCAGGCGGGCAGTAGACCCGCGCTTCCGGGTAGCGCGCGGCGAACGCCGGTGCATCCAGTCTGTGGTAGCCGTTCGGCACGACGACTGCCGTGACCTTGCCCCAGTCGTCGACCCGCTTCATCGAAGCGCCGTCGAGCGGGATGGCGTTGTGCGCGACGATTGTGCCGTCGGCGCGCCGGGCCAGCGTCATCACCCGCTTGAGCGGCATGTTGTCGAGCGTGCCGACTACCCGCCATAGGTTTTCGTCCAGCTCCTCGATCGGGGCGTGCGAAAGCACCGTCCAGGTGCGGTTGGCCTTGGGCATGGGCGGAGGGTAACCACTCGGGCCGCCGCACGCGACCGTCGCTACCACGCGACCTGGCGGCTCCGACGCGGGAGCGGTGGCGCGGGCAGGGCCCCTACGTATGGCCCACGCGCTCGAGCAGCTCGAGCAGCGTGGCTGTCGGCATCGAGGGGGTCGCCACGGCGTAGGCGCCGCCCGACTGGGCGAGTGCGCGGACCTCCTCTGTGTCCTGCGACGCCACCACGACGATCTTCGCCTTTTCCGAGCTGGACTCGGCGCGGATGCGGCGACCCAGGTTGGAGTCGGGCGCGTCGCCCAGTGTGCGCTGGCAGAGTACGATGTCCGACGCGGATGCGCGGTCCAGCGCTTCGCGGGTGCTCCCGGCTTCCTCCACGGTGAAGTGCCGTTCGAGCTTGGCACGCAGCACCGCTCGCACCGTCCGCGATTCGTGCACGATGAGCAGCCGCTGCAGCGTCGCCGGCGGGACCCCCGCCTGCAGTGAGGTCAGGGTTGTTGCAAGCATCTCGGCCGGCGAGCTGCCCACCGGAATGAAGCGGGAGAGGGCGTCGGCGACGAACAGCGCGCGCTCCGGGCGCTGTCCCGGCTCCTTGGCAAGCAGCATTCCGACGAGCTCGTCCAGCTCCGCCGGCACGGCGGGATTGTGCTGCGACGGCGGCGGCGGATGATGGGTCAGCACCCGCGCGATGGTCTGCGCTTCGCTCTCGCCGCGGAACGGCGTGATGCCGGTCAGCATTCTGTAGAGCACCGCGCCGAGCGAGAAGATATCGGTCAGCGCGTTGGCTGCGGCTGACTGGATGGCCTCGGGCGCCATGAACGGCAGCTTCCCCTTGACGATGCCGCTGCCGGCGGCGGTCGTCGCGAGCCGGGCGCGGGCCCGGGCGATCCCGAAGTCCGCGAGCTTCACTTCCCCTTCGCGCGAGAGCAGGATGTTGGAAGGGGTTACGTCCCGATGTACGACCTGCAGCGGCGAGCCGTCGCTGCCTCGCTTGCGGTGCGCATAGTCGAGCGCCCGAGCGACCTCTGCCGCGATGTGTACCGATTCCACGAAGGACAGGAGGCGCGAGCGCTTCCGGAGCCCGTCCAGAGCCGTATGCAGGCTCGGGCCGTTGACGTATTCCAGCACGAGGTAGTGCTGCCCCTCCGAGACGCCGAACTCGATCACCTGCACGATGTTGCCGTGGAAGAGCTGCGAGGTGATGCGGGCTTCGTCGCGGAACATCGACACGAATTCGGTGTTCTCGGTGTGCTGCGGGAGGATGCGCTTGATGACGACGTCCTTTGCGAAGCCGTCAGCGCCACGGAGCTTGCCGAGGAACACCTCGGCCATCCCGCCCATTGCGAGTCGCCGCGTGACCTCGTACTGCCCTAGATGCTGGGGTGCCTCACTGGTGCGCATGAGCCCTCCAGAGTAGCGCATGCATCGTCCAGCGCCTTCGACTTCGTACCGCCATCCGGGTCAGCCGCTGGCCCACGCCAGCAGTTGTTGCGCGATGTGTTTCGGGGGCAGTGCGAAATCCGCGCTGCCGTGCTCGACGGCCGCACTGGGCATGCTCCCGACCGTCGATGATTCATTGTCCTGGACGAGCGTTGCAGCTCCCGCGAGTCGCATGGCCCGGAGCCCGAGCATGCCGTCCTGCCCCATTCCGGAGAGTACGATCCCGAACAGCGAGTAATTTCCGAGGTTCGAGGCGCTCTCGAGCAGCCGATCCACCGAGGGCACGGCCCGCCTTCCCGGCGAAGCGATGTTCTCCAGCACGCCGCCGGGTTGCAGCACGAGGTCGAATCCGCCGCGCGGGATGTAGATCCGTCCCGCACGGGCCACCTTGCCGTTTTCGGCGACCTCGGCCTTGAAATTCGTGACTTCCGAAAGCCAGCGCGCGAACGCAGCATCGTAGTCATCGGGCATGTGCTGGGCGATCACGATGGCCGCGGGAAAGTCCGGGGGCAGCGGGGCCAGCAGCTCGGACAGCGCTGCGGGGCCACCGGTCGAAGCACCGATCGCCACCAGGCGTCGGCCTGCGGTGGCCGGGGTGTGCGGAAGCGACTCCGACGCCAGGCGCTCGGTCTTGCGCGCCGGCGGCGGAGAAAAGCGTCGTACGACGCGCACCTCCGACATCAGCTTCAGGGACTCGACGAGCCGCGCGGCGGGCGCGTCCGCGGGTATCCCTTCGACCGCGCCGGCGGCCATCGCGGCGACGACGCCTGCCGTCGACTGCGCCAAGGCCACGACCGGCATGCGGACTGATTGCATCAGCGACCTCACGAGCCCGGGCGCATCCGCATCGCCCGCCACCAGGAGGACCACGCGTGCCGAGCGGGTGGAAACGGCCTTGGCGGCCGCGTCGACGTTGCTCATCTCGCGAACGACCAGGATCTCCCCGGAAGCCTCGAGCCGGGCCACCAGATCGCTCTGGCGATGCCGGGGCGCCTGGATGACCACGACGGGAACTGGGCCGTTCATTGGTGCTCCGCGAGCAGACGGGCGATCGTGTCGAGGAGCTCGTCTTGATCGAAACGTCCCTTCACGATGTAGGCCTGCGCTCCAGCGGCGAGGCCTCGCTGGCGGTCGCTGCCCGTGTCCCGCGAGGTGACCAGGATCGCGGGCAGCGACTCGAGTTCGCCATCGTTTCGCATGGCTCGCACCATGCTGATCCCGTCGAGCCCCGGCATGTCGACGTCGGCGACGACCAGATCGAAACGGTTGGCGCGCATCATGCCAAGCGCTTCTTGACCATCGTTGGCCAGCCTCACTCCGTAGCCGGCGCGTTCGAGGATGTGCCGTTCGAGCGTTCGCGTCGTGATCGAGTCGTCGACGACCAGGATGGTGCGCTGGCTGCGGCGTTTCGCGCGTTCGACCGGTGCCGTCGCGACACCTAGCTGGAGCACTTCCGCACAGGCCAGTACGATTACCACCGCGCCGGACTCCGCCAGCGTGGTGCCCACGACCCCGGGAACATGGCGCACGGGCGGGCCGAGCGGGCGTACGACGATCTCCTCCTCGCCGAGGATCTCGTCGACCAGGACGGCGACGCGGCCGTTGGGCGTGGCCACGATCACGATGCAGGATTTCCCCTCCAGTGCGGCAACGCTGGCCGATGTGCTGGCGAGTCGGTGCACGATGGCGGGCTTGCCAGCGACGTTGACGTAGAGCTTGTTGTCCAGACTGAACAGCTCCTCCGCGTCCACGCGGACGGTGCCGACCACGCCGCTCAGGGGCAGCGCAAAGCTGTGCCCGCCAGCCCGCACGAACAGTACCCGCGTGGTGACCATGGACACTGGCACCGTGAGCGTGAAGCGGGTGAAGCGTCCGGGGACCGACTCCAGCTCGACCGCTCCGCCGAGCTCGCGAAGCGCACGGTGCACTACGTCGAGCCCGATGCCGCGCCCCGACAGCTCGCTCACCGAGTCGCGTGTGGAAAACCCTGGATGGGCGAGCAGGCCGAGGATCTCGTCGATGCCGAGCGCGTCGACGTTGTCTGGGTCGACCAGCCCGCGCGCGACGGCCCGCTGCTTGACCTGCTCCACATCGACGCCCCCGCCGTCGTCTTCCAGGACGATGTCGATGAGCTCGCCACGGGAGCGCACGGCGATCCGGATGGTTCCGAAGGCAGACTTGCCGGCGGCCGCCCGCGCTGTGACCGGCTCGATCCCGTGGTCGACCGCGTTGCGGACAAGATGGATCAAGGGCGCGCGGAGCGTCTGGAGCACGCGGCGATCGACCTGGATGCCCGCAGCCGCCAGGGTGAGGCGGACTTCCTTGTTCGTGCGCACGGCCGCGTCGCGAACGGCAAGCAGGAGCGAGCTTTCCAGTGAAGCCAGCGAGACCAGCCGCATGCTGTGGATGTGGTCCTCCAGCGTGGCCAATGCCTGGCCCGTGCGGCGGGCATCGCGTCGCAGGAGGGCGGTCTCACTGTCGAGATCAGAGGCGAGCAAGCTGAGCCGGGCCGCGTCGTCCACGTCGAGCTGTCCCGACGAAGCGCGCTGGGCGAGCTCGCTCGCGAGCTCGCCCAGCTGCTGCAGGCGGTCCGTGCGGAAGCGGCCTTCGGTGCGCGCCACCACCAGTGTCGTGAGCGGCGACAGGACCTTTTCCAGCAGGCCACCCGAGACGCGAACCACCTCTTCGCCCGCCGCCCACGTCTTCCTCGACGGTGTCTCGAGTTGCGTGCGGCTGGGGCTCACCGCCACGGTCGCCTCCGAGGGTGGTGTCGGGGGCAGCAGGCTCGCTCCCAGCCGGGCCAGGACATCTCCCGGGTCCGCTGCATCGCTGTCCGCGGCATCCTGCAACCAGGAGACGGCCATCACCAGGCCGGAGACGGTCGCGCCCGGGAAGGAGCCTTCCTCCGTGCCGCGCGCGAGGAACGTCTCGGCAGCGTGTGCCACCTTCGCGACGTCGAGAATCGAAAGGCTATTGGCCGCCCCCTTGATGTTGTGGAACCGGCGCTTGATGACGTTGGATAGGGAAGTTGCGCGGTTCGGCTCGGCACCGCTTTCGACCTCGGCGAGCGCCGCCGAGATGAGCTGCACGGACTCGCGCAGCTCCTCGCGGAACATCGCGGTCAGCTCGGGAGGTAGGGAGCTGTCGGCCATCGGCGATCAGATCGCGTAGCGTGAGACCAGATCCCGCATCCGTCCGGCAAGAGCGCCGAGCTCCCGGGACGCCGCCTCGGTGCTGCGGGTGCCCTCGGCTGTGTCCTTCGAAGCGAGCTGGATGTCGCGCATGGACGCAGATACCTGGTCGACGCCGATCGCCTGCTGCCGGGAGAGCGCGGCGATCTGGCGGGCGGACTGCACCGACTCGGAGATGATGTTGGCCAGCGTGGAGAGCGTGTCCCCCGTCTCCCGTGCGATCGCCAGGCCGACCTCGGCCTGCTTGGAGCCTTCTTCGGTGACCATGACCGAGCTGTTCGTGGCCCGCTGGATGTCGGTGATGATGGTGCGCACCTGCCGTGTGGCCTGCTTGGACTGTTCGGCCAGGTTGCGCACCTCGCTGGCAACGACCGCGAAGCCGCGGCCGTGTTCTCCCGCTTTGGCCGCTTCAATCGCGGCGTTGATGGCGAGCAGGTTGGACTGCTCGGCCAGCTCGCTGACCGTCGCCACGATGTCGCCGATCTTCTGCGTCTTGTCGCTGAGCTCGAGAATGCTGCTGGCGATAGTCTGGACCCGCTCGCGCAGCGTCGTCATGCCGTCGATGGTGTCCTCGACCTGCTTCTGGCCGGATTCGTAGGAGCGCTGGGCCTGCTCCGTCGTGCCGATCACGGCCTGCGCGCGCTCGGCGGCCTGCTCGGCTGTCTGCCTGAGCTCTTCGGTGGTCGTGCTGATCTCGGCGACGGCGGCGGCCTGCTCGGCGGCGCCGGTGCTCTGCTGGCTGGAGGTGGTCAGCAGGGTGGCGCTGGAGCGGCCGATCGCCTCCGTGGCCTGGAAGATCTGCTTGCTCATGTCGTGCAGGCTCTCGGCCATGCCGTCGAGCTGCTGCCCCAGGCGTTTGACTTCCTTGCCCTCGTACCGGTCCGTACCGTGCCCGAGCCGCGCTGTCAGCGTCCCGCGCCCGAGCTGATCGGCGAAGTCGCTGTATGCGTGGAAGGCCTGCTGCAGTTCCTTCCGTTTGTCGCGCTCCGCTTGCTCCTGCATCATGAGCTGTTGCACGACGGTGAAGCGGACGGACACCGCCGCGATGCCCGCCATCATGAGCCCCGCACCAATGCACGCGGCGCTGAAGGCGACTCCCATATCGGGTTTCACCACCACGAACAGTGCCGCGAACACGGGAAAAATCAGGCCGATAACCACCCCGGCGAGACCGAAACCCAGATACAGGTTGCGGTACGATCTGGCCTGCGACCCAGCGTCTTCGTTCATGGCTCCTCTTCTTCAGACTCAAGCTGCATTAGATCGTTGACGAGCGTTGCAAGTCGCAGCACACCGATGCCCTGTGTCGCGACCACTCCTTCCACGTAGCGCGAGGCCGCTTCGGAAAGGCCAGGCGGTACGGCTTCGAGACGCTTCGCCGGTATCGCTATGACGTTTTCGTACGCGGAGACTCCGAGCCCGAACGAGCCGGAGTCGACTTCGATGAGCAATGCCGCAGTCGGGGGTTCCGGTGCTTCGCCGAGCAGCGCTCCAAGATGGATGATGGTCACGACGTGCCCCTGGAGCTGCGTCAGGCCGGCGACGGTCTCCGGCGCGCCGGGCAACGGCGTCAGTGACTCGAGCCCCATGACCCCACCCAGACCCACCAGAGGGATGGCATAGCGCGCGTTTCCGACCCGCACGACCAGCGCTTCCCCGCGCTGGTCCGACAACTGCGTCTGCTCGCGTGCCAGATCGTGCGCGCGCTGTCGCAGGATCTGCTCGACCCGGGTGTCGTTCGGCATCACGAGGAAGTCCTCGCGCGATGCGCGTACAGGACCCGGGCCAGTACCTGTACGAGCTCTCTGACGGTGATGCCACCGCCGCAGGAGACGGGCTGGGCCGGATCGGCCTCGCCGAGTGCGACCAGCGACTGCCGGTAGTACTGCTCGGCTGCCTCGTCATCGCCGCGCGATTCCATGATCGAACCGACGAGGTAGTGCGTCATGGCGATGTCCGGATCCGCGACGATCACGGCGTGCAGGAGCCGGAGAGCGCTGTCGTGGTCTCCGCTTTCGAGGGCGGCCAGCGCTTCGGCTACGCGCGCTTCCGGGCTCGAGGGTGGCGGCGCGGCGGGATGCTCGGGCCAGTGGATTCTGGCCTTCCGCTCCGGTACCGGGCGCGGTTGGGGCCGCGCGCGAGCAGGCCTGCCCGGCGGCAGTGGTCGGCGGGCTTGATGCGGGGGTGGAGGCGCGACCGTCGTGCCGCGCTTGCGCCGGAACACGTTGACCCCGCTGCGGTTGACGGTTTCGAACCCGGACGGCGGCGTCGTGGGGCTCTCGGCGGGCCCGAGCAACAGATAGCCGCCCGGCCTCACCGCCAGGGCCAGAAGCTCGATCGCACGGGCCACCATCGCAGCGTCGAAATAGATGAGGACGTTGCGGCACGAGACGACGTCGAACGGCGCCGCTTCAGGCGAACCTTCCAGCAGGTTATGGCGACGGTAGCTCACCAGGGACCGGAGCGCTTTCGAAGCCTCGTAGCGACCATCACGCTCGACGAAGTGCGCCGCCCTGACTTCCGGGGACACGCCACGGAACGACCACATCGTGTAGCCGGTGGCGGCCTTCTTCAGCATTCCGCGGTGGAGATCCGTACCCAACACGCTCACACGCGTACCCGGCGAGGTCGCTACTGCGTCGCGTAGCACTGCTGCGATCGACAGCGCTTCCTCCCCCGAGGAACACCCCGCGACCCAGACGCGCAGCGACGGTCGTGGGCTGTTTGCGAGGGACTCTGCGACGAGGGCCTGGAGCGCGAGAAGCTGTTCAGCGTGACGGAAGAAATAGGTTTCGTTGTTGGTCGCGCACTCGACGAGCTCGCGCAGGCGCGCGGGGCTTCTGAGAACATCGTTGGCGGCGCGCTCCACGTCCGGGTCGACTGCGCCCAGACAATCGAACAGGGCTGGCATGCGATGCCCGCCCAGGTCGAGTCCATACATCTCGCGGATCACGCCGATGAGACGCGCAGAGGGTGCGAGATGGACGGTCATGGCGGCGGCACGGTGCTTTCGCGCGCGTGCGCGACGAAGTCCTGCACGTCGGCCCGGAGCAGCTCGGCGACGTCGACGACCGTCGTCAGACCCTGCCCGTCGTCGAAGTGGCCGCGCACGAAGCTGGGGGTTGCCGCCTCCGTCGGGGCGGGCTTGGGCGTGGCCTCGACCAGATTCTCGACGCCGTCGACGATCAGCGCGACCTGATCCGCGTCGAGCTGGACGATGACCAGGAAGCTGTCGAGCCCGGACTCCGTGCCCTCGCCACACAGCCGGAATGCCGGGTCCACGACCGCGATAGAGCTGCCCCGGAAATTGATGATGCCGTGGACGTCGATAGGCGTCTCGGTCACTTCCGTGACCCAGGGCATACGCACGACCTCGTCCACCTTCTCGACATCGAAAGCGAACCTCTCACCATGGATTGTGCAGAGGAGGTAGGTCTGCATCGATAGTACGCGGAGGACCGAGAGAGCTTATCCCGGCGGGGTGGCTTCCGCCAAGGGTATCGAATTTCCAGGTCCGGCTGGCCGCAGCGGGGTATGCTGCTCCGAATGCCGCTCATCCTCCTCGTGGATGATAGCAAGACGATGCGCCTGGTGCTCCGGACGCACCTGACAAGCTTGGGTTGCGACTTCGTCGAGGCGGAAAGCGGCCGTAGCGCCCTGACCCTCCTGGCCGGGCCCAACGAAATCGAGCTCGTAATCAGCGACATCCGCATGGCCGGCATCGACGGCCTCGAGCTCGTCCGGACCATCCGCGGGCATGAGGACTTCGGCACGCGCGTCGGCATCGTCCTGATCAGTGGAGACCACTCGGCTACAATCCGGGCCCGGAGCTTTCTGGCTGGAGCGGATGGCTTCCTCGAAAAGCCCGTCGACCCGGAGAAGCTCCGGCGGCTCGTCAACGAGCTACTGGCCTCGACCGGCGCGACCGAGCGCTGACGATACGCAACGTCGCTACCGTCGGATGGCGCCTGTCGGGGCGCGGCGTTAGAAGGTCTGGTTCGCGTAGCGGAACAGCAGGTAGGTCGGGTTCTGCGCGGTCGGGTTCGGGACGATGGCGCCGTCGGGGTAGTGGTCGTTGCGGTGGACCTGGTGGGCGCTGCTCGGCTCGCTGCCGTCGGAGTAGGCGTAGACGGACACCTTCGAGCCGATCGTCATGTGGTTGCAGATGAACGCGACGCCCTCGTCGAGCGTGACGGTCTTGAAGTCCGTGCTGTGCACGCCGAGGTACGCCGGGTAGTCGAGGCTGATGTTCTGGTGCCAGCCCTCGGCCCACGCCGGGCCGAGCAACGCTGCACTCGCAGTCGTGACAGCCACGCCGTTGACGGACACCACCAGCCGTTGCACCTGCCCCTCGGTCGACAGCTCCAGTACCACGTGCGTGCTGTTCGGCATCGCGCACTTCTGATCCACCGGGCGCACCAGCGCGACCAGCGCGCCGTCGGCGCGACCGTCGCTCTTGGTGAACAGCGAACCGAACGAGCTCGCGCAGCTCTTCGCCTTCTCGTCGCAGCTCACCGGCGCGGCGTCGGCCTCCGGCGCGGCGTCGGCCTCCGGCGCGGCGTCGGCCTCCGGCGCGGCGTCGGCCTCCGGCGCGGCGCCGGAGTCGGCCGCTGCGGCGGTGTCCCTGCCGGCGTCGTGCGTCGGGTGGGGCGCAGCCGATGACGGCGTCGAGCCACAGCCGGCGCTGCCGAGCGGCACCAGACACAGAAAGGCGAGCAACGGGCGCTGGATCGTCACGGCGCGGGAACGTACCACGGGCGTCGGCGTAGGTCGGATCGGCGAAGAAGATGTACTTCTGCAGGTATTCGCCGGGCGGGATCACGTTCACGAACTCGGCGTCGCCGCGCCGTTCGCTGTTGCCCTGTGGATCCGGATCGTACAGGCCGCCTCCGGTCATGTGCGTCGACATGTAGAACGGGTGCTTTTCGTCCTGGCTCCGGACCACGAACGGGCCAGGGGCGTCGAAAGTGACGAGCTGCCCGCGCTCCAGGGTCGACGGCGCGCCGGCGGCGCTCGAGGCAGCGCGCGCCATGCGCTACGGCACGCGGACACACGCCAGTCCATGATTACTTTGGCGGGCCGGCCGGGCGCAGCGTCGCGCAGTGACGCGCCGCATTGGCGCCCGGCGTCTACGGCGTAGTTGCCGTGACGCGCAGCCTGGCGTTTGGCGTTGACTCACTGGGCAGGCCGGGTCACGAGCTGCGCATGCGCGCGTGGCCGATCGCGATGGCAGTTCTGGCTCTGGCCTGCGGCGGAGCGCAGGCTCCCCCTCAGACGCCCGACGTGCGCGCGGCGCCCACGCGCGCTGCTCCGGTCGCGTCCACGGCGGCGTCGCCCGGGCCTGCGCCGGCGCCGCTTCTCGATCCGCGGGCACCGCTGCCCGATGGGGCCCACGCCCGCTGCGGTACGTCGCGGATGCGCTTCATGACACGCCCCGACGCAGTTTCGATCGCCAACGACGGACGCATCCTGTCGATCGAGAACATCGACGGCTGGCGGGTGGTGCGCGATGTCGTCGAGGACAAGACGCTGTGGAGGCTTCCCGACATCGAGGCGAGTGCGCTATCGCCTGGCGGCAGCGCGGTGGTCACCCTCCGCGCCACGAAGCGACCGCAAGAGTCCGTGCTGGTCGTCTCGTCTCCCGAAGGCAAGGAGCGGGGGCGCGTGCCGCTGTCGCTGCCGAAAGACGCGGGCTTCGCGCAGCTGCAGACCACGTCCGACGGTCGTCGCGCTCTCGCCGTCGCCGGTATGACCGTGTTCGTGGTCTCGCTCGATCCGCCGCGCCTGGAGCGGAAGCGGAAGTTGACGGGGGACAGCGTGCTTGCGCTGAGCCACGACGGAACGCGAGCGCTGGTCATCACCCGCCGCCACCCCACGGGCCACGGAGTGTTGGGCGTCTTGGCGCCGGTCGAGCGGAGCGGCGTGCTGACTCTGGTGGAGCTCGCGAGCGGCCGCACTCTGCGCACGCTCGGTACCAGGAACAAGCCATTCAAGTACTCGGACGTCGCGCTGTCGCGCCAGGGTCGACGGCTGTTCATCGGCATGACGAACGCCATCGACGTACTGGACGTCCGGACGGCCTCGCTCCGGACGCTGGCGCGCATCAAGGGCTCGGGGCTCGGCGGGCTCCCGGCAGGCAGCCATCGCCTGGTGGTGTCACCGGACGACGGCCAGCTGACGTACAGGCAGCGGGGCGTGCACCTGGTGGACACGAAGACGGGCAGCGTCCAGCAGCTCCCAGCCACGGCATGGCCTCGTGCGTTCTCGCCGGACGGACGCCTGCTCCTCTACCGCGAGTTCCAGGCCGCGGTGGTGCGCGGCAAGCACTATGACGTGCCAGCGGGGCATCGCCAGCCAATCGTGGCGCTCGCTTTCATCGACGGCGGGCGCCTGCTCGCTTCGGCGGCCGGCTCGCTGCGCTTGTGGGATCCGCGCACCGGCGCGCTGCTCGGCTCCTCCCGCCTGGCCGGAGGCAGGGTGCGTCTCGCGCCGTCGGACGACGGCGCGAGACTCGCCATCGCCGGACGCGACCTGGAGATCGCGGACACGGCGGGGAAGAAGCTCTTGCGTATCGACACCTCGCATCAAGTCTCGGCGGCGGCGTTCCTGGCCCACCGCGGGCTGCTCGCCGGTACCCTGATGGGGCCGGGCTGGATGCGCGGCGCGCGCGGCACGCGACCGCACCTGCGCGCGGACCGCACTCTGTTCCGGCTTGCGCCCGACGGGCGCACACTGGCCTCGGTCGATGTTGGCGACGTGCGCTCGCTTTCGGTTGCGCCGGATTCCAGGCAGGTCGCGCTCTACAGTGACCGTACCGGGGGCGGGGTCGGGCACGTGGAACTCCGGGACGTGGCGACGCTGCAGCATCGCGTAGCTCTGGCGCCGCTCGATGCGTACAGGGACTGGCTCGCGTTCGCCGGCCCGGACACGCTGGTTGCAGCGAGCAGGCGGCGCGGCGCTGCTACGTTCGACCTCCGGACGAGGAAGGTCAAGGCCCGCTTCGCTCTCGGGAACTGCTGCAGCGCGATCGCGGTGTCGCCAGACGGCACGCGGCTCGCGGCCGCTGCCGGCCGCGGCGTACAGCTCTGGGATATCGCCAGCCGCAAGCTGCTGGGCGTGTTCCGGGGCCATAGCGGAGACGTTCAAGCGCTTGCCTTCTCTCCGGATGGAAACTGGCTGGCCTCCGCGGGGCGCGACACCAGTGTGCTGCTCTGGGACGCGGCCGCACCGCCGCGGCCAGCGGCGCCGACACCGCCGCTCGAAAAACCCGCGGTCGGTTCGCTGGCGGAGCTGGCGCGGGGCCATAGGGGCGAACGACTCGCCATGCTTTCCAGGGGAAATCTCGAGTCCCCGGGTGAGACCCTGCCGAAGCTGCCAGCTGGGCTGCGGGCAGTGGCGCGTGGCGGCGCGGCCAGCTGCGCCATCACCGCGCAGCGAAAGGTCGTGTGCTGGGGCAGCTGGCCCGGAGGCAAGCTTGGCCTGAACACCAAGCCGCACCCCCCCGCGCTGCAGCTCCGGCCCGTGCCGGGCGTCCGGGACGCGCGCCGGATCGCCATGGGTCTTCTGTACGCTTGCGCCATCGACTCGCAAGGTACGGCTAGCTGCTGGGGGTCTCTGGGCGGCGTTGTCCAGGGGCAGGCGCCTCGCGCACTGCACGTGCCGAGTCCGGTCGTCGACATCCAGATCGGTCTCGCACACGCCTGCGCGCTGCTCGAGAGCGGACAGGTCGTGTGCTGGGGCGACAACCCCGACGGCCAGCTCGGTACGAGCGCCTTCGCCGCGAACTCCCCCGCGGCCGTGCCGCTCATCCACGATGCCGTCGCGATCGCGGTGGGCGATCAGCACACCTGCGTGCTCAGGCGCGCCGGTTCGATCTTCTGCTCGGGCTCGAACAGGTCGGACCAGCTCGGCGACGGCACCGGCATCGACTCCAGGGCTCCGGTCGAGGTCATGGGTGTTAGCAGGTTTCTTTTCCATCTTCCAAGTTCTGGGCGACACGCTGGGGATGGCAAATACCAAGACCAGCAACGATACGTGGACCGACAACCGGCAGTGGAACAAGCTGCTC
>Ga0114931_10001846_pt1 | contig 26950 bp, 30 predicted proteins | sample 2SBtaG_FD_89579 | JGI IMG/M metagenome (GOLD analysis project Ga0114931, IMG submission 89579) | Deep subsurface microbial communities from Kolumbo volcano to uncover new lineages of life (NeLLi) - 2SBTROV14_V59a metaG | ecosystem: Environmental > Aquatic > Marine > Volcanic | place: Kolumbo... | reverse complement strand
GCGACCGAGGGCGCCCAGGGTCTCCTGGGCGGTCGAGATGTCGGCTAGCAAGGTGGCGCGGGGCACCTGATTTCCAGAGCCGCTCCAGCCGAGCAATTCCAGGGTGAACGAATGAGAACCCACCTTCACCTGAAAGGCACGCCCGGGGATCAGTCCCAGGGTTCCCCCCGTCGTCCGGTCCATCAGTACCGCCCCGGGAACCAGCATCAAACGCCGCCAGTCGATTCGTGCGCCAGCGGAGGTTTCCATCCAGGACGGCGCGAAACGAATTTCCGCCAACGGGTCGATCCCCACCAATTTCAGCCTCTGCCCATTCTCCAGTTCGACCAAACCCTCCAACACCGGTTTGACAGCGACGAAGCCCGCCCGGCGAAGCTTCGCATATAAACTCTCGGGCACTCCGAAAGGCGAGGTGATACGGTGGGTGGCACGCCCGAACAGGGTCTCGGTGGCCCGCTCGAAGGAGCGGATGGCGCCCTTTTCCGCAAGGTCGATGGAGACCACCACCGCCACCCCCATCAATACCCCCAGGAGAGCCAACACCCCCTGCCAGGGATGGCGGCTGAGGGTCCGGGAATTGGCCCGCCATACCAGCGCTTTCATGGGGCCACCGGCCTCAGCCGCCCTTCGCGGATGGTGAGGATGCGATCCGCCCAACCGATCACCTCCTGACTGTGGGTGGCCATGATCAGGGTCCGTCCCCGTTCGCGTACCAGGCTGTCGAGCAGATCCAGCACATCGCGCCCTGTTTCCAGGTCGAGATTGCCGGTGGGCTCGTCCGCGAGGATGAGATCGGGATCGTGGGCCAGCGCCCTGGCGATGGCGACCCGCTGCTGCTCGCCACCGGAGAGGCGATCGGGAAAGGTATCGCAACGGTCCCCGAGTTTGAGCCGCTCGAGAAGGGTCTGACAGCGGCTGCGCGCCGCATCATCCAGCCTGCCTATGAGTTCCAGCGGCAGAATGACGTTCTCGAGCACCGTCAAGGTGGGGATGAGGTTGAACTGCTGAAAGACGAAACCGATATGGTGCCTGCGAAACAGGGTTCTGTCACGCTCGGACAAAGGTGGAATCCTTTGACCGCAGACCAGGATCTCACCCTCGTCAGGCACATCGATGCCGCTGATGAGATTCAGCAGGGTCGACTTGCCCGAACCACTGCGTCCCAGCAGAATCACACTCTCCCCTGCCTCAACAGTCAAATCGATTCCCTGAAAGATCCAGTGCCGTTTCCCGGCCTCCCGATAGGACTTGGCCAGCCGTTCCAAGGTGACGATGGTCATGAGAAAACTGTCAGGTAAAAAATCAACGTATCCTCCCGCTTGATCTCACAACAATAAAATCCTTCGCCACTAGGTTGCTCATCTTCCCACCCTGCTACGAAGCACACTGCCTGATTCTTTCATACTTCGGCGGTAAAACGGATTTCTCGAAAGTCATCGGAAAATCACGGTGGAAAGACACAGCCGCCCTCTTACATACACCCCCCCATAGTCAACATTTTTGACAGTTTCAAGACTGCAACAGAATTCCGTGGAATTAGCCAATATATTTTATAATAAAATCATATGATTAGAAGTATTGGCATGAGTGATGCTTTATTTTTGACAGGCTTATAGCCAACCAAATACCAACAGACCAACTTAAAGGGAAAACCAACCATGAAAATCAGACAATCGCTTTTGGCCCACTGGGTCCCTATCGCAGTTCTGGTACTGTCCGGTACCATCTTCGGGAACGGTGGTGCCCAGGCAGCCACTGCCTATGCCGCTTTCGACTGGAGCGGGATGAACGTCACCGCCCAAGGATCCAACGGAGGAAACGTGAATTGGGAATGGTCCGGTTTCGGCGGCACCGATGTCCAGGCGGAAACTTTCTCCAGTTTCCCATTCGACTCTTCATTTGATTGGACTACTCCTGTGGATGCCTTGGCCACAGAAATCACGGGGGATCAGGGACACGCCCACGGAGACAGCACAAGCCTTTTCGCCAGTGCCAATGTTACGTCTGCGGATGGCTTTGCCTCAGCCATGGGAGATCGTTACGATACCCTTTTTGCCTGGGGACAGGGTATTTTGACCATCGAGATTCCCTTCCAAGTGAATGTCACGGCCGATCCATTGAATAATGATATGGCTTACGCAAATGCCTCCCTGAACATTACGGATCAGTATAACCAGAATTCCTCACATGACCTCTTTGTGGATGAGCTAAGCAGTTTTACCTCCCAGTCCGGTCTCTTGCGCGTGAACGTCTCCGTCTCCGGCGGTGATCAATTCAATCCCCTGGCCTATGACTTCAATGCTCATGTGGAAGCTGTGGCCAGTGCCAGCCCCGTACCGCTGCCGGGCGCTGTCTGGCTGCTGGGAAGTGCGCTGCTGGGGATGGCACCGGTCGCCCGGCGCAGACTGACACACTGACGTTACCCACCCTACACACTCCTGTTGTTGTATTGCGGGGAGGGGATTTTTCCCTCCTCGTTTTTTATGTCCCCTCCTCTCTCAACAAGGCCTTCCAAGCAAACCGTAAGCTCCAGCCGCCCAAAAGATGGCCACTGAAACGCCAACTGGCGGGCAGCAGCGACTGCCAGCCGCTCCAGATACGGCGCCACTGCCCCTGCACCGCAGCATCGCCACCAGGCTCGAAGCGGGACAGATAGGCAACGATGGCATCCCTCGCCAGGGCGGCATGGCCGCAGGCCAGATTGTCGATGGACTGGTGCAAGCGCACGATGGTACTATCCAGTCCCAGCTTTTCCATTCCGGCCGCCAGTCTCTGATAGGTTCCACCCAGGCCACTCAGTTCTATGGCCAGATTCAGACCCAGGATTTCCGGAAGATAGCTGTCCGGGGAACGCCCGATCGCCAACAGATAGGCCGGCAGGTCGAAGGCTCCGGCAACGAAACCGGGATGGCGGATGAACGCCTCCGAATCAAAGGGCGGCAACTCGAGTCCGACCGATTCCATGAGACGACGATAGATATTGCCGTGATGGCGATTCCCATGGCCGTCACCCAGTTCATCGCGCCAGATCCGCCACAGGGGCTGCCCCACCTCAGGCACCCATCTGGCAACCGGGAGGCTGCGCTGCAACCAGGCGCCATCCACCAGAATCGTCGGGGCGAACTGCTCGATGCCCCAGAGGAAGGCATCCCGGCTCAGTGACCAACGACTGGGACGGAGAGATTGGCGGGTGGCGTTTGCATGAAGACGATCGACATAAGTGTGGAAATCGTCGCGCGAATAGGCAAAAAACCCCTTGCGAAACCAGCGTGCCCTGCCAAGGATCCTGTCGACATAGCGGTGTGCTTCCGCCTTCAGGTGAGCAGAATCGCTCCCGTTGACCAGCTGGTGATAGAGTTGCGGCGCTTTCAGCCGACCGGGAATGAACCGTTGAGGCCGCGGCCGGGTGTTCGACTCGAGGGCGTCAGCGGCCTGGACGGCCGCTGTCGAGTCCCCCGGGAGGGGTTCACGACGTCCCGAGAGGTGACCTCCCTGCCTCGGTTCGGATTCGTACATGCGCCGGGGGGAAAGCGGGGAAGCAGCGAAGGCATCACGAAAATTGGCCGCCTCCCCGAACCACTGCAACAGTAGTGCCCGTTCCGAGGCGCTGAACACCCCGAACATGGGGCCTCCAAAAGCGATGGCGTGGGTCAGAAAACGGCTGTTTTGCGGGCATTCCCGGTCGACATAGGGGGATTCGGCAAAATGGCGCAGAAATTCCTCACCCCGCCCCTCTTGCAATTCTCTCAACCACTCGTCGAGACAACGTCCGGCCACCTCGATGGAGCCATGGTAACCCGCCCCATATTTCGCCTTGGAACGCAACAGGGCGAGGATACGTTGCGGCAACGAATTCCCGGCAAGCCAGTGCCGGCACCAGGCCAAGGTTCGTCGGCGGTAATATCGCCGGGCTGACATCACCAGTTTCCGCTCGTCACTGGGCGGAGGCCATTGGTCGACAATTTTCCGGGCAAGGCGCAGGGTTCCACAGTAGTCCGCCGGCCGCTCCAGAGCAAACATTCCCACTTCCAGCTCCCCATGAGCCAGGGTGACACCAAGCACCGCCGGGACCATGCGTCCCCCACATTCCCTGAGGGCCTGAAGCCAGTGGATGTCGTCCTCGAAGCGGCTGTCCTCGGGCGGAGGGAGTGAGTGAACCTGGCGGGTCAACCGCCGCCCCTGGAGGAAAAAAGTCCGTTGCAGGTCGAGTAATGCGGCACCCAGCTCCGTGTGGGCGTTCTCGATCGACACCAGCTGCTCGAGCCAGCAACCTTCGAAGGCCGCCAATGGTGCCCACCATTGCCGCCAGGCGGCAGCCGATTCCTCCCTGGCAAGCATCTGACGCCCGGCTTCGAGCGCGGCTTCAACTTCCTCCCTCTCCGCGTCAGGCCCCGGACCGTAGAACAGTCTCTCAAGAAAGCGGATCCGCCCCTCCCTGGAAGAGGGTTCAGGTGCTGGAGTTGCGGTCTTTGCTGAACACATAATCATCGATCACCAATAGATCCAGCCCTGAAGTCATGAACAGGGCAACGGCGTCTTCCACTGATTGGACGATGGGCTTGCCCATCCGGTTCAGACTGGTGTTGAGCAGAACCGGCACCCCCGTCGTCCGATGAAAACACTCCAGCAACTCGTGGAATCCCGGATTCCAGGATTTTCGCAGGCTCTGGACCCTTCCCGAACCGTCCACATGCACCACTGCCGGCACGGCTTGCGCCCCTTCGGGCTTGAACATCAAAGCCCTTTCCATGTAGGGACTGGTCTGATATCGATGGAAATAACGCGGGCCGTATTCATCCAGGATCACGGGGGCGAATGGCCGGAAGGCCTCGCGGAATTTGACCTCGGCATTGATGCGCTCCTTCATCGCCTGATTTCGCGGATCGGCCAGGATGGAACGGTTGCCGAGGGCGCGCGGACCAAATTCCGCCCGTCCCTGCATCCAGCCCACCAGTTTGCCGGCCGCCAGCGCCTCGGCCACCACCCGGCACAGGTCTGCGGGATGATGCCCGCCTCGCAGCCCGGCGTACCGCCGCAACGCCTCCAGGCGCGGCACATCCACCTCAGCACCCAGATAAGGTGTCAACAGGCCCGGGGGATACGGCTCGCCGGGATGATCCTGGCGCCACGCCAGCCATGCCGCCCCCAGCGCCGTGCCATCATCGGCCGGGGCACTGGGAACGTGAAGATTGGCGAAGGGCGTGAGTTCGAGCAGCCTGCCATTGCAGGCCGAATTGAGGGAACAACCGCCTGCCAGCACCAGATTATCGGAAGGACATCGACGATAGAGCCGATGGCAAAGCTCGATCACCAGCTCGGTGAAATAATGCTGGCCGGTATAGGCCAGATTCGCAGCGGCCTCCGGAGGCTCGTCAGGCCCCCGCCCCAGTTGCCGCAAACGTTCCACACCCCGCTGGATGGCCGCAAGATCCTGACGGAGCTCCAGTCCCTCAACCCACAGCATTGTCTTCAGCAGGGCATGGATCTTCTCGTCCATCCCGCCATAGGCCGCCAGCCCCATGACTTTCCACTCCTCACCGGCAAGCCAGTCGAAGCCGCACAGTTCGGTGAGCAGCATGTAGTAAAAACCCAGGCTGGCAATCCCTTTGGGGACGCTGATCCGCGACAACTGCCCGTGGCGGTAACGGTAACTCGCCAGTGAGCCCCGTTCACCGAAAGAGTCGATGACCAGACACGCGGCTTCGTCGAAGGGGCTACTACCACAGGCCAAGGCCGCATGACACAGGTGATGATCAAAGTGACGGAAGGTCAGCCTGATCTGCGGATAGTGTTCCGTCACCCGGCGCACCAGATTGACGCCCCCCAAGGACAGGCTGGCATTCTGACATGCCAGCATATGGAAGAGTTTGTACTTCTCCAGAACCGTGGAGAAATCACGGTATCCCGCCGCAATCAGGCCCTTGGGAGTGAAATACCCCAGCCAGCGGCTCGCCGGTTCGTACCACGGACGACGGGAGAGCCAGTTGTAGGCGAGCACCCATTCGGCATCGAAATCTGCGTACTTTTCCAGCCATCCCAGGATGTGAGACAGGGGATCGGGCGGGCAATTGAGGCCCCGCTTGTATTGCAGGGTGCGTTCGGTGGCTTCGGCAAACAGCACCTGCCCCCTTTCGTCAACGAAAGCGATCGCTGGATCGTGATAGGTGACCCCCAGGCCGAGGTAAAATCTCTTCCCCATCTCCACATCCTTTGTCCTCATGAGGGTTCATGATACCCCCACGATAGCAGGACCGCGTCATACAAACATGTAACGCAGTGACCCAGAGGCAGGTGGTCCGCTTCGAAAGCCTCGCCGCCAGGAAGGCCGGCGTGGAGCCTAGAGGGGCGAGTCGGACCGATGACTAACCCACCCTGGGCGGTTAAACTGTCGAAACCATGAACAGTTTACTCACATTGGCTCCGTTGCTCATCCCCGTGTGGAGCACGGGGTTCCTCCTCACAGGCCCTCACCGCTGGTGGCAGGCATTCTTCTGGGTAATGCCGATGGGGTTACCGGTACTGGCCGATTATCTCGGCTGGAAAGCCGGCCGTCCGGTGAGCGAAGCGCCCCATCCTCTGGCGACGGCGGTGGTGGGCGCCATCGCCTGCTTGTTCATGATCGATCTGTGGCTGCTGCTTGAGATGAGCAGCCAGTGGCGCTGGGGAAGCGTAGCGGAGCTTGGAAACGCCCTGGCCGACCTGGTGGCCGTCAAACTGCTCCTGGGAAGTAACGGTGCCCACTCCAGCCTCCTGGTGGGGCACGAACTCATCCACCGCCGGGGTGTCGTCGCTGCGGCCCTGGGGAGGCTGGTCCTCACTCTGAGTTGTTATCACCATTTTTCGCTGGAACATCTCCATGGTCACCACCGCCGGGTGGGAAGGGTGACCGATCCCGCCACTGCCCGTTTCGGGGAGACTTATGAGGATTTCTGGTGGCGCACCCTCACTGGCCAATTCATCAGCGCCTGGCAACTGGAGAAGCGGAGACTTCGCCAAGTACCATCGCCCTGGTCCCGGGTGTTCAGCCACCGGGTCTTGCGCGGGCTGATGCTAGAGATTGCCTGGATCGGCGTCATCGCCGGTTTCTACGGAACGGTGGCCCTGATCGCCTACGCCGTTCAGACCGTGATGGCGATCCGCAACCTGGAGGCGATCAACTATATCCAGCATTGGGGCCTCACCCGCCGGGGGCAGGCGCCGGGGCCGGGCGATGCCTGGCATACCGACAGCTGGTGCTCCACCCATCTGCTCCTGGGACTGGTCAACCACGCCCACCATCACCGCGAACCGGCCCTTCCGTATCAGAAGCTGCGTCCCCTCCCCGGCAGCCCGACCCTGCCCTATGGCTATTTCGCCCTGATGTTCATGATCGCCTATCGCAATGCCCGTTTTCAGATCCTGGCAGGCCGGGAACTCGAGCGTCTCAATCTTGGCCCTTTCACCCTCTCAGGTCAGCATCACCTCCGCCACCAGATAGAGACCCAGAGCCAAAGCGGCGCCCAGGAGGGCATAGGGAAATTGATGACGGATGTGGTCGATGGGTTCGACCCCGGCGGACAGGGAAGCAATCATGGTGGTGTCGGAAACCGGCGAACAATGGTCACCGAACAGCCCCCCACTGAGCGCCGCGCCCACCAGGAGCGCCGGTGACACCTGAAACACCTGGGCCAACGGCACCACGATGGGGATCAAAATGGCGAAAGTGCCCCAGGAAGTACCGGTGGAAAAGGAAATCAGACAACCGATGCCGAACACCAGAAACGGCAACCACAGGGGATCCAGTTCCCCCTGCAGGGTATTGGCCAGGTAGAACCCGGTTCCCAGCTCGTGGGTGGTCACGCCGACGGAAAAGGCAAAGATGAGCAGATACATCAATGGCAGAATCACCCGCACCCCTTCGATCACCGGTGGGATCATGGCGGTCGTTTCCATCACCTTTTCCTTGCGGTAGTACCAGGCAGTCCCCCCAAGGGACAGGACCACGGCGATAAAGATCGCCAGAGGCGCATCGCCGAGCAGCAACAGGAGAAGCAGGGCGCCCGCCACCAGGATGGCAATGGGATACCACAGATGCCTGGGGTGACCGGGCGCATCGGCATGGGGCACGATGGTGGTGCCGAAATGCGGCAGTTCGCCCACGACCCGCTTCGACAGCGGCAGCTTCCAGGGTAGCTCGAAGCCTGTCAGGGCCACCACGAACACCAGGATCAGGGCGATCCAGCCGTAGAAGATGAATCCCAGCGACTGGATCAGCACCGTCACCGGGCTCTCGATCCCCTGGTCTGCCAGGAGACTGATGATATAGGCACCCCACGCGTTGATGGGGATCATCAGACATTTTGGGGAACAGGTGGTATCGAGAATGTAGCTGAGCTGGAGGCGCGACCGTTTGTAGCGGTCGAACAGGGGCAGCGCGATCAGTCCGGCAATCAGGACCCCGAAGTAGGTTTCTATGAACAGCGCCATGCTGGTGGCCAATGCCAGAATAGCCGGCTTGCGCTGATTATCGAGCGTCAGGTGCTCTTCGGTCCAGCGCACGAACCCCTCGGTGGCACCCGACTTCTGTATCAACCCGATCAGGCCGCCGATCAACAGGCTGAAAACGATGATGAGGATGTTGTCGCGATCGGAGACCACCTGCCACACGATCTGAATCAGGCGGGAGATGGCATCCGGCAACCACCCCTGGGCGAGAATGACGGCGCCAATCAACACATACAGCCCCAACGCCAACAGCACACGGCGGGTGACGATCGCCACTGGAATGGCGACCAGAGCGGGAAGGAGAGACAACCAGGTTGACATGATAAAGTTCCTGTCCTTGTTGTAATGAAAAAAAGAGCTATTTTCCTGCAACTGCCCCCGGTGCCGTCAACTCCGATCCACTCCACGACAGGTCCCGGGCATTTAATAACTCAATAGATTGCCCCTTGAGGTGGTGGGATTCGAAACCCTCGCCCGCAGGGAGGCCTGCGTGGATCCTGCATAGATGTATTCACGGCGTTTTTCGAAGCGGACCACCTGCCTCGACCCCCACGATCACCCCCTCCTCCAGCCATTTCCGCAGCCACAGCGCCGCCTGGTGGACGACATCGATGGGAAGGTCGAGGCCGGACAAGGCTTCACACAACTCGGCAAAGGGCTCCCCTGCCAGCAGGGACGCCAATGCCACCGCCTCGTGATCCGTCAGGGAACGGAAATAGGTCTTGAGCCCGCGACGCCAGATCATCCAGGACACAGGGTGCCCGGCCGCCAGGCTTTGCGGAGGTGAGTTCTCGGACTGCAGCTGCTTCCACAGCGGGGGGACAGGATAACGCAATCTAAGCAGCGTCAGCCCGGGATGCAAGCGGAATTTAAGTCCCGGCCAGTCCTGGGGCGGAATGCCGGCCAGCACCCCGACGCTGAGAGGCTCGGCGTCGGCGCAGTCGAAGGCCAGGCTCAGGGCCCATTCGAAGGAGGCCATCTCCGCCCATTCAGGCGGGCCCTGCCGGGACAGGAAATCAGGCAGATGACGGCCGAACCAGCGGAGGGAGAAATGGGTCGAGGGGTGAGCCGCCAGGTAATCCTGGGCAAGCCGGGAGAATCTTTCCTGACCAAGCCAGCGGGACAACATGGGATAGTCACTGGACAGCGCCTCGATGGCACGCAGCCGATAGGCGTTGTGGTAGATTGCCAGACCGGGCCAGGACACATCCCCAGCTCCCATCACCGCGTTCTGAAGCTGCCGTTGCCGGCCTGCCAGGGTTCCGCTCATGCTGTCCCGCTCCAGAAGGGCATGGCGATGTGACGTGCCTGGTCCAGCTCCTCCAGCAATTCAGCCAAGGGCGGAATCCGGTCGTCACGTTCGATCATCGTCGCCACCTTGCCAAAGCGCCGGGCCGCATGACGGAAAAGCTCCCAGACTTCGGTGCGCACAGGATGGTCATGGGTGTCGATCACCCAGTCACCTTGATCGGTGTGGCCGGCGAGATGGAACTGCCAGACCCTTTCTGGAGGAATGGCGTCCACATAGATGAGAGGGTCGAAGCAGTGATTGCGGGCGCTGACATAGATGTTGTTGATATCGAGCAGGATCAGGCAGTCGGCTCGCCTGGCCACCTCGGCCAGGAATTCCCATTCACTCATGCGGGACTCGGGATAACTCATGTAGCTGGAGACATTTTCGAGCAGGATGCGCCTCCCCAGGAACTCCTGGACCTGGTCCACCCTCGCTACCACATGGGCCAGGGCTTCCTCGGTGTAAGGCAAGGGTAGCAGATCATGCAGATTGATCCCCCCGACCCCGGTCCAGCAGAGATGATCGGAGACCCATAGCGGCTCCACCCTGGCGATCAGGCGTTTCAGACGGCGCAGATAGTCCCGGCTCAGGGGGTCGGTGCCGCCAATCGACAACGACACCCCATGCATGGCCATGGGATAAAGGGAACGGATCCGGTCCAGGTAGTCGAGGGGCTTGCCGCCTTCGACCAGGTAATTCTCAGTGAGAATTTCAAACCAGTCCACGGCGGGTTGGGATGCCAGGATGGCATCATAATGCTCCTTACGCAACCCCAGACCAAAACCGGTGAAAGGGCGCTCAACAGACGTGCTCACCAAAACAGCGGGGGATTGCAGGCCCGTCATAAAACCAGACGGGCCCGTACTGCCGTTACATCTTGGGCTTGATCACCCTGCCGCCCTGAGCTTCACATTCTTTCAGGCTGACGTAGAGATAACCCTGCCCTTTACAACTGTTCAACCCCTTGCAGGCATTGTTGGGGGTCGCGCACTCGGACTGGCCCTTGCAGGCATTGATACCGAAACAGGCCACCTTGACCTCGGTGGCCTCCGAGGCGCTCTCCCGGGCCTGGGACTTCATCCCTTTCATCATCCCCGTGCCCTCGTGTTGCATCTGGTCGGTCGTCTGGGAAATAGCCTTGTCAGCCTGTTCCTGTTGATTGCTGCATCCAGCGGTGAAAATGGCGGCAGCCGCCGTTGCCAAAACTGTTCCTCGGGATATGTGGACTGTGCTCATAGGACTCTCGCTGTTGGTTTGTGGAACAAGGTTCAACTCCTCCACCTGAATCCAGGCAGGCATTCAGGGCAAAACCCAAGCATTGGGTCATTCACATCGGGTATAAACTTACAGGTTTTTTCCATTCCGGATTTCGCGGAAAAAATGATGGCCCCACAGGGTCACATATTGGAAACCGCTGACTATTGTGGTCGCACTGACCAGGTAAATCAATCCATTCAGCACGGTCTCGGGGAAGGGTTTGAACCCATGATGCCAGAACACCACCAACAGCAACACGATCTGCAACAGGGTGTTGAGCTTGCTGAGCCAGGTGGGCTGCCCTTCGAAAGGGTGCAGAATGAGGTAATACGCCACCGCCCCGAGGAAAATGACCACATCCCGGGCAACGACCAGCAGCGCCAGCCACCAGGGCAACAGGCCGATCCAGCCACAGGCAGTGTAGCACGAGACAATCAGCAGTTTGTCGGCAACCGGGTCGAGGAGTGACCCCAATCGGGTGATCCAGCCATAATGCTTGGCCAGAAATCCGTCCAGGGCGTCGGAACCACCGGCGATGAAAAACAGCCCGAGGGCCCAGTCGAATCGCCGTTCCAGGACCATCACCACGGTGGGCCAGACCAGCAGGATACGCAGCACTGTGATGATATTGGGGATCTGTTTCGCGGAAAACCAGATCATCGTCGATTCCCCCCGGCGGGCTTTTGTTTCGTACAATAACACCCTCATGGCCACATGCAACTACTGCGGAGGGTTCCCTTGCCTGACAAAACATCCCTGGATTACAAAAGCGTCGGCGTGGACATCGATGCCGGGGCCCGCCTGGTGGAGCAGATCAAACCCCAGGTGCGAAAGACCTTCCGCCCGGAAGTTCTGACCGGCCTGGGAGGTTTCGGCGCCCTCTTCGAACTACCCTGGGACCGATACCGCCAGCCGGTACTGGTGGCGGGGACCGACGGCGTCGGCACCAAGCTCAAGCTGGCGATGGCCCTGAACCGCCATGACACCATCGGCATCGATCTGGTGGCCATGTGCGTCAACGATATCGTCGTGCAGGGAGCGGAACCCTTGTTCTTCCTTGACTACTTCGCCACCGGCAGGCTGGACGTGGAGACTGCGGCCCAGGTGATCGAGGGAATCGCCACCGGCTGCCAGCTCGCCGGCTGCTCCCTGATCGGCGGGGAAACCGCGGAAATGCCCGGATTCTATGGCGGGGGGGAATACGACGTGGCGGGCTTCAGTGTCGGCATCGTGGAAAAGGATCGCATCATCGACGGCAGCGGGGTCCAGGAGGGAGACGTGTTGATCGGCCTGGCATCCTCCGGCCCCCATTCCAACGGCTATTCACTGATTCGCCGGATTCTGGAGATCCACCAGGTCGATCTGGACCAGCAACTGGCCGGACGCCCCCTGGGAGATTGGCTGCTCGAACCTACCCGGATCTATGTCAAGTCACTGTTGACCCTCCTGGAAAAGTGTGAGGTCCATGCTCTGGCCCATATCACCGGTGGCGGAATCAACGAGAACCTCCCCCGGGTCCTGCCTGAGGGCACCAGGGCGAGCATCGACCTCAGCGCGTGGGAGTGGCCCCCTGTCTTCACCTGGCTGCAGGAACAGGGCAACATCGCCACCCCGGAAATGTTGCGCACCTTCAATTGCGGCATCGGCATGATTGCATGCGTCCCTCAAGAGGAACAGGAGCGGGCATTGCAGCTCTTGACTGAGGAGGGGGAAGAGGCCCGGGTGATTGGTAGCATCGAATCCGCCACGGGCGAGGGAACCATCAGCTATTTCGGGAGTTGAGGATGGCCTCGATCAGGCGTTCCATCGCCTGGCCTCGTTGGGGATCCGGATCTTCCATCGATTCCACGGCGTCGAGCGCAGCGAGATAGGGAGCAGGGAAGGCCAGATACTCTGCCCCCAGCATGACCAGTGCCTTATACCAATGGTAAGGTGGCAGACCGCTGACGATATGGGATGGTTGGGCAACATAGGCGAAACAGACGTATTCATCGCCCTGGATGGTCAGGCTGACCTGCTCCTCCCGGTACCCCTTCCCTTCATACCTGTCCAGCCTGGGTTTATCTCCGGGATCTATTTGATAAATGGCCCCGTGGATCAGGTCAGTTTCGACATTCGTATTGACAAGATTGCATTTGCTGGAGCCATCGTCGCTCTTTTTATGGAACACAAGTCTATGTCCGGGAAGCGCCGCCACCCCCACCAATTCCGCTGACGGGACTCGCTCCCTCAATCGCAGGGGATGAAGATTCGAGCCGTAAGCAAAATAGTCAATCATCTTTATCACACCCCAAGCGCACTGAGTGGAAACCGGGCATTCCTCTACCCCAGTCACCAACGAATTGAAAAATCCTCGAATTCACCCCGCCAGGTCTCTTCCCGAGCTTCGATTTCCTCCACTCTTGCCGCTGGGGGACCTTGACGGCACCATCTCTGAAACTGTTGAAGTGCTTCTTCATCCCCCTCGACCACAATTTCCACCCTGCCATCCGGGAGATTCCTGACCCAGCCGGTCAGCCCCAGTGATTTCGCCACCTTTGCGGTTTCAGCGCGGTAGAAGACACCCTGGACGCGGCCACTGACCCCCAGATGCAAGCGCTTCTTCGCCATTTTGCTCCTCCTGAATGGAAAAGGCCCCACCCAAAGCTGGATGAGGCCTTTCGATTCCCTATATGGTAGTCCGGGAACGGCTGATTACATCATGCCGCCCATGTCTCCCATGCCGCCGCCCGGCATGGCGGGAGCGGACTCTTCCTTGGGCTCCTCCGCCACCATGGCTTCGGTGGTGATCATCAGACCCGCCACGGAAGCTGCGTTCTGCAGCGCCGTACGCGTCACTTTGGCAGGATCCAGGATACCCATCTGGATCATGTCGCCGAATTCACCGCTAGCGGCATTGTAGCCGAAGTTGCCTTCGCCTTCGGCCACTTTGCTGTAGACCACGGAGCTTTCTTCGCCCGCATTCTCGACGATCTGACGCAGCGGAGCTTCCATCGCCTTGAGGGCGATCTTGATGCCCATATCCTGATCGTGGTTGTCGCCCGTGAGATCCTTGATCTTGTTCTGCACCCTGACCAGATCGACCCCACCACCAGGCACGATGCCTTCCTCGACCGCGGCGCGGGTGGCATGCAAGGCATCTTCCACACGGGCTTTCTTCTCCTTCATTTCCACTTCGGTGGCGGCCCCAACCTTGATCACGGCCACACCGCCGGCCAGTTTGGCCAGACGTTCCTGCAGCTTCTCACGGTCGTAATCAGAGGTGGATTCCTCGATCTGGGCACGGATCTGCTTGATCCGGCCTTCGATCTGTTCCTTGGCGCCAGCACCATCGATCACCGTGGTGTCTTCCTTGGTGATCACGACGCGCTTGGCGGTACCCATCTGCTCCAGGGTCGCCTTTTCGAGGCTCATCCCCAGCTCTTCGGAGATCACGGTACCACCGGTCAGGATGGCGATGTCTTCCAGCATCGCCTTGCGCCGGTCACCGAAGCCCGGTGCCTTGACGGCGCTGGCCTTGAGGATGCCGCGCATGTTGTTGACCACCAGGGTCGCCAACGCTTCGCCTTCCACGTCTTCGGCGATGATGAGCAACGGCCGGCTGGCCTTGGCCACCTGCTCCAGCACCGGCAACAGGTCACGGATGTTGGAGATCTTCTTGTCGTGAATCAGGATGAGCGGATTTTCCATTTCCACGCTCATGTTTTCCTGGTTGTTGATGAAATAGGGAGACAGATACCCACGGTCGAACTGCATACCTTCCACGACATCCAGTTCGTTCTCCAGACCGGAGCCTTCCTCCACCGTGATCACGCCTTCCTTGCCCACCTTGTCCATGGCATCGGCAATGATCTTGCCGATTTCGCCATCGTTGTTGGCGGAGATGGCGCCTACCTGGGCAATCGATTTACTGTCGGCACAGGGCACCGCCAGGCCTTTCAGTTCTTCGACCGCAGCAAGTACGGCTTTGTCGATACCGCGCTTCAGGTCCATCGGATTCATGCCTGCGGCCACGCCCTTCAGGCCCTCGTTCAGCACCGCCTGCGCCAATACGGTAGCGGTGGTGGTACCGTCACCTGCGGCATCGGAAGTCTGGGAGGCGACTTCCTTCACCATCTGGGCACCCATGTTTTCGAACTTGTCTTTCAATTCGATCTCCTTGGCCACGGACACCCCGTCCTTGGTCACGGTCGGAGAGCCGAAGCTCTTTTCCAGGACCACGTTACGGCCTTTGGGACCCAGGGTGACCTTCACCGCCTTGGCGAGGACGTTGACCCCGTGCACCATTTTTTGACGCGCGTCGTCACTGAATTTGATTTCTTTTGCTGCCATTGGTTGTTTCCCTCGATTTGTCTATTCGATTACGGAATTAAGTTGATCTCTAAATCAGGAATCCAGAATGGCCATGATGTCGTCTTCACGCATGACCAGCAGTTCTTCGTCGTCGAGTACGACATCGGTTCCCGAATATTTGCCGAACAACACTTTGTCACCCACCTTGACGTCGAGCGGGCGGATGTCGCCATTTTCGAGCAACTTGCCATTACCAACCGCCAGGACTTCTCCCTTGACCGGTTTTTCCTTGGCAGTGTCAGGAATTACAATACCGCCGGGAGAGGTTTTTTCTTCATCCAGGCGCTTGACGATGACACGATCGTGCAAAGGACGCAGTTTCATGAGCCTTACTCCTTAAAATAGAATGTTGGGTTATTGGGAAAATCGCTAACCAGCTTGTTAGCACTCGTCGTTGTCGAGTGCTAATAATAGTAAGCTTTCGATTTCTGTCAAGCCTTTCCTTGCAATTTCTCACCATGGACCTTCCATGAACGACGAACTGCTTTTACGCTACAGCCGCCAGATCCTTCTGCCTCAAATCGACATATGGGGTCAGGAAAAATTAATTCAAGCCCGGATACTGATCATCGGCGCCGGCGGCCTGGGGTGCCCTGCGGCTATGTACCTGGCCGCCAGCGGCATCGGTCAGCTGCGCATCGCCGATCCGGATGACGTGGAACTCTCCAACCTCCAGCGGCAGATTGCCCACTATACCCAGGACATAGGCAGCAACAAGGCCGCCTCGATCAAAACGACTTTGGGCGCACTCAATCCCAACGTCGAAATTGAGGCGCTCGCCGAGCGGCTTACCGGGGAGCGCCTGAAGACCGAAGTAGAGAATGCGGATCTGGTTCTCGACTGCAGCGACAACTTCACCACCCGCTTCGAAGTCAACCGGGCCTGTTTCATCGCCAAAACGCCCCTGGTGTCCGCTGCCGCCATACGTTTTGAAGGCCAGATCGCCACCTATGACTCCCGTCTTCCCGACAGTCCCTGCTACCACTGCCTCTATCCCGACCAGGGTGAATTGAACGAAAGCTGCACCGAAACGGGGGTCATCGCCCCTGTCACCGGCATCGTCGGCAGCCTCCAGGCCCTGGAGGCCATCAAGGTGCTGCTGGGTATCGGCCAACCCCTGACCGGCAGACTGCTGATCTTCGACGGCCTCAGCATGGATTGGCACAGCGTCCGACTGCCCCGTAACCCCTCCTGCCCGGTCTGTGGAAACCCTTGACACGACGGACCAGAGGGAATTGCCCTCGATTGCGGGTGTTGTTTTCTGCGAGCAGAGGTCGAAAATCCCAAGCTTTTTCGTGCTATATTCATGGTTGCGTTCCCGGGAAGGGGGTCGTATACTTCGAACCTCGGGATAATCAGAAAGAATCCTAAGTTTTATGGAGGTACGCGAAATGAAATGGGAAAAACCCAGCTACAACGATCTGCGCTTCGGTTTTGAAGTCACCATGTACATCTACAACCGTTAAGCGACCAGCCAAACTTAAAGAATCCAAGGGGTTTCAGCCGCTGAAGCCCCTTTTTTATTCCTGAAGGTGCCATGTACATTCGAGTTCTAGGTTCCGGCGCAGGAGGCGGATTCCCCCAATGGAACTGCAATTGCGACAATTGCCGCCGCCTGCGTGAGGGCACGATCAATGCCCGCGCCCGCACCCAGTCGTCCATCGCCGTCAGTGTGGATGGTGAGAACTGGGTCCTGTTCAATGCCTCCCCCGATATCCGGGTACAATTGGAGGCCAACCCACCCCTCCAACCCAAACATGGCGTGCGCGATACCGGCATCAAAGCCATCGTCCTGATCGACGCCCAGATCGATCACACCACGGGACTGCTGATTCTGCGGGAAAGCAACCGGCCTCTGGAGATCCATTGCAGCGACCCGGTCTACCGCGACCTGACCTCCGGCTTCCCGGTACTGACCATGCTCGATCACTACTGCAAGGTCAACCACCATCCCCTGCCCATCGATGGCAGCGCCTTCACCATCGAGGGTTTCGAGGACCTGAGATTCTCCAGTCACGCCCTCAAAAGCAAGGCCCCCCCTTATTCGCCACATCGCGAGGATCCTCACCCCGGCGACAATATCGGGGTGGTGGTGGAACAGATTTCCAGCGGCAACAAGCTCTACTACGCCCCCGGGCTGGGGGAAATCGAACCCCATGTGTTCGACGCCATGCTGCAGGCGGATTGCGTCCTGGTGGATGGGACCTTCTGGACCGACGATGAGATGAGCAAGGTCGGCAGCCCCAAAAAAGCCCGGGAGATCGGTCATCTGCCTCAGTCCGGGGCAGGGGGTATGATTGAGGTACTGGGTCGGATCCCGGCCTCAACCCGAAAAATTTTGATCCACATCAACAACACCAATCCAATTCTGGATGAAGATTCCCCCCAGCGCCGGCAGCTTCAGGAAGCCGGTATCGATGTGGCTTACGACACCATGGAGATCGTTGTATGAGCAATGAGCAGCAACCCTGGACCCGCGAGGAATTCGAAGCCAGACTGGAGGAAAAAGGTAGACTCTATCATATTCACCATCCCTATCATGTCATGATGGCCGAAGGTCGCTTGAACGAGGATCAGATCCGTGGCTGGGTTCTGAATCGTTTCTATTATCAGGTGATGATCCCCCGCAAGGATGCCGCCATCATGGCCAACTGTCCGGATCGCGAAACCCGGCGGCAATGGATACAGAGAATCCTGGATCACGACGGTCACAGCGACGATCCCGGTGGCATCGAAGCGTGGATACAGCTGGGAATTGCCTGCGGTATCTCCCGCGAGGACATCACCTCCTACCGGCATGTCCTGCCGGGGGTGCGTTTCGCCGTCGACGCCTACTTCAATTTCGCCCGTACCGCCCCCTGGCAGGAAGCGGTGTGCTCCTCCCTGACCGAACTGTTCGCCCCCACCATACACAAGCAACGGCTGGCGGGCTGGCCGGAACTCTATCCGTGGATCAAACCGGAAGGCCTGGCCTACTTCCAGAAACGCGTGAGCCAGGCCAGAAGAGACGTGGAACACGGCTTGAGCTTCACCCTGGAGTATTTCAGCCAAAGCCGGCAACTGCAGGAAAGGGCCCTGGAAATCCTCCAGTTCAAACTGGATGTCCTGTGGACCATGCTGGACGCCATGTATCTCGCCTACATCGACAACAAACCGCCCTATTTCTCAGTCCCATGAGCCTCGACACTGAGACCACCCTGGACTTCTCCCCTCTCCACCGTCTCCAATGGGAAGAGGCACAGCAACGCTATGTGATCCTTTATCCCGAAGGACTGGTGGAACTGAACCATTCCTCGGCGGAGATTCTCAGGCTGTGCGATGGAGAACACACACTCCAATCGATCACCACAGAACTTGAGCAGAAGTTTCAAACAGAAGGTCTAATGCAAGACATTCGCGAATTTCTGGAGATCGCACTTGAAAATGGCTGGATCCGAATCGTCCATTAGCCCTCCGCGCTGGTTGCTGGCGGAACTGACGTACAGCTGCCCCCTGCAGTGTCCCTACTGCTCCAATCCGCCCGACTACGCCCAGTATAAAGGGGAGCTGACCACCGAAGACTGGAAAAGAGTGCTGACGGAGGCCAGGGAGATGGGAGCAGTGCAACTGGGCTTTTCCGGAGGCGAACCTCTCACCCGCAAGGACTTGCCGAAACTGGCCGCCCATGCCAGCGAGCTTGGTTATTACTCCAACCTCATCACCTCCGGCTATGGGATGACCGAAGACACCATCGTGCAGCTCAAGGAGGCCGGCCTGGATCATATCCAGGTGAGTATCCAGGCGCCCGAAAAGGATCTGAGCGATTTTCTGGCCGGCACTGAAAGTTTCGAACACAAGAAGGAAGTCGCCCGACTGGTGAAGAAACATGGCTACCCCATGGTCCTGTGTGTGGTCATTCATCGCCACAATATCGAGCAAATGGAAGGGATCCTGGAAATGGCGATGGAACTGGAGGCCGACTACCTGGAACTGGCAAACACCCAGTATTACGGCTGGGCCCATCTGAACCGCCACCAATTGATGCCCACCCGCGAACAGTTCGAACGCGCTGAAGCCATCGCGCAAAGATACAAGGAAAAGCTCAAGGGGAGGATGAAGATCTATTACGTCATCCCCGATTTCTACGAGGACCGTCCCAAAGCCTGCATGAATGGCTGGGGCACCACCTTCCTGACCATCGCCCCCGATGGCGCCGCCCTGCCCTGTCATTCTGCCCGGGAGCTGCCGATTCCGGCGGAGAAGTTTCCCAACGTGCGCGAGTCGGGTGTGCGCAAAATCTGGATGGAATCGGAACTGTTCAACCTGTTCCGCGGATTCGGGTGGATGCAGGAACCCTGCCGCTCTTGCGACGAAAAACCGAAGGATTTCGGTGGCTGCCGCTGCCAGGCTTATCTGCTGACGGGAGATATGTATGCGACGGACCCGGTCTGCAGCAAGTCCCCGCAGCGCAATCTGATCGACGAAGCCATCGAGGAGGCGGAATCCGTCTCTGAACACCCCTTGGTCTTCCGCAACTCGCGTAATTCACGCCGCTTCGAAGGGCGCTGACTGAGTCTGGGGACCAGCAACCACCCCCCTGGATGCACTCTCCTGGCTGCCTTGCCTGGAGGGACCGGGGTGGCCGAAGAGCTTGGCATCAGCTTTTTTGTTTGTCCTTTTTTTTCCGCTGCGCCTTGACCATCCGTTGCAGTATCAGAAGCTCTTTCTGGATTCTCCGGCTGTTGCGGCTGGAGAGACCCACGTATCGACCACCGATTCTGACCTTGGCGCCATCGCGGATGGGGCGGACGCTGCGCGCCTCGAGATTGAAGTCCACCGTTTCGCCTTCGCTGGTTTCGAAACTGCACCCCCGGAGGATTTCGAACTTGCGAACGTGCATCACCGGATCGATGACAAAACTGATGCTGTTGAGACCGATGTCTTCAATGGTTCCGTCAATCGTCCTGGACTCGAGATCCAGACCAGGATTGGCTCTGACTTGCATGGCCAGTTGCAGCTCGGCCACCGGAACACGGAAAACTTCCCGCTTCTGGGGGTAATACAAACGCTCGGGATAGCTGACCTTGTACCAGATTTTGTCCCCCCTGCGCACCAACCCCAATAACTTGCAGTCAAAGGTGATAGGGACTCCGCGGTACTTCGACAGGGCCCGAAAGGTCTTTTTCTCCAACAGACGGGCATGGACATCCTCACAACCCACCTGGTCGAAAAACAGTTCATTGCTACTCATCCTGCTCAACGACGTGGCATAACCCTCTCCGGATTCATCGGGAAAATAGAGAGAGATCACTTTGGAAATGCCGCTGATCTCAGCCAGAACTTTATGGATGGAATCTTGATCGTAAAGGAAGAAGGGATTCTCGTGGCGGGAGGATCCCGTGCGCCGGGATCCGGGGAGTATCTTTTTCAACAGGCCCATGAAGTTCTCCGGCGTTTCAGGTGGAAGCCAGCAATCTTTCGGAACCCGGGGTCTGTCCCTGACCGTCGGCCCCATAACATACCCGATCACGGCGCTGACCGAACAACAGCTCCAAGGCCCGGTGATTTTGCTCCTGCAGCAGAGCAATAGTGGCGCCATTGGTTTCATTGAGTAACCGGCACTCTTCCATTCGCTGCTTCAAACGCTGCCACGAATCACCCATTTCCCCCCCCTGGAGATCGAGAGTTTCGATGAGTTGGTCCACGACCCATGCCAATTGCTGAGGTTGACCGGATAATTGGAGCAACATCGCATCGATTCGGGAGACCCTGGCATTTTTCTGCTCCGCCAGTTCAGGTAACCCTACGAACCTCCGCTCAAGCAAGCATTGCTGTTCATGAAGGAGCAGCCCATGCAATTGCTGGATCTCGGCCGCCAGCCGATTCAGCCACTCGACCAGTATCCGTTGGTTCTCATTCACTGAGAGTCATCCCCTCCGCGCCCGGGAGCTGGCGCTCCATTTCGATCATCTTTTCAGCAATCTGTTCGGCATCGATCTTATAGCTGCCCGACTGCAATGCATCGGCGACGCGGGCCACCAGATCAGTATCGATGACAGAACCTGCCGCCAGGGCCTCCTGGGCCTGTTTCAACTTGGCGGCCACATCGGTCAACTGTACCGAATCGGACGCAGGGGGCGAATCCCCCGCTTGCGAACGGGTCTCCTTGCGGCTCGGAGACGGTTTTGCCGGGGGATCCACCGCCTTGCCGGTAATGGTGCGCAAGTCGATACTCATTTTGATGTCCTCATTTTCTTTCTTCCTATGGAAGCTAATCGGTCCAGTTCATGAAAAGTTTAGTCAAAAAAACACATGAACCTCACCCGGCCCGTGGACAATAGCCTCCACCACCCGTCTGGAACGGTCATTAATCACCCGTATCCGTTGTCCCTGTTCGCCATCCATCAAAGCATGTCCGCCCATGCGCACGTCCAGCCCCCGGGCCTGAGCTCGGATCACTACAGCTTCTCCTTTGCGAATCACCTTGGCCGCCGCCAACAACGCCGGCGTCAGGACATGACCCGCCGGAATCGATCGCTTGAGATACCTCCCGACCACCAGTTCAGGTGTTTCGATATAACCCTGCCTGAGAGTCGCGATATCGCGCCTTTTCAGGGCGACCACCCCGGAGGTCAGCCGGGTACCTTTCGTCAGGGGCCGGTTTGCCACCAATACTCGCTTGAACAGACTGACGTGCGCCCTGGCATAGATCGTCCAGGGATGCTCGCCCTGACAACGTACGCGCAGGGCAAGGTCTCCGACCGGCATTTTATCCCGCATGGTTGTTACCGAGAGGGCATTGGAGCACTCGGGCAGCTGCAGACGGGAATCCAACGAGGCCACCCGGACGTCAAAATCCCGGTATTGCCGTTGAAGATTTGACACCAGATAGCTGCTGATCGCCTTCTGGACCTCCTCCATGGATTGGACGCCAGCCAGGGCCGTTGAAGTAACAATCGTCAACAGAAACCAGAACTTTCTCCATGCATACATCATGAAAACCGACTTTTTGTCTCAGACAATGATCAACCATGCAAAAGCGACGCCAATCGTGTAAAAAAAACCCAAGCCCATCCGCCACCCATGGATATTAAAAGTAAAGATTACCCGCTCCGGGCCGATATCCAGAAGAAACCAAAGCCAGGAGAACTTGCCGATGTCGAGCCTACTTGCCGAAGTCGATCAACGCACCCAACTCGCCGGTCACAACCGGCTTGAACTTTTGCTCTTCCGTTTGCAGGGAACACAACGTTTCGGTATCAACGTGTTCAAGGTCCAGGAGGTTATCACCTGCCCACCGCTCACCCAGATCCCGGACGCTCATCCTGTCATGTGCGGAGTGGCCCATCTGCGGGGCCGAACTGTCCCCATCCTTGATCTGTCTCTGGGCATAGGCGGCAATCCGTTGCCGCGGGACGGTACCGGCTATGCCATCATCAGTGAATACAATCGTTCCATCCAGGGGTTTCTCGTCGGTGGCGTCGACCGCATCATCAACATGGGATGGGACCAAATCCTTCCACCACCCAAGGGAACAGGCAAGGACAGTTATTTGACTGCGGTCACCGAATTCGAAAGTGAACTGATCGAGGTCATCGACGTAGAGAAGATCATGAAGGAAATCATCGGCGCCCCTGAAGAAATCTCGGAGGGGGTCATCGATGAATCATTGGAAAACGGAGAACAGCATATCCTGGTGGTGGATGACTCTCTGGTGGCCCGCAAACAGGTCCAACAGGTACTGGACCAACTGGGGGTCGGGTGCACCCTGGCCCGTGACGGTGAAGAAGCATTCCGGATATTGCGCGACTGGGTCAAAGAAGGCAAGGATGTGGATCGCTTTCTCACCATGGTTATCTCGGACGTGGAAATGCCGAAAATGGACGGCTACACCTTGACCACCAAAATCCGCGCCGATGAATCTCTGAAGAATCTGTACATCCTTCTCCACACCTCCCTGAGCGGGGTATTCAACCAGGCCATGGTGGAAAAGGTCGGAGCCAACCGATTCCTCGCCAAATTCAAACCCGACGACCTGGCAACCGAAGTTCAGGAGCGGCTGAAAATGCATGCAACGCTCCAAGCCGCCTGAAGATGGCGTTACAAAACCGTCGCCGCTCAATATCTCTTAATCGACAAGCCGTCACCAAGGACCGGCTCACCCTGGAGGATTTTCAGGCGCTCAGAGATTTTCTGGAAAAACATTGCGGCATCAACCTGGCCCACAACAAACGTTATCTGGTCCAGAGCCGCCTGAAGAGTATTCTTTCAGAAAGCGGCTGCTACAGCCTCAGGGAGATGATCCTGGGGATACTGGGGGGATCACTGCCGGTCACCCTGCGCACCAGAATCATCGATGCCTTGACTACCAACGAGACTTTCTGGTTCCGGGAAAGTAAACACTTCGATTTTCTCCAGGAGCATCTCCTGCCCCACCTCTCCAGGCAGCAATTCCGCACCCTGAGAGTCTGGTCGGCCGCCTGTTCCACCGGTCAGGAGCCGTACTCCCTCGCCATTTGTGCCTTCGAGGCTTGCCGCAACGGACGGATTCCCAGAGTCAACCTGCGTATCGTTGGTACCGATCTGTCAAGGAATGCTCTCGACACCGCCAGCCGGGCCACCTACACCGACCTGTCCCTCTCCCGGGGATTGACCGACGAAATCAAACAACGCTATTTCATCCCCTGTGGAGAGGGCCGGAAACTGAAACCGGAAATCACCAACCTGGTCAGGTTTCAGCAGTTCAACCTGCTCAAACCTTTCGAAGTCCTGGGAAAGTTCGATCTCATCTTCTGCCGCAATGTCCTCATTTACTTCTCCCAGGAAACCAAAACGGACATCCTCCAGCGTATGGCCAGGGCATTACAGCCAGGAGGCCTGCTTTTTCTCAGCAACACCGAATCCATGCCCCCCGGGATCGACGGGCTGACGATCGAGCATCAGGCAGGCATCCGCTATTATCGGCGGGAAGGAGGCGACTGAAAACCGGCACCAGCGGCGAAAAATTGCCGCCCCTCTCCCTCCTGCCATCTCCATACCCACACAACCCTTTGTTTTATTGACCCATAACCGAATGGCACAGCAAATGCTTGAATGAGTGTGTGACAACACCAACATTCAGGCAAGGCCATGAAGATAAGTTTCGACAACGCACTGGGTATGCATCCCCAGGCATTGAAGTTACGTGCCAGGCGGACGGAAATTCTCGCCTCCAACCTGGCCAATGCCGACACCCCCGGCTACAAGTCCCGTGATTTCGATATCGACAAGCTGCTGCGCCAGTCCCAGGGTGAAACCCTCCCCCTCCGGACCACCCGCCAGGAACATATAAAGACACCCAAGGAGACGCCGAATCCCGCCTGCTCTACCGGATACCCAACCAAGCCAGTCTCGATCGCAATACCGTCGAGGAACACATCGAGCAGGCCAAATTCGCCGAAAACGCGCTTCGCTATCAGGCCAGTCTACGATTCATCAACGGCAAGATTTCCAGTCTGACGCTTGCCTTGCGGGGGGAATAGACCATGTCCAGCTTCAAGATCTTTGATGTTGCCGGCTCCGGGATGAACGCCCAGATGGTGCGCCTCAATCTCACTGCTAGCAATCTGGCCAACGCCGACAGCGTCAGCAGCAGCATCGAACAAACCTACAAAGCCCGGCAACCGGTGTTCGCGGCCCAGTTGCAAAACAGTCTCGAGCGGATGGCCTCCACCACGGCTCCGGTCAAGGTACTGGGGGTGGTGGAAAGCCCGGAACCCTTAGTAATGGAATACGCCCCCGACCACCCCATGGCCAATGAGGATGGCTACATCTTCAAGCCCAATGTCAACACGGTGGAGGAACTGGCCAATATGATCTCCGCCTCGCGTTCCTATCAGAACAACATCGAGGTTCTCAACACCGCCAAGCAAATGTTGCTGCAAACCTTGCGAATGGGGCAATAAACCATGAACGTGGCACGCTTACAGGAACTGGGGCTGATCGAACCGCAAAAAGCCCAAAGCATTCGTAATAAATTGGGTCAGGGCGACTTCCTCAAACTCATGACCACTCAGATGACCCACCAGAACCCCCTGAAACCCATGCAAAACACGGAGTTTCTCACCCAGATGGCTCAATTCGGCACCGTTTCCGGGATTCAGGCATTGCAAAAATCCTTTGCCAATTTTGCAAACTCCATCGGCTCCGACCAGACCCTGCAAGCCGCCAATCTGGTGGGACGCAAGGTTCTGGTGAAAGGCGACCAGGCCACGCTGGCTGCCGGCGGCGAGATCCAGGGCGCCCTCAAGCTGGAGAATCCCGCCACCGCAGTGACGATCAAGATCCTCGATCCCAGCGGCACCACCGTAAGAACCCTTGAACTGGGACCTCAGGACAGCGGCCTCGCATCTTTCACCTGGGACGGGCTGAAGAACGACGGAACCTATGCCGATCCCGGTACCTATCGACTTCAGGCCGAAGGCATGGTCGACGGGAAAAACAAAGCCCTCACCAGCCTGGTGGTGGCTCCCGTGGTAAGTGTCTCCTCATCCAGGAACGGTCACGGCCTCAGGGTGGACCTGGAAGGACTTGGCAGCGTCGACTTCAACGACATCGAACAGATTCTATAAGCGGAGGAAACCCCCAATGTCATTCAGTACAGCGCTCAGCGGCCTCAATGCCGCTTCGGTCGATCTGCAGACCACCGGTAACAATGTCGCCAACGCGAATACGGTCGGCTTCAAGAAATCCCGGGCCGAATTCGCCGACGTCTATGCTGCGAGCTTCTTCGGTTCCGGAAAAAGTACGCCAGGCAGCGGGGTGCGCGTCACCGAGGTTGCCCAGCTCCATTCCCAGGGCAACCTGGAATATACCGAAAACGTTCTCGACATCGCCATCAGCGGGCGGGGATTCTTTTCTCTCAGCGACAACATCAACGGTGAGCCCACCGCTTTCACCCGCAACGGCGCTTTCCAGCTGGACAAGGACGGGTATATCGTCAACGACCAGGGAAAATACCTGTTCGGCTGGCGGGCGGATTTCTCCCAGGGAGCCTTGAAAGTCGAGACCACCAAGGGTAAACCCCAGGCCACCAATGCAATCAACCTCAATCTCAACCTCAATGCCGCTGACACAGCGCCTGCCGTCTCATTTGATCCCACCAAACCGGAAAGTTACAATAAGGCCACATCGGTGACGGTCTACGATTCGCTGGGGAACCACCATACCGTCACTTCTTATTTCGTCACTTCGGGACCCGGGACCAATTCCTGGACAGTCCACCAATACATCGACGGCACCAGCACTCCTTTTCCCAACGCGCCGTCGAATACCACCACCCTGGGATTCAACAACAATGGCGCGTTGATCAGTGTGGGCGGAAGCACCAGCACTACCAAGGCCACCTTCAGCAATTACACCATTACCGGCGCCGACCCTCTCACAATCACCTATGATTTCGCCAACTCCACTCAGTTCAATAGCGACTTCAGCATCAATGCCATGAGTCAGAACGGTTTTCCCGCCGGGGACTTCACCGGTCTGGAAATCAGCGACAAGGGAATCCTCTACTCACGTTTCAGCAATGGCAATGCGGAAAAAATC
>Ga0114931_10001845_pt1 | contig 26957 bp, 21 predicted proteins | sample 2SBtaG_FD_89579 | JGI IMG/M metagenome (GOLD analysis project Ga0114931, IMG submission 89579) | Deep subsurface microbial communities from Kolumbo volcano to uncover new lineages of life (NeLLi) - 2SBTROV14_V59a metaG | ecosystem: Environmental > Aquatic > Marine > Volcanic | place: Kolumbo... | reverse complement strand
TCTTCACCCCCCATTATACTCGACACTTCTCGTGCTGATGCGCGGCTCCTTCCTGGTCACTCCTTGGCATGCCCGCGGAAGTCCATCCTGAACCGAGAAACAGCGTGGATTCCGTGATCAAAGCCTGCCCTCGACCTGATCGGAGGTCGCGGAATGACTTCATTATTTAAGAAGGCGGGTAACGATGAAGAATGAGAATCCTGCAATGAAACAGGGGAGGGGGCGACGATAACGTCACGAACAACCTGTTGTGGTGCCGCAAGTTTCACATTTGAGGCATGTGCCGTTGCGTACCAGGGTGAAGTTACCGCAAGAGCTGCAGGCGTCTCCTTCATAGCCTTTGAGGCGCGCTTGCCGGGCATGATCCTGCCGGTCCATGACCGGGCTGTGGGCCGCGTGCTCGACGGCTTTGGCCACTTCATCGAAGGCGGTTGATTCATTTTCGACCGGAGCATTTTGGGCTGATGAGGTGCCGCTGAGACCGGCCGTCTGCGCTTCACGCTTCAGAATGATGAGATTGCTGGGGAGATTGGATCGGATATAGCCCTGACTAGCGACGGAACGGACCACATTCATGACGGTGGATTGGGCGCTGTCTGATGGTGTCTTGCTCTGCGCGTCACCGCGGCCGATGGTGTCGAATTTTAAGTCGTCGGGTTGCACATGGGCCAGATCGTCACGCCCCAGATAGGAAACAGCCAGTTCGCGAAAGACGTAATCGAGGAGAGATGTGGCGTTTTTGATGGTTGCATTTCCCTGCACCAGGCCCGCCGGTTCAAAGCGTGTGAAGGTGAAGGCGTCAACGAATTCCTCCAGCGGCACGCCATATTGCAAGCCGATCGAAATTGCTATGGCGAAATTGTTCATCAGGGAACGGAAGGCCGCGCCTTCCTTGTGCATATCTATGAAGATCTCTCCCAAGGCGCCATCTTCATATTCGCCTGTTCTCAGGTAAACCTTATGCCCTCCGACGCTTGCCTTTTGCGTGTATCCTTTCCGGCGATGGGGCAGGCGGTTGCGCTCATGCTCTCGCTCGATCACGCGTTCTATGATTTTTTCCGTGACGATCTGTGTACGCTGCGCTGCGGGCAGCTCATTTCGCAATGCAGATTCAAGGACGTCTTCAGCGTCAGTCTTTTCTTCTTCGCCGTCATCGTCTTCCAGCAATTGGGCATTCAGAGGTTGGCTGAGTTTGGATCCATCCCTGTACAGCGCATTAGCCTTGACTCCAAGCCGCCAGGACATGAGATAGGCGTTTTTGCACTCCTCAATGCTGGCGCTGTTGGGCATATTGATGGTTTTTGAAATCGCGCCGGAAATAAAAGGCTGCACCGCCGCCATCATCAGGATGTGGCTCTCAACCGATAAAAAGCGTTTGCCGATGCGCCCGCATGGATTGGCACAGTCAAACACCGGCAGGTGTTCAGCTTTGAGATAGGGCGCGCCTTCCAAGGTCATGGCGCCGCAACAATAAAGGTTGGCGACTTGAATTTCCTGATCGCTAAACCCTATACCGGACAGTAGATTGAAGTTGAAATCATTTAACTGTTCTTCTGTGAGACCCAGCGTTTCCCGGCAAAAATCCAGCCCAAGCGTCCATTGATTGAAAACAAAGCGAATGTCAAAGACTGCCTTCAGGCCATCCTCAATTGTTTTGATTTCACTTTCACCAAAGCCTTTCGCGCGCAGACTCTCATGGTTCACCCCAGGAGCGCCCTTCAATGTTCCCATGCCCACAGCGTATTGCGATATCTCGTCAATCTCTTCTTGCGCATAGCCAAGCGTTTTGAGGGCCACGGGGACGGTGCGGTTGATGATTTTAAAGTAACCGCCGCCCGCCAGTTTTTTGAATTTCACCAGCGCAAAATCAGGTTCGATTCCCGTCGTGTCGCAATCCATCACCAGGCCGATCGTGCCTGTCGGGGCGATGACGGAAACCTGAGCGTTACGGAATCCGTAGGCGGCGCCCAAATCCATCGCTCTGTCCCATGCATTCCGGGCATGCACAACCAAAGCCTTGTCAGGGCAATTGTCAGTGTCAAGGAGAACCGGGTGCCTGTGAATTCCTTCGAAATCCGTTTCTCCATAAACAGCACGCCGGTGGTTGGAAATAACTCTCAGCATGGCGTGGGAATTCTTCTGATAACCGGGGAAGGGGCCCAGTTGCAGCGCCAGCTCAGCCGACGTGGCATAGGCCGTCCCGGTCATGATGGCACTGAAAGCCGCAGCCAGCGCGCGGCCTTCGGGGCTGCCATAAGCCACGCCGTTTGCCATCAGAAGACCGCCTATATTGGCGAAACCCAGACCCAGCGTGCGGTATTGATAGGAACGTCTGGCGATTTCTTCTGAGGGGAATTGCGCCATGAACACCGATATTTCCAGCACGATGGTCCACAGTTTTACAGCGTATTCAAAGCCCTCAATATCAAAGGATGAATCTTTCCTGCGGAAGGCCATCAAATTCAGCGAGGCCAGATTGCAGGCGGTGTCATCCAGGAACATATACTCCGAACACGGATTGGAGGCACGGATTTCACCATCCGCCGGGCAGGTGTGCCAATCATTGATCGTGGTATGGAACTGAATGCCGGGATCTGCGCTTTGCCAGGCGGCTTGGCCAATACGGTCCCAGAGTTGGCGCGCCTCGACCGTCTTCATGATCTCGCCATCGGTGCGCCGTATCAACGACCATTTTTCATCGTTCTCCACGGCCTCAAGAAACGCATCCGGGATGCGCACCGTATTGTTGGAGTTCTGACCCGAGACCGTGAGATAGGCTTCTGAATCCCAGTCCGTGTCGTAAGTTCTGAAATCAATCTCCGTAAACCCCTGTCTGGCGAATTGGATCACCTTCCGGATGCTGTTCTCCGGGATCATGACTTTTTTGGCAGCTCGAATTTCTCTTTTCAGGGCAGGGTTCTTGGCCGGATCGAAGCAATCGCCTTCTTCTCCTTCGCAATTGACACAGGCTTTCATGACAGCGCTGAGGTGCTTTTGGGCGATCCGGGAGCCGATGACGAGCGCGGCGACTTTTTGTTCTTCAATGACTTTCCAGTCGATGAAATCTTCAATATCCGGGTGGTCAATATCTACGATGACCATCTTGGCCGCGCGCCGCGTCGTGCCGCCGGATTTTACCGCCCCTGCCGCCCGGTCGCCAATGCGCAAGAAACTCATCAGGCCGGAGGATTTACCGCCCCCCGCGAGCGGTTCGTCAGCGCCCCTGAGAGTAGAAAAATTAGTGCCCGTGCCGGAGCCGTATTTGAACAGCCGTGCTTCGCGCACCCACAGATCCATGATGCCGCCCTCATTCACCAGATTATCTTTGATGCTTTGAATGAAGCAGGCATGGGGCTGGGGCCGCTCATAAGCGCTGCGCGACTGAATCACATCGCCCCTTAGGGCATCCATATAAAAATGCCCTTGGGCGGGCCCATCAATACCATACGCCCAGTGCAGGCCGGTGTTGAACCATTGCGTGGAATTGGGGGCTGCCTTTTGTGTGGCAAGCATGAAGCGCAGTTCGTCATAAAATGCGCGGGCGTCTTCTTCCGCGTCGAAATAACCGCCCTTCCAGCCCCAATAGGTCCAGGTTCCGGCCAGGCGATCAAACACCTGCCTGGCGCTTGTTTCGCCATCTGGCGTCAATTCTTCGTCCGGAGCGGCGGCGTCTTCTTGGGGCGCGTTGGCGGTGTCCCCGGTATGGGCCCAGAGCCACGCGGGCACGCCCTGCTCTTCCAGGGGCTTCAGGCGGGGGGGAACACCTGCTTTGCGGAAGTATTTCTGCGCCAGAATATCGCACGCGACCTGGCTCCAGTCGGACGGGACTTCAATGTCGTCGAGTTGAAAGATGGGAGAGCCGTCAGGATCACGGATCTCACTGGCCGTCCGCCTAAACTTCAGACTGTCATAAGGAGAGGCCGAGTCATCTGTAAAATGGCGTTGTATGCGCATCGTAATTGTCCAGAACGTTCTTCTTAAAAAGTATTACTCATGCTCCGGCTGAGCGCCAGACCTTCAGCATGACGTGAAACCTCCAAATTCAAGAAAATGTGAACAAGGCTTTTAGGATTTCACATCTTGGGTGAGATGGAAACTGGCGGAATGGTGCGGGAAACACACCACATCATGTGCCATCCCCCTCAGCGAGCTCTAATTCTAGTCCTGACACTTAAAGGAAGCAACAGTTTTGTCTTCACCGGATGTCAATTCTTCCTGGCCGATGATACCGTCTTCTCTGACGTCATAAAACAATAGCATTCCCCTACGGCATCTCTCTTATTTTGTTAACCACCTGGCAATAAGCCTGGGTGTTAATGAGGTTGAATTAACTCCTGTGGACACGCAAATGTTTTCAGCCCCACAAATCCCGTTTGAGCCTGCAGAGCAGAGCCTGTTAATTGTCGATGATAATGAGAATACACAGCGTATCTTCGAGATCATTCTGCGCTCCTGGGGCATAAAAGAACTCCGGATGGCGGGCGATGGAGGCGAAGCCCTGGAAGTCCTGCAATCCTGGGTCCCCAACCTGATTATCACTGACTGGAACATGAAACCAATGGGCGGTCAGATGTTTCTGTCTGAACTGCGCAAAGTGGAAAATGGTGACTTGGGAAAAATGCCTGTCCTGGTGGTCACCGCGCATTCAAGTGGGCCTGTTGTTCACGCGGTGCTGGCGGCGGGGGCCAATCAGATTATTGTCAAACCCATCGTTCCCAAGGTTCTGTATTCCAGAATTGTGTGGACTCTTCAGGATAGCCGCCCTTTCACTGAGTCGGGAGGGAGGTATGTTCTGCCGTCCTTTCAGCGTTCTTCTTCATCTAATAAGAATCAAAGTGTGGAAAAGGCTTATGATGCTTCCTTTAAAGATTCGGATGAAGAATCCTGGCTGGTTGACTGAGCGGTAAAATTCCGGTGATTATCTGGACGGGGTTGCCGGGCGGTGGCATAGTCCGCTAGAGTTTGCCAGAATCGTGGAGCCAGTGTTAGGCAATTATCCCAAAGGGAGTCTGATGGGCGTGTTAAAGAAAATCTTTACTTGGTGGAATGGGGCGACAATAGGCACGCTGTGGTATATTTTCCGCAAGGGCGTTTTCGTGGGCGAGGACAGGCAGGGGAACAAGTTTTACCAGGAAAAATCACCTAAGTCCGGCCGGGCCCGGCGCTGGGTCACATATAACGGGACCGCGGAAGCATCCCGCATTTCGCCTGATTGGCACGGCTGGCTGCATTATACCTTTGACGCGCCGCCCACATTGGCGCCCTTGGCAACGCATGAATGGGAAAAAGCCCATATGCCGAATGTCACGGGAACGCCTTTTGCCTATCACCCGGCGGGAAGTTTGGTGAGGGGGGGGCATCGCCCGCAGGCGACGGGAGATTATGAGCGATGGGAGCCGAAATAGTATTGGTCAGTAAGCGGCGCTGAGATGTGGTTGCGAAGAGCATGTAAAGGTAACCGGGGTGGTTTTCTCCCCGCGTAAAGGGGAATGCGATGAAAATTGATGTTTTTGAAACTATCCTGGGGGCTGTCGTGATTCTCATTGCGGGGAGCTTTTTTGCCTATATGTATTTGAAAACTGACAGCGGCCCGACAAGCGGCTATGAGCTGACGGCACGTTTTTCCCGCATTGATGGCATCACACCGGGGTCAGATGTCCGTATATCAGGCATCAAGGTGGGCACTGTGTCGTCCCAGTCTCTTGATCCCGCGTCCTATATGGCCGTTGTAAGAATGGTCATTAAGAATGGGGTTGAATTGCCCGAGGATTCCTCCATCAAAATTACTTCTGAAAGTTTGTTGGGCGGTAATTATCTCAATTTGGAGCCGGGGGGGAGCGATGACATGTTGGCCGATGGCGATGAAATTCAATTTACGCAAGGCTCGATTGATCTGATGAGCTTGATTAGTCAGGCCATCTTTTCCGTCGGCGGCGATTCCAGCAAAAAGGAATAGAGCCTGCTTATTCAAGCCGCAATTTCCCTGACGGCGCGGGCCAGGTGATGTGAATGCCAGAAACGGATAAAGCGCCTGGTATCAAGCAGGTGTGGGATGCTGATGCGTATGTCAGGCAGGCCGGCTATGTTGCTGAACTGGGCCAGCCCGTACTTGGTTTGCTCTGCCCGGTCGCGGGAGAGCGTATCCTTGATTTGGGCTGTGGCGATGGCCGGTTGAGCATCACTCTGGCAGAAGCCGGAGCCAGTGTCGTCGGCTGCGATTCCAGTCCCGAGATGGTTGACTCTGCCCGCGCGGCGGGCGTGGATGCGAGAGTGGTGGAGGCTCAACGCCTCCCTTTTGACAATGAATTCGATGCGGTTTTTTCCAATGCCGCGCTCCACTGGATGAAGGATTCCAAATCTGTGCTGTCGGGCGTGCACCGGGCCCTTCTCCCCGGGGGCCGGTTTATTGCTGAGTTTGGTGGTTTTGGCAACATTGCAGCGATCACGGCGGCCATGACCGCCGTGCTGCACGCACATGGATATGATGGCGCCCGTGTCAATCCCTGGTTTTTTCCAACCGCTGAGGCATACCGGTTGGCCCTCGAAAACGCCGGTTTTTTGGTTTCTTCAATAAATTTATTCGCGCGGCCCACCAAATTACCTCAGGGAATGAAGAAGTGGCTGGACATGTTTGCCCCGGCCTTTTTTCAGCACACGGGGCCTGCGTCTGAACAGCTTAAGGAGGAGGTCGTGCAAGCTTTGAAGCCGGTTCTGCAGGATGAAAGGGGCGTCTGGTATGCAGATCATGTGCGCCTTCGTTTCGCCGCCTTTAAGAATTAAGGGGTAAACTTGGAAATGATGAGACCAGGGGATACCGGGCCGAGGAGACGGTATATGTCAAGACTGATCAAGGGTGCTTCAACCATGTTCTGCCTCCAGCTTTTTATGCTGGGCGCCGTGGGTTCGGGCATGGCGCAACAAGCGCCCCCGCGGACGGGGGAACAGTCTGATGAAGCTCCGGCCGATCAAGAAACCGCCCGTCCCGGGTTTGAAGTTCTTCCACCGTCTCAAGGCGATTCGATTTCCGTTCTGCCGTTGGATGACGTGAAATCACCGCCCGATGATGAGCGCTCCAGCGCGGCGCCTGCGGGTGAAGAAGGAGCGGACACGAGCGACGGCCCTGAAGGGAACACCCTTAGTGCTGCGCCAGAAGTTGACACCTCACCCGATAACGCAGCCCCCATTACTCCGCAAACATCTCATTCAAGTGTGCGCTCTCCATCAGGGGTATCTGATATCTCTCAGCCGGGTGCCGCGCAGTCCTTCATGCCGCATAAAAATACTCTGGGCGTTGAGGAACAAGGACAAGAGCCCATAAGTTACCGCGAAGTGACGGTCCGCGCACTTGAAAAAGTAACAGCCCGGACGAAAGATATCGTGATCCCCATCGGCAAGACGGTGGAATTTCATTCTCTCAATATCACACTTCGAACATGCAATAAGCGCCCCCCGGAAGAAACACCGGAGACCACAGCTTTTTTGGAGATTTCCGAAAACAAGCCTGATGGTGAAGTCGTGAAATATTTCACCGGCTGGATGTTTGCTTCAAGCCCGGGATTGAATGGGCTTGAGAATCCCGTTTATGATGTTTGGGTCATTGATTGCAAGATATCCGAACCAGACAAATCAGACGGTATCGAATAAAAATCAGCTTTCTCCATGATGGCTTTTGACAGCAGCGACCTGTAGTGCGCGCGCGACACCTCAATGGCGCCAAACTGTTCCAGGTGCTTGGTGATGAACTGAGTGTCGAGAAGGGTGTAACCGCCGGCTCTTAAGCGGGCGACGAGGTGAACCAGGGCAACTTTACTGGCATCGGTTACTTTGCTGAACATGCTTTCGCCAAAAAAAGCACCTCCGATGGAAACGCCATAAAGCCCGCCGCTGAGCTGTCCTTCGTGCCAGCATTCAACGCTGTGCGCAAACCCATGTTCAAACATCTCCGAATATAGCTCAATAATCTGATCGTTAATCCATGTGCTCCTGCGGTCTCTACTCGGTTTTGAGCATTCCAGAACGCAAGCTCGAAAGGCTGTATCGACGTGGACATCAAATTTACCACTTTTTATGGTTCGTTTCAGACGTCGGGGAATGTGAAATTCATCAAGCGGCAGAATACCGCGACGTTCTGGGTTTACCCAGAAGAGTAACGGGTCATGCCGGTCTTCAGACATCGGAAAGATGCCGTTGGCATAAGCATTCAGTAACTCATGCAGCGTGATGTTTTTCACGCTGTAGCTCCATCAGGTTAAATTCAGATAATTTTCAAGCCAGCGAATATGATAATCGCCTTTGCGAATTTCATGTTGCTGTAACAAGTCCTTAAACAGCGGGATGGTTGTATCGACGCCCTCAACAACAAACTCCTCTAACGCGCGCTGTAGGCGCATGAGGCATTCTTTACGAGTTCGGCCATGAACAATCAACTTTCCAACAAGGCTATCGTAATATGGTGGAATAATATAATCAGTATAAAGAGAAGAATCTATGCGAACACCGGGGCCACCCGGTGTGTGATAGTGGGTAACGAGACCCGGTGCGGGTAAAAATGTTTTTGGGTTTTCAGCATTGATCCGGCATTCAATGGCATGTCCCCGAAATTGCACATCTTCCTGTTTCAGAGTGAGTGGCTGGCCATCCGCGATGCGAATTTGTTCAACGATGAGATCGACATCCGTGATCATTTCGGTTGCCGGGTGCTCAACTTGAATGCGCGTGTTCATCTCAATGAAAAAGAAATTATCATTCTCAAAAAGAAACTCAACAGTTCCAACCCCCTTATAGCGTAGCTGCTCCATGGCACGGGTGACAATACCGCCGATTTCATTTCGCAACTGCGGGGTGAGAGCCGGTGAGGGGGCTTCTTCCATGACTTTTTGGTGGCGCCGTTGCAAGGAGCAATCGCGTTCACCCAGATGAATCGCGTTTCCCTGTCCATCGCCAAGGATCTGAATCTCAATATGGCGGGGCTTTTCCAAAAACTTTTCCATATAAATCGTGTCGTCATCGAAAGCTAATTTCGACTCGGCGCGCGCCGTTGATAATGCGTCCAACAAGTGACTTTCCTGTTGTACGATCTGCATGCCTCTGCCGCCGCCGCCGGACGCAGCCTTGATCAAAACCGGATAGCCGATTTCCTCTCCCAATGCGATGGCTTGTTCGTCCGTGGTTATGGCGGCATCAGAACCGGGAACAACAGGTATCCCAAGAGATTGAACGGTTTTTTTGGCTTCGATTTTATCCCCCATCAGGCGGATATGTTCAGGTGAGGGTCCGATAAAGGTGAGTTCGTGTTCCTGCACTATTTCAGCAAAATTCACGTTCTCTGATAGAAAACCATAGCCGGGATGAATGGCGCTTGCGCCGCTGATCTCGCAGGCCGCGACGATCGAAGGAATGTTCAGATAACTATCTTTTGGAGCAGGCGGACCGATGCACACGCTTTCATCCGCCAGACGCACATGCATCGCGTCCTCGTCCGCCGTTGAATGAACAGCGACGGTTGAGATTCCGAGATCTCGGCACGCGCGGTGTATCCTAAGGGCGATTTCTCCGCGGCTGGCGATGAGAATTTTGTCAAACATGAGGTGAGGCTTACTCGATGATCAAAAGAGGTTCGCCATATTCAACGGGGCGGGCGTTGGGCACTAAAATTTTCAACACAGTGCCGGACTTGACAGCAGGGATAGGGTTCATGGTTTTCATCGCTTCGATGATCATGAGCGTTTGCCCCTCAATCACACTGTCACCTTCACTCACGAAAGGCGGGTCACCGGGTTTAGGCGACAGATAAGCCGTGCCCACCATGGGTGAGGTGATAGTGCCCGCATGCTGACTGAAATCAGGCTCCTTTTCTCCTTCAGGGGATGGCTGCTTGCCGCCAGGCGTAAATGCTGGAGTGCCCGCTGAAAGCAGAGGGGGCAGATGGCGGGCCACGCGCACGCGCAATCCCTCATGTTCAATTTCGATCTCGGCCAGATGCGTTTCTTCCAAAAGGCTTGCGAGGTCGCGAATTATGTCATGATCGAAAACGTCTGTTTTTGTGCTTTTTCTGGGCCCGTTTCGTTCCGTCACATTTGACCTCACTCTGTCTTGGTTTGTGTGGAGGCGGGTATTTTTACAAGACCATGCAGCGCATCAATGGCCCTGAGATAGCCCTGCGCACCAAGCCCGGAAATCATGCCCGTCGCAGCCGGGGTTACATAGGAATTATGGCGAAAATGTTCTCTTTTCTGGAGATTCGACAAGTGGACTTCGATGATGGGAATGTCAAGCGTCAAGAGGGCGTCCATCAGAGCTATGGAGGTGTGGGTGTAGGCGCCGGCATTGATGATCAGCCCGCAGGCATGGCGCGCGGCCTCCTGACACCAGTCCACCAGTTCGCCTTCACTGTTGGTTTGGCGAAACACGATGGACATGCCCAGTTTGAGGGCATGAGCGGCGGTGCCTTCTTCAATGGTTTCCAAGGTCATGGTGCCGTAAATCTCCGGCTGGCGCGTGCCCAGCAGGTTGAGATTGGGCCCATTAAGAATATATATAGGCTTGGCCATCACGAAGCATTCCGCTAAATATCTGGTTTAGAAAGATTTTATGCGCCTTGGACAGTTTATATCGTGTTACGGCGGTGGGCAATGTTCTGATGTCGTCCCAGAAATGTATCACTCATCTGAACTTTTAACTCAGAAATGTTAGAGGCTTAGAGTAAAGTGCGGAATATATAAGTTAACAATTCAAGTAACTTTGGTGGAATACAGCTCATGCAGGTAACCATTAACGGCGAGAGACACGCCCTGACCGCCCCTCTGAATCTGGGGGCTTTGCTGAAAAAGCTCGGGCTTGATGAACGCAAAGTCGCCATTGAACGCAATCTGCAAATCGTGCCTCATTCCATTTATGGCCAAACAGGCTTACAAGATGGTGATCATATAGAAATAGTTCACTTTATCGGTGGCGGTTAAAGCACATGACTGTAAACAATGACAGTGACCCTCTGGTTATTGCGGGCAAAGAATACGACTCGCGGTTGATTATCGGAACCGGCAAATATGAAACTTATCAGCAGAATGCCGATGCGCTGGCCGCCTCGGGCGCTGAAATTGTCACGGTGGCCGTGCGGCGGGTGAATCTGAGCGATCCGGATCAGCCCATGCTTGTGGATTTCATTGATCCGAAAAAAGTTACCTATCTTCCCAATACCGCGGGCTGCTTTACCGGAGGGGACGCCGTGCGCACCTTGCGGCTGGCGCGCGAGGCGGGTGGCTGGGATCTGGTGAAGCTTGAGGTGCTGGGCGACAAAAAAACGCTCTACCCCAATATGGTCGAGACGCTCAAAGCCGCGCGTCTGTTGCTCGACGAAGGGTTTGAGGTGATGGTCTATTGCAGCGACGATCCGATCATGGCCAAAGAGCTGGAGGACATGGGGTGCTGCGCCATCATGCCCTTGGCAGCGCCCATCGGCTCCGGCCTTGGTGTGCAAAACCCTGTGAACATCCGTCTGATCGTGGAGCAGGCAACCGTGCCGGTGATTGTCGATGCCGGTGTGGGCACGGCGTCAGACGCCGCCATCGCCATGGAGCTTGGCTGTGACGGGGTGCTGATGAACACCGCGATCGCCGAAGCCAGAGACCCTGTTCTTATGGCCCGGGCGATGCGCCACGCCGTGCTGGCGGGGCGTCAGGCGTATAAGGCGGGCCGTATGGCGCGCAAAAAATACGCTGATCCGTCCTCACCTCTGGCCGGGTTGATTTAGCCTTGCTGTTTTTCCTGGTTGGCGATGATCTTGAGAAAGTTTTCTTCGCCGGGCCAGCCGTAAAGAATTTTATCGCCGACGACGAGGGACGGGGTGCCCTCCACGTTCAGCTTGTCCGCCAGGGCGAAATTCAATGCGATGGCGTCGCTGATGGACTGTTCCGTCATGGTGCTATGGATGAGGTCGACATCAAGCCCTAATTGTCCGGCAATTTCATCAAAACGGCTCATCGTCATACGATCTTTAACCTTCATCAGACGCTGATGTAATTCGATATATTTCCCCTGGCTGCGCGCCGCCAGGGAAGCGCGGGCTACAGCTTCCGAATCTGCGCCGCGAATGGGAAATTCGCGGAATATGACACGGATGTCCTTGTTTTCCTTCAGCGCTTTCATGACACTGGGCATGGCGATCCGGCAGTAGCCGCAATTGTAATCAAAAAATTCGATGATGGTGATTTTGGCTTGCGGGTTGCCTGCGATAAAAGCCGTCTTGTTGTTGACGAGGGCATCCCAGTTGGTGGTGAGGGCCTGTTGCGCCTGGGTCTGACGGATGGAGTCGCGCTGCGCAAGATAATTCTCCAGCGCCTCTCCAACGACGGCCGGATGGGTGAGTAGGTAATTCTTGATGATGCCCTCAATGGCCTGCTGCTGCGTCTCATCCATGTCACCTTCTGCGGCCACGGCATGCAAAATTTGATGAGTCATGATCACGAGCGTGAAGAGCGCAAGAAGGCACATCCTCACGGGGTTCACGGCGGGGAGGAATGTCACAGGATTTCGGCGTCCTTCTGTTTATCGATGGGGCTGATTAATTTTCAGGGGATCAGCGTTTGCCGACCTCTGCTGAAGCTATCAGAATAATATCATTGGCCCGCAGCCATTGCGGAGTGCCTTTTTTAAGATCTTTACGTGCGCGAATAGCGAATTGTGCAGCTTGCGGCAGTCGCCTGTTATAGAAATAACGTTCTGCTGTCGCCAGGTCGGCTTTGCCTTTCTCGTTGTCTCGGGCGTAAGCGATGGCCAGTAAATACCAGGCAAAGGAGTTGTCTTTTTCAAATTTGATTGTTTGTTCCAAATTCTTGACGGCGGCATCGGTATAGACTTTCTTTTCCGTCGCGAGCATGGCCTGGGCCAGGTTTAGGTGCAGCAGGGGAGCGGTCGGTAACAATTCCACTGACTTTTGATGATAGGGAATGGACTCTTCAACACGGCCGTATTCAAAAAGGATTTGGCCCATCAGTTCATTAAAATAGGGGTTACCAGGTTCTACGGTCAGAAGATGAGTAACATCGGCGACGGCCTTGTCAATATCAGGGGTGCGGTAATGCGCGATGGCCCGGGCATAAAGCGAAGGCAGACTGGTGTTGCTTTGTGGATAAATACGGAAGGTGATCTGGGGCTTGTTCATGAATCCCCAAAGTTTGGCCTGAATCATTTTGAACTCAAAAATATCTTCAGGTGTGTCAGGCACATCTCCGTAGGGGGACGCGGCAACCCGCCGGGAGAGAGAGGCAATCCGGTCACTGGACAAGGGGTGGGTGCGGACATACGGATTTTGATTTTGGGCGCTTAAGACCTCCATATGGCGAAACTTTTCGGTCATCTCCAGGAGGCCGCGCCCGGATCTTCCTATTTTTGTGAGATAAGTCACGGCGGCCTGATCGGCGGAAGATTCCTGAATACGGCTGTGGCGCAGGATGGTGCGCTGGGCGATGTGCTGGCCGCTCGACATGATCGCCAGCCCGGCATCAGGAGACCCGGCAATCATAGCCAACAGCCCAAGACCCATGGAGACAAGTATGGGCCTGCTGGCAGTGGCATAGGCGTCACTCATGCGCACCGCATGCCCACCGGCAATATGGCCGATTTCGTGGGCGATCACCCCTTGAATTTGCCCCGGCCGATCAGCCTGGATCAACAGGCCGGTGTGGATATACATGGAATTGTTGCGCGTCACAAAGGCGTTAATGGTCGGATCGGACAGGATGTAAATGGGCACGGATTCAGGCGCGATGCCTGCCGCCACAAGGAGAGGATCGGCCAATTTCCTCAAAAAAAGCTCAATTTCAGTATCGCGTATGCCGGACGCCTGAGCTGAAGCCTGCGTGGTCCCCATCATGATAAGCAGAAACACGCCAATAACCGTGCTGAGGAACCGATTTGCAGGTAATTTATCCACGCTATCCTTCACTTCTGCACTGAATCTATAACCCAGAATGCGAATTACAACACCCGTTATCCGTTCTGCGCGCTCTCACGCATGTTGCACGCCATTTGAAGGGTAGGGTCCCGCCGTGCTGGCGTCAATCAATGCATTTCCCTCTTCACAGGGAAATGACCATAAAGCCTTTAAGATGAATTCTGAATGAATTGATGCGATGTGCTAAGACCGGGCCCATTCCCCTCTGTATTTTAAGGTTAAATGAAAGATGAAGCCGTCCCAACGCTCCCACATCGCCCCTTTTCAGGTAATGGATATCTTCAACAGGGCCAATTTACTCGAGCAGCAGGGCCGTGCCATCATCCATATGGAGGCGGGTCAGCCGGGCACGCCTGCCCCCCGGCCGGCATTGGAGGCGGCTAGGCACGCCCTGAGCGCGGACACCCTTGGGTACAAGCCGTTGGGACTTGTCCGGCTGCGGCAGAGGATCGCCCGGCATTACGGTGAGTTTTACGGCCTTGATATTGCCCCCTCGCGGGTCATCGTCACGTCTGGATCTTCTGCAGGCTTCGTGCTGTCGTTTCTGGCGCTGTTTGACGGCGGTGCCCGCATAGGTCTGGGCGCCCCCTACTATCCGGCTTATCCAAATCTGCTGCGGGCGCTGGATTGCCGGCCGGTGATCATTCCGACGGATGCGCGCAGTGCTTATCAGCTCACCGCCGCGTGTGTGTTGGCCAATCTGAGGGAAAACGGAAATGGAAAGCCCGACGGTCTGCTCGTGGCCAACCCGGCAAATCCCACAGGGTCAATGCTTTCCAAAACGGATCTTGAAGCTCTGGTTCACCTGTGTCGCGCGCAAGGAATTCCCCTGATTTCTGACGAGATTTATCACGGCATCACGTATGAACGCCAAGCCCATTCGGCCCTCGAATTTGGCACGGATGTCATCGTGGTTAACTCGTTTTCCAAATACTATTCCATGACTGGCTGGCGCATCGGCTGGCTGGTAGTGCCGGAGCATATGGAGCGGACATTTCAACGGCTTGATCAGAATTTATATATTGCGGCGCCGTCGGTGTCGCAATTCGCGGCACTGGCTGCCATGGATGCGCGTTCTGAGCTTGATGGATATGTTGCGGGTTACGCGCGCAATCGTGAATTTTTGCAGCGCGTATTACCAAAGATAGGGCTGGAGTCTCTTGCCCCGGCGGATGGCGCCTTTTATCTCTATGCTGATATTTCTCATATCACCAGTGATTCAGAGAAATTTTGCCATCGTATGCTTGATGAGACTGGGGTGGCGGCGACGCCCGGCACTGATTTTGATACAGGAGAACGCTCGGCTCGTGTGCGGTTCTCTTATGCCGGTCAATATGATGAGATAAAGGAAGCCGCCAGCCGCCTCAAGAAATGGCTGGCGTCTTGAGGGGGCACACTTTTACTTTCGTCATTTTTCGCCCCCCCCTTTTTGTCATCCTGCACTGGATCCCTGTGTGGTTGTTTTGTGCTTATATGTGTGTGGGCCGGAGAGCCTTTAACGTTTCCACCAGCCGCTTTTCTTGGGTTTGTTATCCTCAATGACATGCGGGGGTGTGCTGTCGGGTGTGGGGGCTTGAGACATTTCCACATCGTCGTTCGAAGATGCGGCCCGAGTGGCTTCAGGTTCAGGTGAAAAAACGGACTCAAGAGGAGAGGGGCGTGCCTCTAAAGGCGTTTTGCTCTCTTCCACGGGAATAATTTCAGCAGGTTGAGCGGTGGAAATAGTCTGATCATCACCATTTAAGGGCGTTACATTTTTCCCCGGTGTATGCTCGCTGCCCGAAGCAGAATCGGCATCTTCATGTGCGTTCTTTTCTGGCTCTGCCATTTCTTGCGTTTTTGCGTCCCGATTTTTGTTTCGGCGCCCACCTCTGCGTCCACGCGGACGGCGCCGTTTGGGCGTATCCTGATCGGGGGAAGCTTCAGCGTTATTGTCAGTCGTTGCTTGAGAGTCCGCTGACTCTGCTGGTCCTTCAACACTGCTTTCTGTAGTGCCGGAAGCGGCGGCTTTATCTTCTTTGGGCTTGCGGCGCCGGCGCCGTCTTTTGCTTTTGCCCTGTCCAGTTTGTTTTTCTTCTTGTTCTTCATCTGCTGAACGCGCTGAGTGTTCGGTATCAGAATCAACCGGTGCACTTTTGGGCTTTGCGGCATCGTCCCTTTTGGTCTCATCCTTCTTCTTCTGGCGTTTCACGATTTCGAACTGGCCTTCGCTCAGGGTGTTATCAATTTCTATATTCACGGAAAAGTGACCCTGAGATTCAATTTGCAGCAATTGCCCCTTTTTGTTGTTCAGCAAATAGAGACCTGCTTTTGCGGGTGCACGAATGAGGAGATCCTGACCATCTCCATGAGCGCTATGGTCTTCAATCGTTCTCAGCATGCTCAACGTGGTGGATTCTGTTGAACGGATAACACCGGCGCCATCACACGCCGGGCACACGCTGGTGCTGCCTTCCAGCACGCCCGAGCGCATGCGCTGACGTGACATTTCAAGCAGGCCGAAGGAGGATATGCGCCCCAACTGCACCCGCGCCCGGTCATTCTTTAGACTGTCTTTTAGACGTTTCTCCACGGACCTGTTGTTACGGTTTTCTTCCATATCGATAAAGTCGATCACGATGAGACCTGCCAGATCGCGCAAGCGGCATTGGCGGGCCACTTCTTCTGCCGCTTCGAGATTGGTGCGCAGTGCCGTGTTTTCGATATTGCGTTCGCGCGTCGAGCGGCCTGAATTTACGTCAATGGAGACCAAAGCCTCGGTAGGGTTGATCACCAGATAACCGCCTGATCTCAGGGAAACCTGCGGATTAAACATGGCGTCCAATTGTGACTCGATCTTGAATTTTTGAAAAATGGAATAATTATCGCTGAACTTTTTCACATTTCGGGCATGGCTGGGCATGAGCATGCGCATGAAATCCTTGGCTTCGCGATAGGAGGCGTCGCCCTCAACCAGGACGGTATCAATCTCCTTGGTATAAAGATCCCGAATAGAGCGCTTGATCAAACTGCCTTCCTCATGGACCAGACTTGGCGCCATGGATTCCAGTGTGAGGCTGCGCACATTTTCCCACAACCGCAGCAGATATTCATAATCGCGTTTGATTTCCGTTTTTGTGCGCTTGGAACCGGCGGTGCGAATGATCAAACCCATGCCTTGCGGCACTTCGAGAGATTCTATGATCTTTCTCAGTTGACGGCGATCCGTTGCGTTAGAGATTTTACGGGAGATACCGCCTCCTCTGGCTGTGTTGGGCATGAGCACGCAATACCGGCCAGCAAGGGAGAGGTAGGTCGTCAGGGCAGCGCCTTTATTGCCGCGCTCCTCTTTGGCGACCTGGACAAGGATGATCTGACGCCGTTTGATGACCTCCTGGATTTTGTACTGGCGAAGTTTTTGCCGGCGGCGGCGGCGAGCTTCGGCGTAGGATTCTACTTCTTCATCCGAACCGTCATTTTCCGAAGCAGGTTCATGTGCTGATGACTCAGCGGAGGCATCATGTGCGCTCTCTTCGTCTTTGTCATCTTCATCGGTAAGTTCGGCATCAGATTTGCTGCCGTTCGAACTGATAGCATCGTCTTCTTCCCGCTCCTTTAACGCCAGAGCGCGCTCTTCTTCCGCTTCCGCATCGAGCAGGGCTTGCCGGTCTGAAACCGGAATCTGGTAATAATCGGGATGGATCTCGTTAAAAGCCAAAAAGCCGTGCCGGTTGCCGCCATATTCAACAAAGGCGGCCTGAAGAGAGGGCTCAATGCGTGTGACTTTTGCGAGATATATATTCCCCCGGATGAGGGTTTTAGTGGACGATTCGAAGTCGAACTCTTCGATCCGGTTGTCCTGAACGACCACAACCCGTGTTTCTTCCGGGTGGGCCGCGTCGATAAGCATTTTCTTGTTCATGTAATTCTCCGATACGCAAACCCTTTTTGGTATTCCTGGCGCTCAAAAGCGCAGAGGGCATCAAAATTCGGTTTGCGTTCTGGTTGGTTAAAAGACAGCAATGCGCGAAACGATTCCCGGAGCACAAAAACGCCCCTGGGAAATCGGCTTTAAAGTCCGAAACGGATAAATCCTGTCTGGTTTCAGATATTGTCAGCGTCATCTGCTGCTTGGGTTTAAACTCTTTAGTTGTATTATGCGTTTCGGATCAGCGGATCCTGTACGCAACAGTAAAATTTCATTTCAGCACCCCACCAGGTGCCCGTCATCAATCTCTTATACGCGCCGGGATGCCGATCCTCATTGATTTAAGAGATGGGCACATCATTTTCCACCCCGGCGCCGCTTTGCCGATCATCTGCACAATATGCTTTTGACCGGAGCCTCCGAGGTATTTTCAGCGCATCACCCATCATTTGAAGGATGTATAAGGCTATGGTGAGAATGCCTTTTACGGAGGATTCGGTTTGCCATCATAGGACGGACAGCCGCCTGGCCACAATCCGTTTTTTGGTCCTTAGAAGTCATGTAAGCCAAATTTTATGAGAATGTACTCAGAAAAGACCCTCAATTGCCCAGTATATGGGCCATAAATCTATTTTATGCTATGGTTGAAAAATAAGCCATAGCCCATCAACACTAACGTTATATAAATGATTTGCGGAGATCTTGGTAAGAACTCGGTAATCTTTTTCAATCCGTTTCCTATCTGTGAATCTCAGGGGGTGTGGGGCGTTATTTTACCTTATAGCGGGAAAGAGTTCGTTAAATCTCCACTAAAGCGCTCAAATGGCGGGCTGAAAGACATGAGGAAACATCAACGTTGCTGCGCGCACACGGCATTTTTTACCAGGAGCATGATGGTGTGAAGGCATGGTCTGGCCGTCTCGCATTGATCGCGCTGTTTTTCCTGTGGCCCGCTGGTGCCCATGCCGCGGTGACGGTGACTGATGCCCGCCTTGGGGTGCATCCGGCAAAAACACGTTTTGTTGTCGATCTGACAGGCAAAGTGAACTACCGCATTTTTTCGCTGAGAGACCCCTATCGCCTGGTGATTGATTTGCCTGAAGTGATCTGGAAAATGCCTTTCCAGAGTGGGCAGCGCTCCGGGGGGGACGTCATCAATATCCGTTATAACCTCTTCAAGAAGGGCACGTCCCGCATCGTTCTTGATCTAGCGCAGCCCATGCAAGTGGTTTCCTCATTCATTCTTCCTCCCGGGGGAACGTCAACCTATCGGCTGGTGATCGATTTGCGCGCCACCGATGCCGCCAAGTTCAATGCGGGCGCCGGATGGCCGACCGATTTGTCTATCCCCATTGTGCCCCGCGCGAAAGAACCCATGCGCCCCCTGATTGCAAAACATATAATTGTCATTGATCCCGGACATGGTGGCAAGGATCCCGGGGCCCAGTCCAGAAACGGGGCCAAAGAAAAAAATGTTGTTCTCATCATGGCCAAACTGCTCAAAACAGACCTCGAAAAAACGGGCCACTACAAAGCGATTCTGACCAGAAATGGTGACACGGCCCTGCATCTGCGCGAAAGGATCGCCATTGCACGGCGCCAGAAGGCGGAACTTTTTATATCGCTTCACGCCGATACCTTGCCGGGCAAACGCGCAATTCGGGGAACATCTCTCTACACACTTTCGGAGAAGGCCTCGGATGCTGAAGCGGCAGCGCTGGCGCATAAGGAAAACCAGGCGGATATCCTGCTCAGCGTGAACATGAGGGACAACACGGTGGAGGTGAATAACATCCTGATTGATCTGGCTATGCGGGAGACCAAAAACAGATCCGTGCGGCTTGCCGATGCCCTGGTCCATGAATTGCGCAGGACGACGACATTACTGAAGAACCCTCACCGTTTTGCAGGCTTTGTGGTTTTAAAAGCGCCCGATGTGCCGTCTGTTTTGGTGGAATTGGGCTATCTGTCTAATAGGGATGATGTCAAAAATCTGCGCTCATCGGCATGGCGAAAAAAGACATCCGCCGCAATGATCCGGGCTGTTGATCGCTATTTTGCCCCCGCCACCATGCAAAAGGCCAGCCGGTAAATGCTCCCTCCCTTCTTGCGAACTTTCGAACGCGGGTGTTTTACAGAGACAAGCCATGGTAATGCCACAATCATCTGACACTAAACGCGGCAGACTGACAGGTTCCACGGGCCCCTTTTTTTTGGTGCGCGGGTGTGCGGCCGTTGTCTGCGCCTCGATGGCTGGAGGATAAAAAATGCGGGACGAAGATCAGCCTGACGGTCCGGAGGCTCCGCTCGGTAAGAGAGAGTCCACTTCCGCCCCTGAGGCGCCCGCCAGTCCGTCAAAGACGGTTTCGGGTATGGAGGCCGGGGAAGATGGTTCTGATGCAGGCGAGGAAGACCCGGTTGAAAAAAATGAGCCCGACGAAGAGGACAGCGCGGCACCAGAGGAAGAGCAGCCACCAGAGGAAAACTCACCGCTGAGTGCGGATGGGGACGCGGAAGCGCCTGATCCCGAGACGGAGCCCGAAGCGGAGATTGCGCCTGAAGCCGAGACCGGGCCTGAAGCCGAGAGTGATGACATGCGGGATTCTGAGGATGACGATTCCAGTGGGCGCGCAGAGCGCGCGCCGCCCGTTATTATCCCGACACGCTCCGGTCCCGACAAACCGGTGCGTGCCCGCATGATCCCGGTCCACGATGACGAGCCATCACACCGCCGCCGGAAAAAAGGAGGACGCTTTTTACAAGCCATCGCCTGGCTTTTCGCGAGCGCGGCCATCGTTTGTGTTGTGGCGATTTCCGCCGTGGCGGCGTTTCTGATCAATCTCAGTAAAGATCTGCCGAGTTCGGCGGAGATGCAGAATTACGAGCCGCCGATCACCACCCGTATTTATGCCGGGGATGGCAGCTTGCTCACGGAATTTGCCCGCGAGCGCCGTTTGTTCGTCCCTATTGACGATATTCCACCCCGGGTCGTTCAAGCGTTTTTGGCCGCAGAAGACAAGAATTTCTATCAGCACAATGGTATCGATCTGCGCGGCATTGCCAGAGCGGCGCTGGCTAATATCAACAATTTGCGGAATCACAGACGCTTGGAAGGGGCCTCGACGATTACCCAGCAGGTGGCGCGAAATTTTTTGCTCACAAACGAGCAGTCTCTCAGCCGTAAGATCAATGAAGCCCTGATCGCTCTGCGAATCGAACGCACTTTCTCTAAAAGATATATTCTTGAACTTTATCTCAATCAAATTTACCTGGGCTGGCGCTCATATGGCGTTGCGTCGGCGGCGCTGAATTATTTTGACAAGTCTTTGGAAGAGCTCTCTCTGTCGGAAATGGCTTACCTTGCCGCATTGCCCAAGGCGCCTAATAATTATAATCCCGTTAAACACAAAAAGGCGGCAATAGCGCGCCGCAACTGGGTGCTGGACCGCATGGCGGCGAACGGTTTTATCTCTGATATAGAAGCCGACGAAGCCAAATCTGAAGACCTAACCACGTTTGACCGCCCGGTTGGCGCGCGGTTTGCCGATGCGGAATATTTTGCAGAAGAAGTGCGCCGCCAGCTTTATGAGATGTATGATGAAAAGGGCCTTTATGACGGTGGCCTTTCCGTGCGCACAACGCTGGACACGCGTATGCAAAAATGGGCGCGGGATTCTTTGCGGTTTGGTCTTGTTCAATATGATCAACGGCACGGTTGGCGCGGTGCCTATGCACATATCGACGATGTGTCGCCTGATGTCTGGCCTGCCGCGCTCAATGCCGTAAAAGCCCCCGATGACCTTGAGCCATGGCGGTTGGCTGTTGTCCTTAGCGCCTCCTCATCTCAGGCTAATCTCGGATTTAAGGATGCAAGCGAAGGCAAATTGCCTCTCGGGAACATGGTCTGGGCACGTCCCTGGCTGAAAGGGGAGCATGTGGGCGCGGTTCCCAGCTCCGTGCGCTCGGTCTTGAAAAAAGGCGATGTGATTTTTGTCGAAAAAGTTTCTTCAGCGCCTGTTGCGGCTAAAGGGATTGCCAAAGTTTCGAAGGGCTATGCCTTGCGCCAAATTCCGGCAGTCAATGGCGCCATCGTGGTGATGGACCCGCATACGGGCCGGGTTTTTTCCATGGTGGGGGGATTTAGCTTTGAAGGTTCGGAGTTCAACCGCGCGACGCAGGCTTATCGTCAGCCAGGATCTGCATTTAAACCCATTGTCTATTCGGCAGCGCTGGATCATGGTTTCACGCCTTCCAGCATCATTCTCGATGGTCCGCTGGTTGTCGATCAGGGGCCAGGGCTGCCGCTGTGGAAGCCGAAAAACTATTCCGATAAATTTTACGGTGAGTCCACGCTGCGCACAGGAATAGAGCAATCACGCAATCTCATGACGGCGCGTCTTGCGCTTGATATGGGCATGGCGCCGATTGTCGAATACGCCAGAAAGTTTGGTGTTGTCGATCACCTGGCTCCACAACCCGCCATGGCGTTGGGCGCGGCGGAAACGACGCTCTACAGAATGGTGGCGGCGTATTCCATTTTTGTGAATGGTGGAAAAAAAGTCGTTCCCACTCTGATTGACCGCATTCAGGACCGTTATGGTAAAACGATTTTTCGCCATGATCAGCGGGTTTGTAAAGGCTGTCTGGTTGACGAGTGGCTGGACCAACCAGAGCCTCAATTGGCCGATTTGCGCGAACAGGTTCTGGATCCGCGTACGGCTTATCAGATTGTTTCCATTATGGAAGGCGCCGTGTTGCGCGGCACAGGACGCCGGATGCGTACCATTGGCAAACCTCTGGCGGGCAAAACCGGAACCACCAATGATTCACGTGACGCTTGGTTCATCAGTTTTACCCCTGACCTTATTGCCGGGGCTTATGTGGGTTTTGATCAGCCGCGCTCCCTTGGACCGCGCGAGACGGGGGGGCGGGTGGCTCTGCCGATCGTGAAAAAATTCTTTGAATCCGCATTGGCTGGTATGCCGGGGATTCCCTTCAGAATTCCTAATGGTATCCGCCTGGTGCGCGTCAATGCGAAAACAGGCCTGTTGGCGAACCGCGGAGACACCAACGTGATTCTGGAAGCCTTTAAGCCAGGCACCGAGCCCACGACATCGCAAGCCGCAACCCGCATCACCATCGGCGCCGATGGCCTGCCGGTGCAACTGGAACAATCCGGCAATGATTTAAGCAGTGGGACCGGTGGCCTTTATTAGGCGCGTGGGGCGCCTTCGCTCTTGCTTTGGATGCGCCTTTACCTTCATATCAAGCCGCGTTAGTGTCCCACCCTTCTTCTGGAGCATTTCCGAGCGAAATACGTCCTCGGACGTGATCCGTGGGTGAGAACATTGAACACCTTGGATGTCCGACCGCGTGAAGGAAATGCGGCCAAACAATAACTTAAGAGCCGTTCTGCGATTCAGAACAAGCCGGAACGGCTCTAGACATCGCCACCGCGTGCCAAGGTTTCGCGAGTTTGCAGGCGGGATGAAGGAGGTGCGCCTTGGAAGTCAGCGAATATCTTGCTTTTGACGATGTTCTGATCAAGCCGAAGGCTTCGGATATACTCCCGGGTCAGGTTGACACCTCGTGCCGTTTAACAGCCCAGATCTCTCTTGGCATTCCCATCATTTCCGCCGCTATGGACACGGTCACGGAAGCGCCGCTGGCGATTGCCATGGCGCAGGCCGGCGGGATTGGCGTCTTGCACAGGAACATGTCTCCTGAAGAACAGGCCGAGGAAGTCCTTAAAGTCAAACGGTACGAATCAGGCATGGTGGTAAACCCGGTGGTGATGAATCCCACCCAGACGCTCCAGGAAGCGCTGGATATCATGGAGCGCCACAGAATCTCGGGCATTCCCGTCGTCGATGAACCCTCAGGCTTAAAAAAGTCGGGCAAGCTGGTCGGCATTCTAACCAACCGGGATGTGCGCTTTGCATCTAACCCGAAGCAACCTGTTTCGGAATTGATGACCCGCGACCTTGTCACCGTGAAAGGTGCGACCGACCCGCAGGAAGCCCGGAGGCTGCTTCACAAGCACAGAATTGAACGCCTTCTGGTGGTTGACGACGATCACTGTTGTATCGGGTTGATTACCGTGAAGGACATGGAAAAATCGGAACGCCACCCCAATTCCTGCAAGGACGCTCATGGGCGGTTGCGCGTGGCGGCGGCCACCACGGTGGGAGAGGCCGGTTTCGAGCGCGCATCTGTGCTGGTGGCTGCCGGCGTCGATCTTGTGGTGGTCGATACAGCCCATGGCCATTCTTCCCGCGTCATAGAAACCGTCCGGCGCATCAAGAGAGAAATTGACGATGTTCAGCTTGTTGCGGGCAATATCGCGACGGCGGAAGCGGCGCGCGCGCTCATTGACGCGGGGGCTGATGCGGTGAAGGTGGGGATTGGTCCGGGTTCCATCTGCACAACCCGCATCGTGGCTGGCGTTGGCGTGCCGCAACTCTCCGCTATTTTCGACGTCATGTCGGTGTGCCGGGATGCGGGAATTCCCGTGATTGCCGATGGTGGGATTAAATTTTCTGGCGATGTCGCCAAGGCCATTGCCGCCGGCGCCGATTGTGTGATGGTGGGTTCTCTTTTTGCCGGAACGGAGGAGAGCCCCGGCGAGGTTTTTCTCTACCAGGGACGCTCGTATAAATCCTATCGCGGCATGGGGTCTGTTGGTGCCATGGCGCGGGGCTCCGCCGACCGTTATTTCCAGCAGGATATCACGGACACATTGAAATTGGTGCCGGAAGGCATTGAAGGAAAGGTGCCGTATAAGGGGCCCATTAACACAATCATTCATCAACTGGTTGGCGGATTGCGGGCCGCCATGGGGTATACAGGTTCTCGTGATGTCGCAAATTTTCAGACGCGCGCCGAGTTTGTAAAAATTACTGATGCCGGATTGAAAGAAAGTCATGTACATGATGTTTCCATTACAAGGGAATCTCCAAATTATCCGACCACGAATTAATAATGCTTTTTCTTCATTCATGATTTTCGATTTATGACACCCGGCGCGCAATATCAGGCTGCAATTGACCTTTTGCATTCTTTTGACGGAGCGTCCGGACCTCTCGACCGGTTTTTTGCCGACTGGGCGCGCTCTCACCGTTTTGCCGGATCAAAAGATCGCGCAAAAATCAAAGAGATTGTCTATGCCATCATGCGCCGCCGGGCCGAATTCGCGTGGCATATGGGGGAAGAAACGCCGCGCGCGCTGGTGTTGGCCGAATTATTTTTTGAGCAAAATGTTTCGTTGAACGTGGTTGCTGAACTCTTCAGCGGCAGGAAATATTGCCCGGCTCCTCTGACACTGAAAGAAATCAAGTGTTTTTCGGAAATCAGGCGAAAACGCATGGACGCCGGGCGCGATGATGACGCCGTACCGGATTCACTCCGGTTCAGTTTTCCTGAATGGCTGGTTGGCATGTTGAGTATTCCGGAAGGCTCCACGCGTCATCATGAACTGGCGGCCCTTGCCGGTCGCGCCCCGGTGGATCTCAGGGTGAATGGATTAAAGACCGACAGGGAAAGTGTTCTTGAATCTCTGAAAGGGCAGGGAATTCATGCTGCGCCGGGTGCGTTTAGCGATCTGGGTGTGCGCTTGGTAAAAGACAAAGTCAGTCCATACGTCAATATCCGGGGAACCCAGATCTACAAGAAGGGCTGGGTTGAAATTCAGGATGAGGCGATGCAGGTCGCGTCTCTTCTTGTTGGTGCCGGGCCGCGCCATCAGGTGCTTGATCTGTGTGCCGGAAGTGGCGGTAAGAGTCTGGCGCTGGCCGCCCTCATGCGCAACAGGGGACAGATCATTGCCTGTGATACGCAGGAACGCCGTCTCAGCCAAATGAAAGAGCGGCTGGAACGGGCCGGCGTGCGCAATGTGCAAACCCGCGTGATCCGGGAATTGGACATGTCCGCGTCGGATGATCCTGATTTCGCGCAGGAAACGAATCATTTTGACCGGGTGTTGTTGGATGTCCCCTGCAGTGGGTCCGGCGTGTGGCGGCGCCAGCCGGATGCGAAATGGGCCCTCACACCGAAGCGTCTGGATCATCTCATCGCCCTTCAGCGCACCATCCTGTCCCGCGCCGCACCGCTGGTGAAACCTGGCGGGCGGCTGATCTACGTGACCTGCTCTTTGCTGAACAGTGAGAACGGGGATCAGATTTCCGCATTTCTAGGCAGTCATGACGATTTTAGTCTCTTGCCGCTCGATGAAATATGCCGTGAGACAGACAGGCTCAGGGGCGGGTCCTTGGTTGAGGAAGCCAATGTGGAACATTCTGGAACTTTGCTGATGACACCGGGAACAACACAGACGGACGGCGCCTATGTTGCCGTTTTGGAGCGACGGCGTTAACAATGGCACGGGTATAGTGATTTGCTCTGGCCATGTTGTTAGATAAGTTGTGAGGAAAAATGTGTAAGAAATTGATTAAACTCGTGTTTTCATCTTTGGCGCCTTTCGTTTTATCCTTGGCCCTTGTGCTTGGCGGCGGGACTGCCTCAGCCTCCAGAGAGAGCATGGCGGCATCCACCCTCCTTATGGGCAAGGGGATTGTCCAACTCAAAAACAAAAATTATGTGCAGGCGATTAAACTGTTCGAGCAAACGATTGTCGCGAATCCCGAGAATGCGCAGGGCTACAGTTATCTGGGGCGCAGTTATCAGGAAGTCGGCAATCCGGACCGCGCCTATAAATATTATGATATCGCCCTGTCCATTAACCCGGAAGAGCGAAAAGCACTGAGCTGGAGCGGGGAAGTGGATGCGGTTGATCATGAAATGGATCTGGCAACCGAAAAGCTCGCCCGGCTGGAGCGGATCTGTGGATCGGACTGCGCCGAATATCAATTCCTCCAGTCGGCCATCAACGAGTCCAGGGTCAAAAACTAATTTGTCTATCAGCCAGTCCAATCACGCGGGGGAGGGGAAAGGTCAGGAAGACCGTATCCTGATCATAGATTTTGGATCGCAGGTGACCCAGCTCATCGCCCGCCGTGTGCGTGAGAGCGGTGTCTATTGCGAGATCATGCCGTTCAACAGCGTGGACGCGCGCCTCGACGCTTTTGCTCCCAACGCCATCAT
>Ga0114931_10001844_pt1 | contig 26958 bp, 10 predicted proteins | sample 2SBtaG_FD_89579 | JGI IMG/M metagenome (GOLD analysis project Ga0114931, IMG submission 89579) | Deep subsurface microbial communities from Kolumbo volcano to uncover new lineages of life (NeLLi) - 2SBTROV14_V59a metaG | ecosystem: Environmental > Aquatic > Marine > Volcanic | place: Kolumbo... | reverse complement strand
GCCCGCAAAGAAGCCGCCAAAGAGGGTGGCAATGCGCCGGTCTCGCGCATGAAAGCGGCACAGCCCAAGCACAGCAAGCGGCAAGGTCCGACCGGCCCGTCACTTCAGATCGACATGAGCACGCGGCTTGGGCGCGACAAAACGCGCGCGAGGGAGGAGCAGCTGCTCGAGCGGGAGATCGCGATCCTGCAGCGACTCGTCAAGAACACCGCTGATGATGACCCGCGCCGTCCGGAGGTTCTACTGCGGCTGGCCGAAACGCAGTTCGAGATGCAGATCGCCAAGAACGTCAAGGTGCGCTCATTCGACGATCCGATCTACGAGGCGTGCACGCGGGACCGTGACAAGGCGCGCTGCAAGCAGGCTCGTGACGGCCAGAAGGCGGCGCAAGCCGCGCTAAACGATGTCCGCGAAGACAGCATTCGGACCTACGCGACGCTCGTGCGCGACCATCCCAATTTCAAACGGATGGATGAGGTCCTGTTCTCGCTGGCGTTTGCCCTGCAGGAGCTCGACCAGTTTGACAAAGCGCGCTCGGTGTACCGTCGCCTGATCAAGGACTATCCGAAGAGCCGCTTCGTGCCGAACGCTTACCTATCGTTTGCGGAGTACTACTTCAACGAGAGTGACATGGAGACCGCGGGGAAGTTCTACCGCAAGGTGCTCGACTTCCCGCCGAAGCACAACTCTGTATATGGCTACGCGCTCTACAAAGTCGCTTGGGTCGAATACAACCGCGAGCGGTACCGGCAATCGCTGCAAGGCTTTGTCGACATCCTCGAGTTTGCCCGCAAGAACAAGTACGCGAGCGACGCCAAGAACCTGGCCCGCCAGGCACGAAAAGAGCTCGTGCTGCCGTACTCGCACTACGGCTCGCCCGCCAAGGCGCTCGCGTTCTTCCGGCGATATGCGAAGAATGACGCCGAGGCTCACGAGATGCTCGAAAACCTCGGCGAGCTCTACTACGACACGGGCCAGTGGCCTCAAGCGGTCACGGTCTACCACAAGCTCATGGCGGACGCGCCGCGAAGCAACGCGCTTTGCGACTGGCAGACCAAGGTGACCAACGCTGTGATTTCATCCCGGCCAAAGCAGGATCAAATCGTAGAGCTGAAACGACTGGTCGATGTTTATCGAACGTACAAGAAGGGCGGAAAGCCGGCGGCCAAGGTCGAAGCGTGCAAGGTGGGGACGGCGACGACGATGCTCTGGCTCGCAACGTCTTGGCACCGCGAGGCGGTCGGCACGGATTCGGCGCCTGGCACGAAGAACAAGAAGACCATGTCGCAGGCTGCGGTGCTCTATCGGACCTTGCTCAAAGAGTTCCCCGACATGGAGCAGATGAAATTCAAGGACATCGACAAGCGCGACTGGCCGACCGAGTACAAGATTTCGTACTTTTACGCCGAGCTGCTTTGGAAGATGGACGAGTGGGGCCAATGCGGGCCGGCGTTCGACCACGTCGTCGAGCTGAACCCGCAGGGCGCGTACACGAGCGACGCCGCGTACGCCGCTGTGCTTTGCTATAACAATCTCTATCAGCAGCAATATGTGCCGCGCGAGACCAAGACTCAGTTCGTCAGTAAGAGCGACCAGAAGGCGTTGAAGAAAGCCCATGCGGCACCAAAGAACAAGTTCGCTGTCAAGAAGCTCACGCCGCTTCAGAAAGGCATGCTGGAGGCGTTCAATCGCTACGTCTGTTACGTGGACAAGACGGACGACTTGGCGACTATCAAGTATCGCCGTGCGCGCATCTACTACGAAGCCAATCGCTTTGAAGAGGCCGCGGTGCTCTTTCGCGACATCGCGTTCAACCACAAGGACAGCGAGCTGGAGGAGTATGCCGCCAACCTCTATCTCGACTGTCTCAACGTGTTGGGCACGCAGATCGCGCAGCCGCGCGTTGCTTGTGTTCAGGAGCTCGGCGCATCGCTCGATCCCATGTCCGCGTCGTACTGCGGTACCGAGCAACTAGCGGACGAGCATCCGGATCTCTGTGGAACACTCGGCGCCCTGCAGTGTCAGGTCCGCCGCAAAGAAGCGGAAACCTATCAGAAGACGAAGCAGTTCAAGAAGGCTGCTGCAACGTATGTCCGCATCTTCCGCCGCCACCAGGAGTGCGGCGAAATGGACGAGATGCTCTATAACGCGGCGATCAACTTCGAGGCCGCGCATTTGCTGGGCCGCGCGATTCAGGTGCGCACCGTGCTCATCGAGCGCTTTCCAGAGAGCAAGCTTTCCAAGAAGGCGATCTACCTCATCGGGCAGAATTTCCAAGCGCTTGCGTACTACGAGCAAGCCGCCAAGTACTACGAACAGTTCGCCCGGAAGTTCCCGGGTGAGGACGGCAAGCGCTGTACCGCCGAGGACAAGCGAAACGGCATCTGTCCCAACGCCATCGAAGGTCTAGAGCAGGCGACGTTCTTCCGCATCGGTCTCGGAGACGACAAAACGGCCATGGAAGACGCGGACCTGTTTGCGCGCAATTACAAGCGCAAGCTTCCGCGTCAGACCTCGCAAGTCATGTTCTCGATCGGGTCGATCTACGAGCGGCAGAAGCGCTGGTTCCAGGTCATCTCCCACTATCGCGACTACTTGAAGAAGTACAGCAAGGCCGGCATGCCTCAGCAGCTGATTCAGGCGAACACTGCGATCGGGAAAGCCTTTTGGCAGCTCAACAAGAAGAGCGAGGCGAAGAAGTACTTCCAGGCCGCCGTGAAGCGTTGGACATCGGGCGCGCCAAAACGAATTCGCGCGCTCAAGAAGACGTCGAAGGATAGCAAGGTTCGGTACATTCGGGAGGCGCTCGACAGCGCGGCGCAATCGCAATTTTATCTATCCGAGTACAAGTTCGCCGACTTCCAGAAGGTTGCTTTCCCGCAGTATCGCGGCGGCAAGAGCATGGCTCGCGTGAAGAAGTGGTCGGACACGCAGTTCAAGAAGTGGGTGAAGCGCAAGCAGGCTGTGCTGCGGGTGGCTGAGGCCTCCTACGCGAAGGTCGCCAAGATGACCGTCAGCGTCAACGTCGTTCAGATGAAGTCGGCGCCCTGGCAGATTGCGGCGGCTTCGCGGACCGGGGAGATGTACCGAAGCTTCGTAGATGAGTTTCGCGATGCGCCGATTCCGCGAGAAATCGAAAAGGACCCGGGGCTGTATGACATCTATGTCGGCGCTTTGGACGACGTGTCCGAACCACTGCAGCGGCAGGCGATCGACAAGTTCGAATTTTGCCTGAAGACCGCGACGCAGGTTCGCTGGTTCAACGAGTGGTCGCGATCGTGTGAGCAGGAGCTCAACACGCTCAATCCGACGAAGTACCCGGTGGCTGCCGAGCTTCGAGGCCAGCCGAACTATGTGAAGGCCACAGTCGGTGAGCCCGGGGCGGTCGATCTCGGGGCGATCAATCAGCAGAGGCTCAATACGAAAGAGGCGGTCGCCAAGAGGGAGGGACCGTGATGCGAAACCATCAGGTAGCGTTCATCATCGCCGCGTTCGTTGCGGGCTGCGGGGGGTCTGGTACGAGCTCGAACAAAGGAAGCCTGCCGTCCACGGACGTCGCGCGTACGGAAGGAGGCGAAGCCATCACCACCGCCGATGGCAGCGCCGTCAGCAAGAAAGCGCATGGCAAGTGGGAGTCGGCGCTCGACGAGTTCGAGCGCAATGAAAAGAGCGGCTGGACGGCCGCGAAGTGCGGCTCATCGGAAAAGTCTTTTGAGCGTGCCGCGTCCGCGCAGGGCGGCGGTTTTGCGGAAGCGCACTACATGGCCGGGCTCGCGCTGTCGCGCTGCGGCGATAGTGGCGCCTACAAGCACTATGAAGCCGCTCTCGGGGTCGATCCGAAGTTCTGTAAGGCGCGTGTGGCTCTCGGGCTTCGCGACTTGCAGAGCGGCCGCATCGCCCAAGCGAAGTCCGCGTTCGCGCAGTCGATCGCAGACGATCCTCAGTGCACATCGGGGTACACCAACCTCGCGATCGTGCAGCGGGCGCGGGGTCAAAACGAAGAAGCCCTCAAGAACCTGCGTCGGGCGCTGGCTATCGAGTCCGACTATTTGGCGGCCTTCAATCAGATGGCTCTCCTTCACTATGACCGCGGGCGCAAGGGCAATGCGGCCGAGCTCGACCTCGCAGAGGTCGTTTGCCGGCAGGCTCAGATGCTCGATGCCGACTATGCGCCAATCTACAACACCTGGGGCCTGATCAAGGTCTACAAAGGCGATGTGATTTCAGCGCTGCGATTCTTTCAGAAGGCTATCGCGCTCGATCCGAATCTCTTCGAGGCGCAGATGAACTTCGGAGAGGTCACCATCTCGTTTCGCGGCTATGAGGATGCTCGTCGCGCGTTCGCTCGCGCGGTCGAGCTCGATCCGAAAAACTACGACGCGATCATCGGGCTTGGCACCGCGCTGCGTGGCCTGAAGCGTTTCCCCGAGTCCGAGACGCAGTATCAGCGCGCCCAGCGGCTCGACGCCAAGCGTCCCGAAGCCTACTTCAATCTCGGTGTGCTCTATCAGGACTACATGTCGGGTTCGGTCAGATCTGAAAAAGGCCAAGGGCTACTACAGCGAGTTTTTGAAGCGCGCGGGCAAGCGCGCGGAATTCCGCTCGAGTGTGCGCGACGTAGCCAATCGCTGCGCTCAAAAGTCGCGCAAGAGTCGCGGCGCGCCAAAGTGTCGGCCGGGGCGCATGCAGAACATCGACATCTCGATCGAGGCCATGCAGGTCGCGGGTTAAGGACGAATCATGAACGGAACAATTTCGAAGTTCACCTCACAACTACTGGTTTTGACTACGCTAGTTGCGGGGTCTGCGATCTGGGCGCCCATCGCGCGGGCGGAGCGCGAATCGCCTGCGGAAACGACCTATGATTTCGAAGACGACCTCGTAACAGGTGATTTGGTGCGACCCGATGGCGAGCAGTTGATCGTGCGTCGTCGTGGGCGTCGGGCATCGCTGATTCAGATTCGAAAGCAGTTTATTCCCGAGATGCTGAAATCTGTGGAAGATTTGTAATGGGGGATGCGGGTGAGTGAGTCCAAGACGTCGGTTGCGTTCTCCGTTTACGACGGAGACGAATTGCTCAGCACCCAAACGCTGAGCCAGGAGATCATCAAGATCGGTCGTCTGCAGACGAGCGATGTTCGTCTCGATGACGACAAGGTTAGCCGCATGCATGCGGTGATCGAGGTGACCGCCCCGGGCGAGGTGTTCATCATCGATCTCGGCTCTGCGTCGGGCACCCTCGTCAACGGCGAGAAGATCAACAAGCGGAAGCTCCAAACCGGAGACCAGGTGCAAGTCGGCAACAAACGGCTGCAAGTCGAGATTCTGTCGCGGACGGTGGCGGTTGCCTCGAGCCCGCCTATCGCGATGGCTGCTGGTGTTGGACGCGCGACCCCGGTTGTGGACGAACGTGCGATGAGCGCGATGCTCGACGAAGAATCCGAGCCGCGGGCCAAAGCAGCACCCGAAGCGGGCAAGCCGCAAGAGGAGTCCGGACCGAAGTTCAACCCGTTCGAGGCGGGCGCCAAGCGGATGTCACATACGCCTTTCGCGAACACTACGGAAGAAGAAGGACCCGAGTATGGCCTCGTGGCGACCGCGCCTGCGGTTCCATCGCACGAGATCGAGACCAACGAGCGTGCGATCGAGGTGTCGATCCTTTGGGGCAAGCGAAACGTCCTCAATGTCGACTACCTGACGCCGCCTCGGGATTACTTTGTTGGTGAGCCCAATGGCGAGGCCGTTGACTACGTCCTCGGCCACGACGCGATCGGCGTCGAGCGCATGCCGCTTTGCATTGCGCAGGGCGCGGGTGTTGCGGCGGTGATTCCGGAAGGCGCGAAGGGCGAAGCCACGATCGGCGATCAGACGCGCTCGTTTGACTTGATGCGCGGTCAAGGTGAGCTTCGCCCGAGCTCGGCGATTGCGGGCGCGACGGAGCTCCCCGTGCCCGAGGGTGGCTCGGTTCGCATGAAGCACCGTGACTTCACGTTCATCGTCAAGGACGTGAAGGCCGGCAAGAAGGTCGCGGGCCATGCGAAGATCGACGTCCGTCCGATGATCTATGTCGCCGGGGCAGCGCTCTTTGCGAGCCTCGTGCTCACGATGTTCTACTTCCAGCCGCCGCGTCCGCGCGGGCTTTCGTCCGACTTGCTGGCCACGGATTCTCGTTTGATCCAGTTCCTCATGGAGCCCGAGGAGCTCGAGGAGCCGGAGCCCGAATGGCTCAACGGCTCCGATTCGTCGGGCGGAGGGACAGGCAAGGCCCACGAGGGCGAGCAAGGTCAGATGGGCGATGAGAAAGCTGCCAAGAGCAAGAACAAGTATGGCATCAAGGGGCCGGAGGATAATCCCGATCCGGTCATGGCACGCGAGCAGGCCGAGAAAGACGCAGCCAACGCTGGCATCATCGGGACGCTGGCTTCGATGCAGGGTTCGTTCAACTCGCCCACGTCGCCCTATGGCGCGGACTTCTCGCTCGGCAACGACCCGAACAGCGCGCTCGGTGCGATGACGGGTAGCGACATCGGTCAGAACTTTGGCTTTGGTGGCCTAGGGCTGCGCGGCACCGGTCGCGGTGGTGGCGGTCTCGGACAGGGGACCATCGGTATGGGCAACTTTGGCACGATCGGCCGTGGTGGCGGCCGGGGTGCAGGCGAGGGCGGATACGGCCGCGGTGTGGGCGGCTTCCGCGGGCGTTCGGCTGGCGTGCCTCAGGTGCGTAGCGGCGGCGCCGAGGTTCGGGGCTCCCTCTCCAAGGAAGTCATCCGGCGGGTCGTACGACGCCACATCAACGAGGTGAAGTTCTGCTACGAGCAGCAGCTCAACGCGCGACCCGATCTGCAAGGCCGGGTGACGACACGCTTCGTCATTTCGCCCACGGGCTCGGTCCAATCGGCGATGGTTGGGAGCTCGAGCTTGAAAAACGAGGCCGTCGAGAGTTGCATCGTGCGCGCAGTTCGCAGGTGGACCTTCCCGGCGCCCGACGGGGGCGGCGTGGTGGTCGTCAACTATCCGTTCCTGCTCGATGCCGCCGGTCAGTGATCGACGCCCCGCGGGCCGAAAAGCGAGATTTCCCTCTGATATCCCTGCTTTCTAGCCCCTGTTCCCACGTTCAGGGCAGATGGGATAGTCTGAAACTGGCCAAAAAGGGTGAAACAGCTGAAAAAGAGCTGTGTTTACTATTGTTGGCGTGCTGAGGAATGCTGTAGGATTGAAGTGCTTGTGAATTTCCAAGCATAGGGGGCAAGCATGCGAGCTCAGACGTTCGGGGCGGTGTTGGTGGGTCTAATCCTGATGGGCGGGAATTGTTCACGCGCCCGCGTAGAGTCGATGAACGAGATGAACGAAGGGGTCGAGCTCGCGCAGATGAAGCGCTTCAACGAAGCGGCGCAGAGCCTCGAAAAGGCAACCGCCATCGACCCCAGCAATCATCAGGCATACTTCAACCTCGCCATCGTCGAGGTCGAGCTACGGTCGTTTTCAGCCGCGCGTGAGGCGCTGGAGCGTGCCATCGTCGCCAAGCCCGACGTGGCAGGCTACCACGAGAAGCTCGGCACCGTGCTCATGGAGCTCCAAGATTGGAAAGGCGCTCAAGCAGCGTTTACAAAGGCACTCGAGCTCGACCCATCGCTCTTCAAGGCGCACTTCAAGCTTGGGCGTTGCAGCGAGGAGCTCGAAGATCAGCAGCAAGCACTGTATCAGTACACCAATGCGATCAAGACCGGTCCCCGGTTCCTGCCGTCGTACTCGGCGCTTGGTCGCCTGTACGCGGACCTCCGCTACCCGGACCAGGCCGCGCAGGTGCTGAAGGAAGCACTCAAGGTGGCGATGCCCGGGACCGAAGAGGAGGCGAACATCCACCAGCTTTTGGGCACGGTGTATCAGCAGCAGCGCAAGTACGACGAGGCCATCGCAGAGTTCCAGGCGGCGCTGGGGATCGTACCGGGCATGAGCGATGCGTTGTTTTCGCTCGGCTGGACCTACGCTCTGCGGGGCAACGATGAGGAAGCAAAGCGCTACCTCGACAAGTATGTGATGATGGCGGGCGCAGATGCACCCGAGCACTACGTGAAGGCTGCGAAAGACCGTCTCGCAGAATTGAGAACCGAATCGCCGTAGGGGGGCTGAGGCAAGATGTCGGAAGAACAATCGGGGGATGAGGTTCGGGAGCTGACGGCGGACGAGACCGCCGAGCTCGCAAAGCTGGACGACGCGATCGCGAAGTTCGAGCAGCAGAAGCGATGGTCGGACATGATCCGCTCCATCCTCAAGAAGGCGGAGCTGCTTCAGTCGCCGATGGAAAAGGTAGCGCTGTTCCGTCAGGCGGGGACGCTATATCTGGAGCGGTCGAGCAATCAGGCCGAGGCGATCAAGTGCTTCGAGCAGCTTCTCGAGTACGACGCGCGGGACGTCGACGCGATTGGGCGCCTCAAGCAGATGTACGAGAAGCGCCGCGACTGGGAGAAGCTCATTCGAACGATGCAGCGCGAGGTCGATCTTCTTCCCGAAGACGACCGCTTGATTCGCTACGGCGAGATGGCGGAGCTTGCTACGCAGCGCTTGCGCAAGCCCGCCGTCTGCATCGAGCTCTGGCAGAAGGTTCTCGAAGGCGATCCGGACAATCCCAATGCACTCAGCAATCTCGCGCAGCTTTATGAGCGCGCGCGAGACTGGGAGCCGCTCGCCGCCGTTTTGGAGACCCTCGTAGTCAGCGACACCGATGTCGCCTCCCTGAAGCAACAGCTCCAGAAGCTCGGCATGATTTACGCCGACAAGATCGGCAACGACGAAGGCGCCATCGGGGCCTTCAAGCAGCTGCTCGACCTCGACCCATCGGACCGCCGCGCGCAGGAGCAACTCAAGCGCCGATACGTTTCGCTGGGTGCTTGGGACGAGCTCGAGACTTTCTACGCAGCCAACGAAAAATGGGACGAGCTCATCCGCATCGTCGAGCGACAGGCCGAGGCGCCCGACACCAGTCTCGACGAACGCATTTCGCTACTCTTTAGAGCAGCGCGCCTCTGGGAGGACAAGAAGGGTAAGCCCGATCGGGCAGCTCGCGTGTACGAGAAGATCCTCGGTGCCGATGCCGACAACGTGCAAGCCGCCGAGGCGCTGACGCCGATCTACGAGGAGGCGCACGATGCACGCAAGCTCGTTTCGGTGCTCGAGGTGCGGTTCGCACATGCCACTCAGGACGAGTCCAAAGTAGAGCTCCTCTGCAAGATCGGTGGCGTATTCGAAGAGCGGCTGAGGCAGCCGGAGGTCGCATTCGAGCGTTACCTGGAGGCGTTCTCGCTGGCGCCTACGGATGACGAGGCTCGCACGGACGTCGAGCGTCTGGCCGCGGAACTAAACGGGTGGGACCGTTTGGTGTCCGGTTTCGAGTCGGCGATCGAAGCGGTTTCCGATCCGCATCAGGCCGTTCCGATCCGCCTGAGCTACGGCCAGACCTTGGCGCAGCTCGATCGGGTCGATGACGCGATCGAGCAGTTCCGGCTCGTGTACGAGCTCGAGAGTGACAACGTTGCCGCGATCAGCGCGCTTGGCGAGCTGTACGTCCAAACGGAGCGATTCCGCGATCTCCTGGACATTTACGCCCGGCGGATCGAGCTGGAGCAAGATCCGCAAGTCCGTCTCGAGATCGCTTATCGCCGCGCGCGGCTCTTTGCCGAGGCATTGAACGACACCGAGTCGGCGATCGATGCCTTCGAGAGCATCATCGATGAGTACGGAGTGGAGGAGGGCGACGCGTGCCGTGATCTCGAGGAGCTTTACGAGAGTGAATCGCGCTGGCAGGCGTTCGGACAACTGCTCGAGCGGCGCATCGAAGCCAATCCGGAGAGCCACGAAGAGCTGGCTTCGCTCAAGTTCCGACTGGGCTGTGCGTGCGAATCGCAGCTGCAAGACAAGCCGCGAGCCGTGGAGCTCTACCGCGAGACGCTTTCTCTCATGGTCGAGCACGACGGCGCCAAGGCACACCTCGAGGAGCTGCTCGACGACCCCGAGGTGGCGGCCGAGGCTTCTCAAGTGCTCGAGTCCGTCTACGAGATGAACGAGGACTGGGGTCATTACGTCAATGCCCTTCGAGTTCAGCACCGCTTCAGCAGCGAGCCTCGACAGAAGCTCCAGCTCCTGACGCGCGTCGCCGACACGTACTTTCAGCACATCGGCGACGCCGAGCGGGGCTTCGTGTCGCTGTGTGAAGCATTCCGCGAGATGCCTTCGGACGCCACGACGTTGCAGCGCCTCGAGATGCTGGCGAGCGAGCACGGGCTGTTCGAGGCCGTGGCGGAGCTCACGGGTGACCTTGCTGCGAACGTGCAAGACGTCTACTCGAGCCGTTCGCTCTGGATCAAAACCGCTCAGATCCATGAGTCGGAGCTTCAGAACATGGAGGCCGCCGTTTCGGCCTACCGCAAAGTGCTCGAAGCGGACGCTGGGGATCTCGAGGTGCTCGGTGCGCTCGAAGCTCTTTACCAAGGTGCGCAGCGGTGGCACGAGCTTGCCGGCGTCCTTCGGGCTCGCGTCGAGGCCTATTCCGACCCAGACGACAAGATCGGCGTTTTGGCCGAGATCGCTCGGATCCACGCAGACCTCTTGGACGAGGCCGATCAGGCAATCGTGGTGCAGAACGAAATTCTCGAGCTCGATCCGACCAACCGTGACGCGCTGATCGCACTTGACGACTTGCTTGCGCGACAGGGGCTCTGGAGCGATCTGGCCGACAACGTCGAGCGCCAGTTGTCGATGAGCGACGACCCGCACGAGCAAACCGTGCTCCTACTCCGGCTGGCCGAGATTCGGGAAGAGAGGATGCATTCGACGGACTCGGCAATCGAGATCTATCGCGACGTGCTGGCCAATGATGCGAGCAATCCAGCGGCGCTCGGCGCTCTCGAACGCTTGCTGGAGTCCCCGGAGCACCAAGCAGCCGTGGCCGATATCCTCGAACCAATCTACAAGGACGGGGGGGCCGCTGCGCGTCTCGTCGACGTGTTCGAGATTCAAGCGCACCACGCGACTGCCCCTGAGCGGCGTCTCACGCTCTTCCACGAGATTGCGAAGCTCCAGGAGTTCTCCCTGAGCGACATGCACGGCGCCTTCGAGAGCTACGCACGGGCGTTCCGCGAAGATCCGGGGCACCCGGAGTCACGAGCGGAGCTCGAGCGTCTGAGCGCTGCTGTGGGTGCGTCTGACGCGCTTGCGAGCGTGTATGAGCAAGTCGTACTGTCCTTGGACGATCCGCAGCTCGCCATCGAGCTTCTGCTCAGGGCTGCCGAGATCCGGGAGGAAGACCTCGGCCAGTTCGACCGAGCCATCGAGCACTATCAGAAGGTTCTCGAGATCGACGAGGAACATCACCATTCGGCTGACGCGCTAGAGCGATTGTTCCAGCAGGTCGAACGCTACGAAGACCTCGCCGAGATCTACCGTCGCAAAGCGCGCATGATGCCGTCGCCGGCCGACCAGCGCGAGCAACTCGGCAAGGCAGCCGCGATCTACCAGGACATCCTCGACAAACCGTCTCATGCGATCACGGTGCATGAGCAGGCGCTCGAGATCGACACGAACGATGTAGAGTCGCTGGATAGCCTGATCGATCTGCAGACGCAGCTCGGCCGGTGGCCGTCCTTGCTCGATACCTATGAGCGCAAAGCCGAGGTCGTTTCCGATCCGGACGCACGCAAGGAGCTCCTCGCAGCGATGGGCCGCGTACATGAAACGCAGCTCGACGATTCGCTCAAGGCGATCGATGCATACCAGCGCGTCCTCGAGATCGATCCGGATGATCTGTCCGCGCTCGGTCATCTGGACGGCCTGTTTGAGGGGACCGCGCAATGGCGGGACCTCTTACAGGTGCTGCAACGCGAATCCGAGCTCGTAGCGGAGGACGACGCACGTATCGAGCTGCGCTTCCGCATCGCTGAGCTTTGGCGGCGCCACCTCGAGGATCCGACGCAGGCCATCGAGATCTTCAGCCAAATCTTGGCAGAGGCTCCGCTGCACCAGAAGACTTTGGACGCGCTCACCACGATGACCCACGATGCTGTGGAGCCTCTGGCCGCGGCAGAGGCGCTCGAGCAGGTCTACCTCGCGGCAGGCGAGTATCGAAAGCTTGCCGAGGCGCGTGAGGTCCTGGTCCAGTTCACCGAGGATCCAGGCGAGCGCGTTGAGATGCTTCAGCAGCTTGCCGAGATCTACGAGATCCAGCTCGAGGATCCGCCCGCCGCGTTCAACGCGTTCGTCCGGGCGCTGCCGCTCGACATACGGAACGAGCTGACGCTTTCGTCGCTGGAGCGCCTCGCCGAGCAAACCGGCAGCTGGCATGAAGCTGCCTCTCGTTATGACGCCGAAGTCTTGAAGCTGCGCGAGGAATCTCCTGAAGAGGTTGTTCATCTGGCGAAGCGCTCAGCCATGATCAACGAGGTTCAGCTCGACGACGTCGACGGGGCGATTTCGCGCTACCAGTTCGTCGTCGACGTCGACACCTCCGACGTCGACGCCATCGAGGCCCTTGACCGGCTCTACGAGCAGACAGAGCGCTGGGATGACTTGGCGGCAACGCTTCAGATGGAAGCTGCGATCGCGACGACGCCAGACAACGTCTTGAACCTGCAGTTCCGAACGGGTCAGATCTTCCAAAATCAACTCCACAACATGGATTCGGCCATTGCGCAGTATCGCGAGATCATCGCGGCCGCGCCGGAGTACTTGCCGGCTGTTTCAGCGCTCGAAGAGCTCTTCTCCAAGGGTGTGCGGCCTCTGGAAATCGGCGAGGTGCTCGAGCCGCTCTATCGTATGCAGGGCAATTGGAACCAGCTGCTGAACGTGCAGGAGGTCCAGGTCGAGCATCAGGATGATCCCCTCGAGCGCGTCGTGATGATGCATCGGCTTGCGGAGATTGCGGAAGACAAGACCGACGACTACGGCCGCGCCTTCCAATGGATGCAAAAGGCACTGCTCGAGGATCCGAGTCACGATCATTCGCTGGGTGAAGCGGAGCGCCTTTCGGAGATGGTCGACGGCTGGTTCCAGTTGGCCACCACATATGCCAACGGGATTCAGCATACTGGAGATCCACTCAACAAAGCGGAGCTTGGCCGCCGTCTCGCCAAAGTCTACGAGGAACGGCTTCACGATTTGGAGCGCGCCGAGGAAACCTATCGTTTCGTGCTGGGCGTCGACGGCCACGACGAGAACGCCCTCAAAGCGCTGGACCGCATCTACACGGAACACGGGGCCTATCGGGCACTTGCGCAGGTGCTTCGCAAGCGAATCGAAGCCTCGAACAACAGCTCGGAGCTAATCGATCTGCACTACCGCCTTGGCAACGTGCTCGAGCAACGGCTTGGATGCACCGAAGAGGCGATCGAGGTCTTTGACGAGCTGCTGCACGATCATGACTCCGAACATGCCGAGACGATTCGGGCTCTCCAGGGTATCTACGCCCGCCTCGAGCGTTGGCCGGAGCTGCTTGCGAGCTTCGAGAAGGAGCTGAGCATTGCGCTTGGCGACTCGCAGCAAGCCGAGGTGTTTGCGCGGATGGCCAAGCTTTCATCGAACCGACTTCGCGATCCGGAAAAGGCCATCGGGTTGTGGCAGCGCGTTCTCGATCTCCGGGGGGAGGATCCGGAGGCGCTCAACGCGCTTGGGGACATCTATGCGTCGCAGGGGAACTGGCGCGACCTCGTCGACGTTCTCGAACGCGAGGCGGCGATAGCCGACGACGATGCGTTTCGCGTTCAAGTCTACTCCGATCTGGCAAGGGTTTGGTACGAGAAGCTGGAACGTGAGCGCAACGCGATCGAGAACTGGGAGCGGGTGCTCGACATCGACCCAGGCAACACCTATGCCCTGTTCAGCATTGCGGAGATCCAGCGTGCCGGTGGTCAGTCGCGAGAGCGTGCCGACACCTTGCACCGCATCATCGACGTCGGCGCTGCGACCCTCGAGGACGCAGACCTCATTACCGTTTACATGCAGCTAGGCCACATCTACGGGAACGAGCTCCAGCAGCCCGTCGATGCCGTCGAGGCTTATCGCAACGTCCTGACCATCGATCCGGCGTTCTTCGAGGCGCTGGACTCACTAGAGCTCATCCATCGTGAGCAGGATGAGTGGGAAGCAGCGATTGGTGTCATGGAGCAGCGGGCGCAGGCACTCGTCGATCCGCAGGAAAAGATTCGTCAGCTCATTGCAGTCACCGAGCTCTGGGAGAGCGAGGTAGGCGACAAGGACGGCGCTGCAGGCGCTTTCGGCCGCATTCTAGAGGTCGACCCGCTGCACGAGTACGCATTTTCGGAGCTGCAGGCACTGCACAAGGAAGCGGAGCGTTGGGACGAGCTGATCGATCTTTACGTGACGCGCATCGAAGCCACCGAAGATCGGGACGAGCGTATCGAGCTGCTGCGGGCAGCGGCCAGGGTGTACGAGGACCAGTTAGATGACGGTGAGCAAGCCTACCACACACTGTACATCGCGTGGGCTGAAGACTTTTCCAACAAGAATACGGCAGTCGACCTAGAGCGGGTGACGGCAACCAACGAAAAGTGGAATGAGCTTCTGACCTCGGCGAACCAGGCGTTGCAAGAGGGGCAAGATCCGGAAATGCAGATTGCGATCTGCCTCTGTTGCGCGAAGTGGTACGGGCAGGACCTCGGACATCCCGAATATGCCATTCCCTACTACGAGCAGATTCGAGCGCTCGACCCAGGCAACGCGAAGGCCTGGTGGCAGCTCGGCGACCTATACGAGACCACTCAGCAGTGGGACAAGCTCGCGCAGGCGCTCGCGAAGCTCGTGGAGCTCACCAGTGACGATGACGTCAAGGCTGACACCTACGTTCGCATGGGCGACCTAGCAGACGACCGCTTCGCGATGCGGCAAGAGGCAGAGGACTACTATCGCCGGGCGCTGCACCTGCGGCCCGAGCACGTCGGTGCTTTGGAGGCGCTGGAGCGCATCTATCGCGAGGAAGGACGCTCCAACAAACTGCTCAACATTCTCGAGCGCAAGGCGGAGGCCGTCGAGGATGTCGAGAGCGTCGTGTCGGCTCTGTTGCAGGTGGCTGAAGCATATGAGGAGCGTTTCAACGATCCGAAAGCGGCCATCGAGAACTACGAGAAGGCGAGCGAGCTATCGCCTTCGGATCTCAGCGCGCTTCGAGGTTTGGAGCGCTTGTATGCGCAAGAGGGACGGTATCAGGATCTAATCGGTATTTTGGACCGGGAGTACGAAGTGGTCGCGACCGAGCGCGAGCGCATCGAGATCCTCATCCGGCTCGCCCAGATGTGGGAGCAGGAGTTCCGCAAGCCGGACAACGCGGCCAAGCGCCTGGAGCAAGTCTTGGACATCGATCCCCTGCATGTGCAAGCCTTGTGTCAGCTTGAGCAGCTGTATCGCACGATGCAGCGCTGGGATGACCTGGTACGCACATACGACCGTCACGCTGGCGCGACCTCGGACGACGAAGATCGGGTTCGGATATTCCGCGAGCTCGCTCAGGTCTATGCTTCGCACAAGGACGACGTCGAGCAGGCCATCGACAGCTATCTGAACGCGCTCAATCTCAACGAGCAGGATGTCTTCAGCTTGCAAGCCCTGACGAAGTTGTACGAGCGCAAGGGCGACTATTCCGCAGCTCTGGATGTGATGGGGCAGCTCGTTGCGGTCGTGGATGACCCAGCTGATCAAGTTACGCTCAAGCACCGCATGGGCCGTATCCTCGACCAGGAGCTCGGGGATCGAGTCTCGGCGTTGGAGCAGTTCCAGGCCGCGATCGACTTGGATCCAGCGCACCTTCCCTCGCTCGAGGCGATGCGGCGCATCTATGTCGACTCCGGTGACTGGGTAACGGCTGCTCGTACTCTCGGCCTCGAAATCGAGCATACCGATAACGAGCGTATTCGCGCCGCCCGGCTCGTAGAGCTAGGGCGCATTCGCGCGGAGAGGCTCGATGATGAAGCCGGCGCCGTGCAGGCTTTCGAGGCAGCGTCCACTGCGGATCCGAACAACGAGGAGGCCTTGATGCCTCTGGTCGATTCGTACGTCACGAACGACCGATACGAGGAAGCCTTCCCGCTGCTGCAGATTCTGGTTCAGCGCTCAGACAAGCGGGATCGCGAGGACCAGCACCGCCTCGCGTCGATGTTGGGCGAGACGGCGACTAAGCTCGGGCACGCCGATCAGGCCGTCGTCGCCTACGAGCGAGCCTACGATCTCGACAACGACGATTCGTCGGCGCTCAAGGGCTTGGCTGGGAGCTATTTCCGGGCTGAGCGCTGGGACGAGGCATTCAAGCACCTTCAGCTACTCTTGGTCCAACACCGCGATGCCCTTGGCCGCGACGAGATCACCGAAGTATTCTACCGGCTCGGTGTCGTCAAGCGAGAGCAGGGTGAGGACAAGAAGGCGCGCAACATGTTCGATAAGGCGCTCGAAGAGGATACCCATTTCGTGCCCGCGCTCGAAGCCATGGTCGAACTGCAGGCTGCCGAGGGCGATTGGGAGTCCGTGGTTCAATACAAGAAACGCATCCTCGACGTTGCTGACGAGCCGTCGATCCAGGCCGCGCTTCTGGCGGAGTTGGGCGACCTCTGGCGCGAAAAGCTCGAGAATCCGGATGCTGCTGCCGAAGCGTTCACCGAGTCGCTCGACCTCGATCCCGACAACCACGTCGTCCTCCACAAGCTCTTGGTGAGCTATCAAGATGCCGAGCGTTGGTCTGAGGCCATCGACGTCATCGAGCGTGTCTGCGCTATCGAGGAACGCGATGAGGCCAAGGCCAAGTACATCTACACGATTGGCGTGATCTTACGGGATAAGCTCGAAGACGAAGACGCGGCGCTCGAGCGGTTCAACGAAGCGCTCGACCTCGACAGTGCTCAGCTCAAGCCCTTCGAAGCGATCAACAAGCTGCTCAACGATCGCAAGGATTGGAAGGCGCTCGAGCGAGCGTATCGAAAGATGCTCCACCGCATCATCAACCATGGCAACACGGATCTCGAGCACAACCTCTGGCACACGCTTGGCATCATTTATCGCGATCGTCAGCGTAATTTCGATGCGGCGGCGGAGTCATTCGTGATGGCCGCCGCGCTCAAGCCGGACAACGCCGTCGAGCATCAGATTCTGGCCGAGCTCTACGCGACGATGCCGGACAAGACGGAAGCGGCCATCGCGGAGCATCAGTGGTTGCTCGCAGCCGACCCGAACCGCCTAGACTCGTATCGCGCGCTGTACAAGCTCTACTTCGATGCGCGCGCCTACGACAAAGCCTGGTGTATCGCGCGCACGCTGAGCCACTTCCGGAAGGCGGACGAGGAACAGCAGAAATTCTATCAGCAGTACCGGCAGGAACGTGAGATCCAGCCTAAGACGCGGCTCAGCAATGAGAACTGGGTCAAGGACTTGATGCACCCCGATCAGGACATCTACATCTCCAAGATCATGGAGGTGATTGCTCCAGCGGTACGCGCATCGATCGCTTTGACCGACAAGAAGCTCAATCTGCACAAGCGCAAGCCGGAAGATCTCGCTAATCCGAGTCTCGCGCTCGCGCGGCAGTTCAAGCTGGCGCAGAACGTGCTCAACGTCACCATTCCGCTTCGCCTCTTCATTCAGAAGGAGCTGTCGGGCGCGCTACGCGACGAACCGCGGAGCAACCCGCCCGCAATCATCACCGGCTACACGTTGCTATCGGGCTACCGTCCGGTCGATCTCGCATTCGTGTGCGGGCGTCATCTGACTCATTACCGTGGCGAGCACTTCATTCGCACGATGTACAATTCGCATACAGAGTTGAGAACACTCCTTCTGGCCGCCATGCGTGTGGTCGGTATGGGAGGGGGCGATGCCAGTGTAGAGCCCACGGCGAAGCAGCTGGCGAAGCACATGGACCAAGCGCAGCTCGACGTACTCAAACAGCTCGTTCGCAAGTTCGTCGACGCTGGCGGGCGGGCCGACATCAAGCGCTGGATGCAGGCGACCGAGATTACCTCGCTTCGGGCTGGCCTGCTCCTGTGTGACGACGTCGACACCGCTGTGCGCATGACACAGCAGATCGCATCGGAGTCCACGGCCGACCTTGCTCCGCGGGACAAGGTCAAGGAGGTCGTGCTCTACAGTATTTCGGAGAGCTACTTCCGCCTCCGCGAACAGCTGGGCATTCAAATCAAGGTCTGACCACGGCCGGGGGTGCGCGGCCCTTCATGATGTGACAGGGGCTTGTGCATGCTGGAGCTGGAGCTCGACAGTGAAGGCGATACGCTCGCCCTGGCACGGTCTCTGGCCGCCGTGCTAGAGGCTGGCGACGTGATCGGGCTCGAGGGGGGGCTCGGCGCTGGGAAGACCACCTTCGCGCGCGGCGCGGTGCGTGGGCTCGGCGTGCCCGAAGAGACGGTGGTGACCAGCCCGACCTTTGCGCTGCTGCACCGGTATCAGGGACGTCTCCCAATCGCTCATGCGGATTTCTACCGCCTAGTCGATGAGGTAGAGCTCGATGAGCTCGGCGTGGACGAGTTGCTCGAAGAGGGGTGTGTTCTGTTCGTCGAATGGGGGCGGAAGTTCGCCGGGATGGCGAGTCGCACCGCCCTGTGGGTGGAGCTCGAGATCCTATCTGACCTCTGCCGGCGCGCTCGCTTATATCCACAGACCACTCGCGGCGATGCCATCCTGGGCGCGCTGGTCGAGCGACTGCCAGTTGCGGTTGCGGCGCCCTAGGGGCTCTGGTAAGCCCGCGCGAATGCCCAGGTTGAGCTCACTCGATGCCCAGACGCGATGATATCGCAAGCATCCTTCTGATCGGGTCGGGGCCGATCGTAATCGGGCAGGCCTGTGAGTTTGATTATTCCGGAACGCAGGGCGCCAAAGCGCTCAAGGAGGAGGGTTACCGGATCGTCCTGGTCAACTCGAATCCGGCGACGATCATGACCGATCCGGAGTTTGCGGATAGAACCTACGTCGAGCCGCTCACCCCCGAGATCCTCGAAGCGATTATCGCCCGGGAAAAGCCGGATGCGGTCCTGCCGACCCTCGGCGGGCAGACCGCACTGAATCTGACGCTGGAGCTCGCGGCCCGTGGCGTTCTGGAGAAATACGGTGTCGAGTTGATCGGGGCGAATGTCGACGCCATCCGCAAAGCTGAAGAGCGAGAGCTCTTCAAGGCGGCAATGGACAAGATTGGTCTGAACAGCGCGCGAGCGGAAGTGGCCCGCACCATCGAACAGGCCAATGAGGTCGCGGACCGCATCGGATTTCCGATCATCTTGCGTCCGTCGTTGACGCTCGGCGGTTCCGGAGGTGGCGTTGCCTACAACAAGGCGGAGTTCGACGAAGCGATTCGCTGGGCCTTCCAGTGCAGCCCGGTTCACGAGTGCTTGATCGAAGAGAGCCTGATCGGTTGGAAGGAATACGAGCTCGAGGTCATTCGTGACCACGCTGATAACTTCGGCGTCATTTGTACGATCGAGAACTTCGATCCGATGGGCGTTCATACCGGCGATTCCATCACTGTGGCGCCCGCGATGACGCTCACCGACCGCGAGTACCAGCGCTTGCGTGACGCAGCTCGCGCGATCATCACCGAGATTGGTGTCGATACCGGCGGCTCCAACATCCAGTTCTCCGTCAACCCAGCGGACGGCCGGGTCATCGTCATAGAGATGAATCCGCGAGTCTCGCGCTCGAGCGCGCTTGCCTCGAAGGCCACCGGCTATCCGATCGCGAAGATCGCGGCCAAGCTTGCAGTCGGCTACCGTCTCGACGAGCTTCAAAACGACATCACCGGAACGAGCGCAGCTTTCGAGCCGACCATCGACTACGTCGTGACGAAGATTCCTCGCTTTGCCTTCGAGAAGTTTGCCGGCGCCGACCCGCGCCTGACGACACAAATGAAGTCGGTGGGGGAGGTGATGGCGATCGGTCGCACTTTCAAGGAGTCACTTCAGAAAGCGGCGCGGTCGCTGGAGACGGGAAGGGACGGCGTTACCTCGCTTCTCGGCAAGGTCGATTATCGCGACCTCGCCGCGCAGGTGCGGCGGCTGATCGAGAGGGGCGAAGCGATCCACACAGCGAAGCCCATGCTGGCGGACTTGCTGGATGCGACCGAAGAGGAGCTTCAGGAATCGATTTTGGACCTCGTCCGGACTCCGTTGGCGGACCGGCTTTGGTACCTCGCCGACGGCCTTCGAGTGGGGCTGAGCGTCGAAGACCTTCATCTGGCGACCCAAATTGATGTTTGGTTCCTCGAGCAAATGCGCCAGATCATCGCCTTTGAGCAGGATCTAAGAGCCTCGGCCGGCCGGCCGATCAGCGAAGCGCTGCTACGTCGGGCCAAGGAGACCGGATTCAGCGATAGCCAAATTGGGGGGTTCCGCGGAGCAAATGCGAAGGAGGTTCGCGCGCAACGAGCCGCGCAGGGAGTCGAACCGATCTACTCCCGTGTCGACACCTGCGCGGCCGAGTTTCCGGCGCTCACTCCGTACATGTATTCGACCTGGGGTCTGCAGAGCGAAGCGCGGCCGACCGATGAAAAAAAGAAGGTGATGATCCTTGGCGGCGGGCCCAACCGCATCGGTCAGGGGATCGAGTTCGACTACTGTTGCGTGCACGCGTCCTTTGCTCTCAAAGAGATGGGTTTCGCGACCATCATGGTGAACTGCAATCCGGAGACCGTGTCTACGGATTACGATACCTCAGACGAGCTGTATTTCGAGCCGTTGACGTTCGAGGACGTGATGCACATCGTCGACGTCGAAAAGCCGGACGGTATCATCGTTCAGTTCGGCGGCCAGACACCGTTGAAGCTCGCGGTGCCGCTCTCGCGACGAGGAGTACCGATCCTCGGCACATCGGCGGATGCGATCGATCGCGCCGAGGACCGCGAACGCTTCGAGGAGCTGCTCACCAAGCTCAGCCTCGATCGGCCGCGCGGGGGGATTGCCAAGGGCACGAAAGACGCCTTTGCGGTCGCGGAGCGGATCGGGTTCCCGGTCGTCGTTCGGCCGAGCTACGTGCTCGGTGGGCGTGCGATGGAGATCGTCCACTCCCAAGAGGAGTTGGCGCGATATATGACGGTTGCCCTCGAGGCAGTTGCGGACGCGGAAACCCAGACCATTCTCGTCGACGAGTTTTTGAAGGACGCGATCGAGGTCGACGTCGACTGCATCTCCGATGGCAAGGACGTGGTCATTGGGGGCCTGTTGCAGCACATCGAGGAGGCGGGTATTCATTCGGGCGATTCGTCGATGGCCCTTCCGGCGCATGCGCTGCCGCCCGATGTTCTTGCCACCTTGCGTTCCTCGACGCGGGCGCTCGCATTGGAGCTCGGCGTCGTAGGGTTGATGAACGTCCAGTTTGCTGTTCGTGGCAGCGCGGTCTACGTGATCGAGGTCAACCCGCGCGCTTCGCGAACGATTCCCTTCATCAGCAAGGCCATCGGCGTGCCGCTGGCCAAGGTCGCCGCCAAGGTGATGGCGGGCGCAACCCTGCGCGAGCTGGGCTACACGCGCGAGATCGTCACCCCTCACATCGCCGTCAAAGAGTCGGTGTTTCCATTCACCAAGTTCCCCGGTGTCGACACGATCCTCAGTCCGGAGATGCGTTCCACCGGAGAGGTGATGGGTATCGCCGACAATTTCCCCGATGCGTTCTACAAGGCACTGCTGTCCGCGCACTCGGGGCTTCCTGATGAGGGCAAGGTATTCATCAGCGTCAAGGAAAGCGACAAGCCTGCCGCCGCCGAGTTAGCCAGACGCCTCAACGCTCTTGGGTTCGACATCATCGCCACCAAAGGGACCAGGGAAGTGCTCGAGCGCGCCGGGATCGAAGCGCAGAACGTCCACAAGGTGGGCGAGGGCCGGCCGCACATCGTCGACCTCCTGCAAAACGGCGACATCGCCCTGGTCTTCAATACAACAGCGGGCGCTAAGGCCATTCGAGACAGCCGTTCGATGCGTCGCCAAACGGTATTGAGCAGTGTTCCATACTTTACGACGATCGCAGCCGCCCTTGCGGCAGTCGATGCCATCGAAGCGCGACGTCTGCGCCCCCCCTCGGTCTGCTCCCTTCAAGAGTATCACGCGAGGACCAGCGAGCTTGCGACGCTTCGACCCCCCGAGCGCTAGCTTTGGCTTGCCTTCCTTTCGAGCACGGTTTACGAGAACGGGATGGATCGGGTTCCGATGACCCCCGAAGGGCACGCCGCCCTCACCGCCGAGCTCAATGCACTCAAGGCCGAGCGCCCGAAGATCTCGCAGGAGATAGGGATTGCTCGCGATCACGGTGATCTCAAGGAAAACGCCGAGTATCACGCTGCCAAGGACAAGCAGGGCATGTGTGAGGCTCGCATTGCCGAAATCGAAGACAAACTCGCTCGCGCCGACGTGATTGACCCGTCTACCCTCGGGGGCGACAAAGTGAAATTCGGCGCCTTCGTGGAGCTCGAGGACATGGATAACGGCAAGGTCGTCACGTACCGATTGGTCGGTCCGGATGAGTCCGACATCAAGCAGGGGAAGATTTCCGTCACTTCTCCCGTGGCGCGCGCAATCGTCGGCAAGGAGGTCGGCGACGAGGTGCGGGTCCAGACTCCGGGTGGCGTTCGCCATTACGAAGTCAGCGACGTCCGCTGGGATTGAAAGGGGACCCGATCTGACGGGGGTGAGTGCCGGTGTCTACGCTGCTGGATCATTCGGTGGAAACCTTGCCGGGGATTGGCCCCACCACGGGCGACCGGCTGCGCAAGCGCGGGTACGAGTCGGTTGGGGACCTTCTGTGGTTATTGCCGCGGGGCTATGACGACCAACGAACGCCTACGCCTATCCACGCGCTTCGCGATGGGGATTACGTGGTCGTGGAGGGGGTGGTTCGCAGGGCTCGCGCGTTTCCCCGCGGCGGCCACATGGGATTCGAGGCCCGCCTCCGGTCGCAGGGCACCCCGACCGAGCAGGATGGCTATTGCGAGCTGAAGCTGGTTTGGTTCCGCGCGATTCCCGGCCTTTCGAGGCGCTTTGCGGAGGGACATGCGGTGCGGGTTGCAGGCAGGGTCCACGACTACCGCGGCACGGCGACGATCGCGCACCCCGAGGTGCTTGCGTCTGACGTGCCGGGCACGATTGCGCCCCGCTATCCAGAGATTTCGGGGATTCGCCGCAAGACGCTCCGACGGGCGGTGCGCGCAGCGGTCGACCGTGCCGTCACCCAGGTCCCTGATCTCATTCCATCGGCTCTGCGGGCTGAGGCCGGCGCATGCAAGCTCGGCGAGGCGCTTGCAGCCATCCACGTTCCCGATCCCACGACCTTTGACGCGGAGCCCGATGTGCCAAGCTCGGCGCATCGGAGGCTTGCACTCGAAGAGCTGGTGCTGTGGGAGCTCGCCCTGCGCCTGCGCCGCGCGTCGGAGCGTGGCGGGGTTGCTCGACGGTTCGAAATCGAGCCGGCGGTGCGGTCGGCATGTGGTGTCTTCCCCTTCGAGCTGACGAGGGCGCAGCGAAAAGCGATCGCGGAGGTGAGCAGCGCTCTGAGCAGCGAGGAGCCAATGCGTCGGTTGCTTCAGGGCGACGTCGGATGCGGAAAGACCGCTGTCGCGATGGTGGCGTGCGCGCAGGTCGCTGCCGGCGGTGCGCAGAGCGTGTTCTTGGCCCCGACCGAGCTGCTCGCCGACCAGCACGCAGAGACGTTGAAGCCGATCGCCAAGGAGATCGGTCTCCGTCTCGGCCTCTTCACCGGTGCCCTGAGCAAAGATCAACGCCGCTCGATGCTCGATCGCATGGCCACCGGCGCCATCGATGTCATCGTTGGAACACACGCGCTGCTGAGCGGAGAGGTTCGCTTCGCCGATCTCGGGTTGGTCATCGTCGATGAACAGCATCGCTTCGGCGTTGCGCAACGGCTCCGTCTCGGCACGCGCGGCTCGACTCGGCGGCCGCATCTGCTGGTGATGACGGCCACGCCGATTCCCCGAAGCCTTGCGTTGGTTCTCTATGCGGGGCTCGATCTGACCACGATCGACGCCAAGCCACCCGGACGTATCCCGGCGACGACGAAAATGATTCCACGAGCGGAGCGCGACGCCGTGCTTCGCCAGATCGAGCGTGCGCTTGGAGCGGGAGGCCGGGTCTTCATCGTATGTCCCGCCATCTCTGCGTCGGACGAGCTTGTCGGTGTCGACCGAACGCTGGCGGCTATGCAGCGGCACTTCGGAGATGATCACGTAGGCCAGATTCACGGGCGCCTCGGCAGCGAAGAGCGACGGGGGCTGATGCGTGCGTTTGGCGACGGCGAGCTGCAGGTGCTGGTCGGGACCACGGTGCTGGAAGTCGGGATCGACATTCCGGCGGCCAACCTCATCGTTGTCGAGCAGGCAGAGCGCTTTGGGCTCGCGCAGCTTCATCAGCTCCGCGGTCGCGTCGGACGAGCAGGCCAGCGAAGCGCCTGCTTGCTCACGTTTAGCGAGCCCCTGTCTACAGAGGGAGAGGCGCGCCTTCGAGCTTTGTGTAATAGCGACGATGGCTTCTACCTGGCCGAACGCGACCTCGAGTTGCGAGGTCCGGGTCACCTTTTTGGGTACAGTCAGTCGGGCGCCAGCGGGCTGCAGTTCGCGAATCTCGCGAAAGACCCGTCCCTGCTTCAACGCGCGAGCGATCTGGCGGATCGCATGATCGCGGCCGATCCCGATCTATCCGCGCCCGAGCACTCCGTTGCGCGCGCTGCGGTAGAGCGATGGGAACGTGATGCGGCCGTGCGGGAAGATGCCGGGTGAGGGGCCGGGGCCTCTTGCCAGCTTCTTGACGCTTTGCCGCGACCCAGGTAGTCCCGAGCCATGCCGCTGGTTCAGCACGCGCAGCGCGAAGTCACGCTCAAGGTCGTCTATTACGGCGTCGGCCTCGGCGGAAAGACCACTAACCTCGAAGCGATTCATGCACAGACCCGGCCGGAGTACCGCGGCAAGCTGGTTTCGGTGAACACCGAGGCCGAGCGGACGCTTTTTCTGGATTTCCTCCCGCTGGAGCTCGGCGAGTTTCGCGGCTACACCATGCGCCTTCATCTCATCTCCGTTCCGGGCCAAATCGCTCAAGATTCCACGCGCCAAATGGTGCTTCGCAACGTCGATGGTGTCGTGCTCGTGATCGACAGCCAGGCCGACGCCGTCGAGGGCAACAACTACAGCATTCGCAACCTCGACTACAACCTGCGGCAGCACGGGATCGACCCGGATCGAATTCCCATGGTGGTTCAGTACAACAAGCGCGACCTGTCGAACATCCTAGACGTGGAAGAGCTGGCCACACGCCTCGGCGTCCCTGAAGCGATTCCTCAGCTCGTCGCCTCGGCCCGAGACGGTTGGGGCGTGCTCGAAACGGTTAAATCGATCGTTCGCGTCTGCATGCATCAACTTGGCGATCCCGGCTTGCGAAGCGACGGGCGCGTAGAATGCTTGCTCGACGAGCCCCGCGGCCGCTTCTATCCGAGCGGTCCCGTGTCGATGATCCACGCGTTGAAGCCGGGCGAGCAGGAGCTCGAGCTCGATCTGGACGAGCTGGAGCTAGTGAGCGGAAGCTAGGGCGATGACACCGGTCGGCTCAGAGCTCGTCGCCAAGCGCGTTCGGGCCGTTGCGCCCACCATCGAGATGCTCCCGGTGCGCACGCCGACGCTGCCGCCGGCGACTCATACCAACGCTTTCCTGATCGGCACGCGGGAGGCGGTGCTGGTCGAGCCTGCGACGCCGTATCGGCAAGAGCAGGATGTGATGGTCCAGTGGGTCCAGTCCGCCCGTCTACGCGGCGTCGAACCCCTGGCGATCCTTGCAACCCATCATCATCCGGACCATGTCGGCGGCGCGATGGCGCTTCGGAAACGGCTGCAGCTTCCCCTTTGGGCTCACGCCATGACCGCACAACGCCTCGATGGCATCGTCGACATCGACCGGCTGATTCAAGACGGCGAACAAATCGAGCTCGATGGCGCGACGCCGACCTCATTGACAGCAGTTCACACTCCTGGCCATGCGCCCGGGCACCTGTGTTTCATCGACGAGGCGAGCAACATCATGATCGCCGGCGATATGGTCGCCTCGGTCGGCACGATCATCGTCGAGCCGACCGATGGAGATATGCTCTTGTACCTGGAGTCGCTTCGAAAGATGTCAGCGCTCGAGCCGTCCGGTCTCCTTCCTGCGCACGGTGAGCTGATCCAAGAGCCGCAAGCAATCTTGAGCTTCTACATCGAGCATCGCTTGATGCGTGAGCGAAAAGTGCTTGATGCGCTCGAAGCGCGCGGCAAGGCTTCCCGTCCGCGACACTTGGTTGCTAGCGCGTACGATGACACTCCCAAGGCGCTCTGGCCTCTCGCGCTTCGGTCCATCGAAGCGCACCTGATCAAGCTCGAGCGAGAAGGGCGCGTCATCCGGGAGGGTGAGTGCTGGGCGCCCCTCACGCCATCGAGTTGAGCGACCAATCGTAACGATGATAGTCGAGGTCGTATCCGGCTCCGAATGCCGCTTCGAGCGCGTCGCGCTGAGCGTCCCGTGCGTGCTCGAGGATAAACAGCCGGACTCCTTCGAGTCCGCCAAAGTCGCTTTGGTAGTAGCGAAAGATGATCGGCACGCGGACGGTGTGGTGGGCATCGTCGACCTCGACGTCTGACGCAATGTAATTGAGGGTCGCAAGCTCGAGCTGGGCGTCTAGCTTCGAGGCCTCGTAGAACGCCAAGGGCGGACAGCTGGTCGACGCACAGACCAGGGCTGCATGAATCCGTGGATCCACCCGCGAGGGACAGAGAGCAAGCCGCGGGTCGTCTTCGTCGAATGGGTTTGCGCCGGTGGCCGGGTGGGGCGCGTTGCGCCGGAGGATCCCGTTCTCGATCTCATCCAGCGTGAGCACGAACGTACCCACCCGATACCCGACCACGCCGAAGAACGACGGGATTTCCATCACGGATTCGCGAATCCCGAG
>Ga0114931_10001843_pt1 | contig 26960 bp, 23 predicted proteins | sample 2SBtaG_FD_89579 | JGI IMG/M metagenome (GOLD analysis project Ga0114931, IMG submission 89579) | Deep subsurface microbial communities from Kolumbo volcano to uncover new lineages of life (NeLLi) - 2SBTROV14_V59a metaG | ecosystem: Environmental > Aquatic > Marine > Volcanic | place: Kolumbo... | reverse complement strand
TGATCGCGGCAGCCACTGTCGAGGCCATGGCGGCGTCGCTCGAACCCTACGACGCCGAGGTCGGGCGGCTGCGGCCCGAGCCCGGCATCGCCCGCGTCGCCGGCCGCTTGCGGCGCCATCTCGTCGGCACCACCATCGCCCGGGTCGCGCATCAGGGGCCGATATCGCTCCTGGTCATCCCCCAGGTGATGGGCGCGCTCGACGACGCCCTCGCCCATACCCGGGCCGCCATCGCCACCGAACTGCGCTCGATCAGCGACAACCCGGTATTCGTCGACGACGCCGACGGCGGTCGCATCCTCGCCACCGGCACCTTTCACAACCAGCACCTCACCCTATCGATCGAGGCCCTGGCCCTGGCTTTGGCCCATGCCGCCGGGCTCGGCGTCCGCCGCCTCCATCGCCTGCTCGATGGACGTTACAGCGGCCTCGCCCACCAGCTTTCGCTTCGTCCCGGCATGGACGCGGGCCTGGTCATCCTGCACAAGGCGACCCTGGCGCTGGAGGCGCGGATCATGCTCTTGGCGGCGCCGGTGTCGCTCCACCAGGGCGAAGCGTCGTTCGGCCAGGAGGACGTGGCGCCGATGATCTTCCCGGCCCTCGACCGCCTGGCGGAAATGGCCGAGCTCGCCCGCCTGATCGGGGCCTACGAGCTCTACGCCGCCTGCGTCGGCCTCGATCAGCGCCGCGCGGCCGCCGGCGACGACGTCGAGTCGCTCAAGGCATTGGTCCGCGCGGTGGTGCCCCCCTACGACGGCGATCGTTCTTACGGTCCCGAGATCGAGGTCGTCGAGAGCCTGCTCGACGGCGCCGCCGTCGGCTCCCTATGCGCGCCCTAGCCGCCGCGCAACGGCCACTGCTGGCGCTGTTCGTCGCGACGCTCTTTCTCGGCGCCGTCCTGCTGTTCTCGATCCAGCCGCTGTTCGCCAAGATGGCGCTGCCGCTCCTCGGCGGCGCGCCGGGGGTGTGGAACGCGGCGATGGTGTTCTTCCAGGCGACGCTGCTGGCCGGCTACGCCTATGCCCACGGCCTCTCCCGGCTGCTGCCGCCGAGGCGTCAGGCGCTGGTCCATCTGACGGTGATGGCGGTGGCCTTCGCCGCCCTTCCGGTCGCCCTCGCCGCCGGCTGGCGACCGCCGGCCGAGGCCAACCCGATCCCCTGGTTGATCGGCCTGATGACGGTCTCGGTGGGGCTACCGTTCTTCGCCGTCTCGACCACGGCCCCCCTCTTGCAACGCTGGTTCGCCGGGACCGGCCACGCGGCCGCCGGCGATCCTTATTTCCTCTACGCCGCCAGTAACCTCGGCAGCATCCTGGCGTTGCTCGGCTATCCGATCCTGGCCGAACCCTTGTTCGGCCTCGAACGCCAGGGCTGGCTATGGACCGCCGGCTATGCCACCTTGGTGGTGGCGGTCGCCGCCTGCGCCTGGGTATCGACGCGCGCGCCGACGGCCCTGGCGGCGGTCGAGAGCACCCCCGGCGACGGCGTGGACATCGGCTGGCGGCGGCGGCTTCATTGGCTGGTGTTGTCGTTCGCGCCGGCGGCGCTGCTGCTCGGGGTCACCGCCCATATTTCGGCCGACGTGGCCGCCGCGCCCTTGCTGTGGGTGGTGCCGCTGACGCTCTATCTGCTGACCTTCGTGCTGGTGTTCGCCCGCCGACCGCCACTGCGGCACGCCTGGATGGTCAAGCTACAGCCCTTCGTCGTCCTGCCCCTGGTGCTGCTGTTCAAATGGAGCCTGCCGATCGGCTTCCTGTTCGCCCTCCACCTCGGCGCCTTTTTCGTCACCGCGATGGTCTGCCACGGCGAATTGGCCAAGCGGCGGCCGCCGGTCAGCCATCTGACCGAATTCTATCTGTGGATGTCGCTGGGCGGGGTGCTGGGCGGCGCCTTCGTCGCGATCGTCGCGCCGCTGGTCTTCGATACGGTGCTCGAATATCCCCTCGCCCTGACCCTGGCCTGCCTGTTGCGGCCGCGCCTCGATCATGGGCCGGCCTGGCGCTGGCTCGACCTCGCCCTGCCGGCGGCGCTGTTCGCCTTCGCCCTGCCGACCGCCGGGAGCGGTCTCGACATCGCCCGTTTCGGGCTGGCCGGGGTGATCGCCATCTTCGTCGTCATCGGCCTGGCGCTCTACAGCTTCCGCCTGCGGCCGCTCCGCTTCGGCCTCGGCGTCGGGGCGCTGTTGGCGGTGACGGTGCTGGGCGCCGGCGAAACCGACGTTCTAGCGCATGAGCGCAGTTTCTTCGGGGTCTATCGGGTGCGCTCGGCCGAGGACGGGCAATTCAACCTGCTGGTCAACGGCACCACCGTGCATGGCGCCCAGCGAGTCGCGCCCACCCGCAGCCTCGAGCCGCTCGGCTACTATCACCGGGCGACGCCGCTGGGACAATTATTCACCGCCGACGCCAAGGAGGGACGGCTGAAGCGGATCGCGCTGATCGGTCTCGGCATAGGCACCACCACCTGCTACCGCCAAGCGGGGCGGCGCTGGACGATTTACGAAATCGACCCGGTAATCGCCACCCTGGCCCGCGATCGGCGCTATTTCACCTATCTCACCGACTGTGCGCCCGACGCCCCGATCCTGTTCGGCGACGCCCGGCTAACGCTCGCCCGGGCCGCCGACGGCGCCTATGATCTCATGGTCATCGACGCCTTCACCTCCGACGCCATTCCGATCTATCTGCTGACCCGCGAGGCGCTGGCGCTCTACCTCGCCAAGCTCGCCGACGACGGCATCCTGATGTTCCACATCTCGAACCGCAATCTCGATCTCGCCCTGGTGCTGGCGGCGCTGGCGCATGACGCCGGCATCGCCGGCCTGCGGCAAACCGCCGAAACCCCGGACGGCGGCCGCCACGACTATCGCTTCGATTCGACCTGGGTGGCGATGGCCCGGCGGCCCGAGCGCCTGGCGGACCTCGCCGCCGACGGACGCTGGACGGCGCTGGCGCCCGAACCCGGCCGGCGACCCTGGACCGACGACTACTCCAATCTCTGGAGCGTTCTCAAATGGTAAGGCGCGACCCCGCCTAGCGCTTGCGCGCCAGGAGAAGCCCGTCGGCGACCGGGATCAGGCTGGTGGTGACCCGCTCGTCGTCGCGCAGGCGGATGTTGAAGGCGCGGATGGCCTCGGTGGTGGCGTCGTCGCGGGCGGGATCGGCGACGGCGCCGTTCCATAGAACGTTATCGGCCACCACCAGCCCGCCGGGGCGCAAGAGGGCGAGGATGCGCTCGTAATAGTCGCCGTATTCGGTTTTCTCGGCATCGATGAAGGCGAAATCGTATTCCCCGGCCTCGCCGGCCGCGAGCAGCCCGTCGAGGGTCTCGATGGCCGGCGCGAGGCGCAGGTCGATCTTGTCGGCGACCCCGGCCTCGGCCCAGTAGCGGCGGCCGACGGCGGTCCATTCCGCGCTTACGTCGCAAGCGACCACGCGGCCGTCGGCGGGCAGCGCCAGCGCCACGCTGAGCGCGCTGTAGGCGGTGAAGACGCCGACCTCGATGGTCCGCCGGGCGCCGATCAGCTCGACCAGAAGGCGCATGAACTGGCCCTGCTCGGGCGCGATCTGCATGATCGCCATCGGCATGGCCGCGGTTTCGACGCGCAGCCGCCGCAAGACATCGGGCTCGCGCAGCGATGCCTCGAGCAGATAATCGTAGATTCGGTCGTCGAGCCCCAACGCACCCTGTTTCATCGTCGCTCCCCTGGACTGGTTCCACTGGGTGTTATCAGGCCAGGCGCGGCAAGGGAAGCGGCGCCGCTTGAGAGCGGCCACCGGGGGGAGTAGGCTGTCGGCCAGCGCGCCGTCCGGCGCGTCGGGGGGCTGATGGGAGAGTAAGGATCGTGCGCAACGCTCGATGGGGGCGATCGTGGCGCGGGACGACCCGTGTCGTTACCGCGATTTGGCTGGCGCTATGGATGGTTTCGGGGACACCGGCGGGGGCGCAGCAGGCCAGCCTGCCGGTCGATGTCTCGGTCGCGATCGAGCGGGCCATCGCCGCCGGTCGGCAGGCCGCCACCAATGCCGCCGCCAGCGCCCAGGTCGCCAACGTCTCGGCCCGCGACGAGATCGCCCAGCGCACCGGTGCGCATGTGCTCGAAACGGCTCTGTCCGCGGCGGTGGTCGGCGGCATTGCCCGTCATCCCCAGGCGACGACGACGATCGTGCGCGCGGCGGTGACCCGGGCGCCGGCCTATCGCGACGCCATCGTCAAACGGGCCAAGATCGCCTTTCCGATGTTCGCCCAAACCATCGACGCCGGCGCCGGCCTGGTCCCCGCCCCGCCGCCGACGCCGCGCGCGCTTTCCGCGCCATCGCCCAGCCCATCCCTCGCGCCGGTTTCGTCTCCCGCGCCGATCTCATCCCCCACGCCATCGCTGCTAGCGCCGCAACCCCGGACCATGGCGCAAATCGCACCCGCGCCGAGCCCGACGCCACCCCCGCCGACGATGATGCCGGCGGCGGCCCAGGAGGTCGCCTGGTGGCACCCGTCGGAGCTGCGCATCGGCACCCTCTTTCACGACGCCGGGGTCTTCGGCTCGCATAAGGAGAACGGCGCCGACGTGACCATCGACATGCGCCTGCAACCGCTTAATCTGCGGCCGCCGACCGGCAGCTTCTGGGACGCCATTTTCCGGCCCCGGCCCCTGATCGGCTTCAACATCAACACCACCGGCAATACCAGCACCCTATATTTTGGCATGACCTTCGACTGGACGGTGTGGGATGGCGTGTTCGTGACACTCGACGTCGGCGGCGCCGTTCACAACGGCAAGCTGAGTACGAGAGCTCTCAACCGCAAGGAACTCGGTTCGCGCATCTTGTTCCGCGAAGGATTGGAACTCGGCTATCGATTCCTCGAGCACCACGCCATCTCGTTCCGCTTCGATCACATGTCGAACGCGCGCCTGGCCAGCCACAACGAGGGACTCGATACCCTCGGCATCATCTACGCCTATCGCTTCTAGCGGCTAGAAACGATCCACCCGATAGGGCGTGGGATCGATCGCGCCCGCGCGGCCGGCGATCATGTCGGCGATCATCCGCCCGGTCGTCGCTCCCTCGGTCAGGCCGAGGTGGGAATGGCCGAAGGCGTAATGGAGCCAGCGGTGACCGGGCGATGGGCCAATCACCGGCAGTGAATCGGGGAGCGTCGGGCGAAAACCCATCCACTGGCTGGCGCCCTCGGCGCGGAGGCCGGGAAAGACCCGTCGCGCCCGCGGCAGCATGGCGCTGGCGCGGCGATAATCGGGGGCCGCGTCGAGGCCGGCGAACTCGACCGTGCCGGCGATCCTGAGCCCCATCTCCATCGGCGTGACGAAGAAGCCGCCCTCGGGCAGCGAGACGGGGCGGCGCGGCATCACCCCGGGATCGGCGATGGTGAGGTGGTAGCCGCGCTCGGTCTCCAGCGGCACCCTGTCGCCGAGCGGCGCCGAGAGCCGCCGCGACCAGGCGCCGGCGGCCACCACCACCGCGTCGGCGGCGATGTCGCGGCCTTCGCAGCGCAGCGTCGCGCCACCCTCGGCGGGCGTGATCGCTTGGACGCGCGCGGCGACGATGTTCCCACCGTCCTCGACGAAGCGCTCGGCCAGGGTGGCGACCACGCGAACCGGGCTCACCACATGGGCGCCATCGGCGACATGGACCGCGCCGGCGACGCTTGGCCCCAGCGCCGGCTCCATCTGGCGCAGCTCGTCGCCGCCGAGATGGGCGACGCTGGCCCCGAACTCGGCCCGCAAGCGCCAGCTCTCGGCCGCCTCGGCGGCGGCGCGAGCGCTCTCATAGACATAGAGATGACCGTCGCGACGGACCAGATCGGCGAAGTCGCGCCGCCCGAGAAGCGCCTCGTAATCGTCGATCGCGGGGCGATTTAGGACCGCCAGCGCGGCGGCGATTTCACGCACCCGCCGGGGCCGGGTATTGGCCAACAGACGCAACAGCCAGGGCGCGACCCGAGGTAGATAACGCCAGCGAATGGTCAGCGGCCCCATCGGGTCGAGCAGCCAGCCCGGCGCCCGGGCGAGCGTCCCGGGCATGGCGATCGGCGCCACCGAGGTCGGCGAGATGATGCCGGCGTTGCCGAACGAGGTCGATTGGCCGGGCGCCACCGGGTCGATCACCGTCACCGCGTGGCCATCGCGTTGCAGCCAGCGGGCGCAGCACATGCCGATGATGCCGGCGCCGATCACCGCCACCCGTCGCTCCGTCCCTCGATCGCGCGTCGCCATGCCGGCGTCATACACCGCCGCCGCGCGCGGCGCCAGGGGGAGCCTATCCGGCCGGCAGGACGAGCCGGGCGGCGAGCCCGCCGAGGGTTGAATCCTCAAGCGCCACGCTACCGCCGTAGAGTTCGACCACGTCGCGCACGATGGCCAGCCCGAGGCCGTCGCCGGGGGTCGCCTCGTCGGCGCGCTGGCCGCGATCGAATACCCGCGCCCGGGCTTCGGCGGGCAGGCCGGGACCATCGTCCTCGACGACGACGGTAAGGGTTCCGCCGTTTCCGGCGAGCGTCACCCGAACCGTCGAGGCGGCCCATTTACAAGCGTTGTCCAAGAGATTGCCCAGCATCTCCTGGAGATCCTGGCGTTCGCCGCGAAAGACCAGATCGACGCTCCCCCGAATGATCATGTCGAGCCCCCGGTCGACGTGAACCCGGATCAGCGTGCGGCGCAATTCGTCGAGCACCGGCATGACCTCGGTGCGGGCGCCGAGCACGCCGCCGGCGGCCACCGTGCGGGCGCGCGCCAGATGATGGCCGACGAGATCGTTCATGGTCGCGGCCTGGCGGCGGACGACATCGGCCAGCGGCCCCTTCTCGGCGCCGGCGGCGTTGGCGATCACGGTCAGCGGCGTCTTGAGGCCGTGGGCCAGGTTGCCGACGTGGCTGCGGGCGCGGTCGACCACCGCCGCCGAATGATCGAGGAGCGCATTGAGTTCGCCGACCAGCGGCATGACCTCATCGGGGAAACGACCGGTGAGCCGGGCCTCGGTGCCGGCGCGGACGGCGGCGAGCTCGGCCTGAAGCCGTCGCAACGGCGCCAATCCATAGCGCACCTGAATGATCACGGCGACGACGATCCCGGTTCCCAGCACCAGCAGCGACCAGGCCAGGGTGGAATTGAAACGCTTCATCGCCGCCTTGAGCTCGGTCACGTCGGCGGCCACCGATATCTGGAATACCTGGCCCGAACCCGGCAAGGTGACGTTGCGCCGCACCCCCCAGACAAGCTGCCCCATCGGCCCTTGAAAGGTATAGCGCTGGGGCACGGCGGACAGCGCCACGCTGTCGTCGACCTCGAGCACCTGGTCCCAGAGCGAGCGCGAGCGAAGAACCGGACCGGCGGGACCGGCGACCTGCCAGTACCAGCCCGAATAGGGTTGCTCGAAACGCGGGTCGGTGAGCAACTTCTTGACTTCGACCGACCCGCTCGGCCCGACCTGACTGAAGGCGGCGAGACGATCGAGGTGAAGCAGGATCTGGCGCTCGAAACCGCGCTCGACATGATCGCGAAACAGGCTGGCCAGCATGAAACCGGCTATCACCAGCGCCGCGCCGACCCACAGCACGGCGCCGGCGATCAACCGAAAGCTGAGCGAGTTGGCCTTCATGCCTTGGCGTCGGACCCGGACCCCACCAGCATATAGCCTTGACCGCGCAGGGTCTTGATGACGTCCGCGCCGAGCTTGCGCCGTAGCCGGCCGATGAAGACCTCGATGGTGTTCGAATCGCGATCGAAGTCCTGATCGTAGATATGCTCGGTCAGCTCCGAGCGCGACACCACTTTGTCCTGGTGATGCATGAGATAGGATAACAGCTTGAACTCGTGCGCGGTCAGGATGACCGGCTTGCCCGCGACGCTGGCGCGGTGATTGCGGGTATCGAGGCGCAGCGACCCGCAGACGATCTCGGGGCTGGCGTGGCCGGCGGCGCGACGGATAAGGGCGCGAACTCGGGCCAGAACCTCCTCCATGCTGAACGGCTTGCCGACGTAATCATCGGCGCCGGCGTCGATGCCCTCGACTTTTTCGCTCCAGCGATCGCGCGCGGTGAGAATCAGGACCGGCATTCGCCGCCCGGCCTCGCGCCAGCGCTTGAGAACGGTCAAGCCGTCGAGCTTGGGGAGGCCGAGATCGAGGATCACCGCGTCATAGGGCTCGACATCGCCGAGGTAGTGTCCTTCCTCGCCGTCGCGGGCTGTGTCCACGGCGTATCCGGCCTCGCGCAGAGCATCGGCGATCTGCCCGGCGAGAACCGGCTCGTCCTCGACGATCAGGACGCGCATCAGCCCGGAACGCGCATCATTGTTTTTTCGCCGCCTCGGCCCCGAGGCCGCTCACCTTGAGAATTTCCATCGACTTGGCATGAACCTCGATCGTCAGCACATTGCCCTGAACGGTGATGGCCGTGATTTCGTAAATCCAGGACGCCACATCGCCGCCCGTCTTCTCATGCTCCAACTCGACCTCGAGCACACGGCAATTATAGGCGGATGTCACCATCGTCAGGATCTTGTCGAGGGAGACGATTTCGCCGCGCTCGTAAGCGCCGAGCACGCGATCATGATCGTCGTCTGCCACGGCGGCGGTCAAGGGCAAGATGACCAGACCAGCCAACAGTAGCGCGCGATCGAGCCCAAACATGATCAAACCCTATGCCCGGATCGATGAACCGGGGGTGAATACGATGCTCAGCTTCCGTTCAGGTTGGACCGGCTAGGGTTGGCCCAAGCTGCGCGCGTCCCCTTGGCGCAGCGCGAACGTCGCCGGGCGGCCCGCGCCTCCTTCCCCGTCCGGCGGCGTTCGGTTCATCCGTCTCATGCCGGCTATACCGTTTCGCCCCCATGGAAAGATGGTATGCTATCGTTTCAAACCAACCAATCAACCGCTATCGGAGTGCCTCCCGTGAACCGAGCACAGATTGCCGAGTCCCCGTCTTTCTCGGCCGCCACCATCAGGCGCCAGATCATTCGCGCTCGCGTTATCGGCGTGGCCCTCGTCGTCGTCGCGCTCGTTGCCACGTCGGCGGTCGCTCACGCGCGCGGCGCGCCGGAGAGCTTCGCCGATCTCGCCGCCGAGCTGACCCCCGCCGTGGTGAATATCGCGACCACCCAGAGCATATCGGGCGGGCCGGCGGAACTGATGCCGCAGTTTCCGCCCGGATCGCCTTTCGAGAAACTGTTTCGCGATTTCCTCGAACGCCAGAAGCGCGACAATCAGGGCGCGCCCAAGCGCCGGGTCACCTCGCTCGGCTCGGGCTTCATCATCGATCCAGCCGGCTATGTGGTCACCAACAATCACGTCATCGCCGAGGCCGACGAAATCACGGTGGTGCTCAACAACAAGCAGGAATTTCCGGCCACCGTCGTCGGACACGACCCCAAGACCGACCTCGCCCTTCTCAAGATCGAGACCGAAAAGCCCCTACCCTTCGTCTCGTTCGGCGATTCCGACAAGCTCCGGGTCGGTGACTGGGTGATGGCGATCGGCAATCCCTTTGGGCTCGGCAATACGGTAACGGCGGGCATCCTCTCGGCCCGCGGCCGCGACATCAACGCCGGTCCCTACGACGACTTCCTGCAAACCGATGCGCCCATCAACCGGGGCAACTCGGGCGGCCCGCTGTTCGACATGGGCGGCAAGGTGATCGGTATCAACACGGCCATCTTCTCGCCTTCGGGCGGGAGCGTCGGCATCGGCTTCTCGGTGCCGTCGGCCCTGGCCGCGCCGGTGATCAAGCAGCTTCGCGAGTTCGGCCGCACGCGGCGCGGCTGGCTCGGGGTTCGCATTCAGACGGTGACCGACGACCTCGCCGAGAGCCTTGGGCTCGACCACGCGCGCGGCGCCCTGGTCGCCGACGTCACCCCGGACAGCCCGGCCGCCAAGGCCGGAATCGAGGTCGGCGACGTCATTTTGGAGTTCAACAACAATGGCATTTCCGAGATGCGCGATCTGCCGCGCATCGTCGCCAACACCCAGATCGGCAAACTGGTCGACGTGGTGGTGCTGCGCAAGCGCAAGACCAAGACCCTGGTGGTGACCATCGCCGAGCTCAACGAAACCCAACCGGTGCTGGCCGCCGTGACCCCGCCGCAAGAGAGCCCGCCCGAGGCGCGCGAGATGGGCATGACGTTCGCCACCATCAACGACGATCTGCGCGGACGCTTCGGCCTCGCCCCCGCGGTCGAGGGCGTGGTGGTGACCGAGGTCGATCCCAACAGCAGCGCCGCCGAACGCGGCATCCGTCCGGGCGACCTCATCGCCGAGGTCGGGCTGGAGGAGATCACCACGCCGGCCGACGTCGTCGCCAAGGTGCGGGCCGCGCGCGAGGCAGACCGGCGCTCGGTGCTGCTGCTGCTCGATCGCAACGGCGACCAGCGCTTCGTCGCCGTCGATGTCGGCAAGGGCTGAGCTCGCCGTCGAGACGGGACACCCTCGGTCAATAGGGTTCGGCCCAGCGGCTCCGGTCGAAGGGCGGCTCGGTCTCGTCGGCGAAGTATTCGCGCGCGGCAACGATACGGGTGCCGCCTGGCGAGAAAGAGGCGAGGGTGAAAAACGAGATCGCGTAGGTAGTGAAGGCGCCATCGCCGATCGCGACCTCGCTGATCGCTCGTTCATCATCGACCACGACCAGGCCGAGCAGCCGACAGCGCCATCGGCCGGGATAGTTCTGGTTCAAGGCGATGAAGTTCTCGGGGCCGCGTATCCGCTCGCGGGTCTGAGGCCAATCGGCGACGAAGTCGTCGGCGAGCAGCGGCCGAACGGCGTCGAAACGCCCCTGGTCGAACAGCTCCCAAAGCCGCGTAACGATGGCTTCACCGCCGGCTTTCCCGCCATCGGCGCCGCTCATGACGTCCTTCATGACGTCCTTCATGACGGGGGCCGGCGATCGCTCCAGGGACGAACCCGTTCCAGCGCCGCGCCGATCCGCAGCACGGTCGCGTCGTCGTGGCGGCGGCCGACGATCTGAAGCCCGGTCGGCAGGCCGGCGCCGGTCATCCCCGAGGGTACCGACAGGACCGGACACTGGCTGACCAGATTGAAGACGCCGGTCATATCGTAGCCGTGATAGCGGCCGTCCGCGTCGACCCGCTCGAAATTCCCGTCGCGACCACCCACCGGCTGGGCCGGCAGGGCCATGGTCGGGCAGAGCAGCGCATCGAACTCGCCGAGGATCGGCGCCAAGGCTTGCCATTGCCGGGTGCGGACGAACTCGAGCCGCCGATATTCGACCGCCGACATCGCCTGGCCGGCCTCGATCAGCTCGACCACGGTCGGGTCCATCCGCGCGCGCCAGGTTTCCAGATGATCGCCGAAGAAAGTGGCCATGAAAACGCCCCAATAGGCGTACCAGACGTCGTTGATAGCGGCGTCCCAGTCGAGCGCCACCGGCTCGACCTCGGCCCCCGCCTCGCGCAGCGCGGCCACCGCGGCCTCGGTGTTGGCGGCGACCTCGGGGTCGAGGGCATAGAAGCCGAGATCGGGCGAATAGGCGAGCCGCATCCCGGCAACGTCGCCGTTTGGCGGGGCCGTCAAATCGAGCGCCGGCGTGAGCGTCTGGATATCGCGCTCGTCGGGTCCCTGGGCGACCGATAGGAACAAGGCCGCGTCGGCGACGGTCCGCGCCAGGGGGCCGAAATGGGACAAGCTGTCGAACTGGCTCGGCAGAATATCGAAGGGGATGCGGCCGTAGCTCGGCTTGAGGCCGACGATGCCGCAGAGCGCCGCCGGTATGCGTACCGAGCCGCCCATGTCGGAGCCCTCGGCCAAGGCCACGCAGCCGGTGGCGACGGCGGCGCCCGAGCCGCCCGACGAGCCCCCGGGCGAGCGCGTCGGGTCCCAGGGATTGCGAGTGATCCCCCACAGCGGGCTCTCGGTGAAGCTCGAATGGGCGAACTCCGGGGTGGTCGTCTTGCCGACCAGGATGGCGCCGGCGCCGAGCAGCTTTTCGACGATCGCCGCGTCGCGGTCGGGCACCCAGTGTTCGAACACATAAGAGCCCATGGTCGTGGTCTTGCCCCGGGTGGGCGTCAGGTCCTTGATCGCGATCGGCAGCCCGTGCAAGGGACCGAGCGGCGCGCCTTTCATGACCGCGCGCTCGGCCTCGCGGGCGCGCTCCAGGGCCTCCTCGGCGTAAACGAAGCAGAAACAGTTGAGCCGGGCGTCGACCGTTTCGATGCGCGCCAGCGCATTGCCGATCACCTCGACGGGCGATATCTCGCGGTTGCGTATGCGGCGCGCCAGCTCGGTCGCCGGCGTGTAGGCAAGCTCGAGATCGGCCATGTCCCATCCTCCCCCATCGAAACGACGCCGCGACGGTACGCGATCGAGACGCCGATCGCCAGCCCGGGAAACGGTTTGGCGCGACCGCCGGGATCAGGAACCGCAGAAAACGGTTGGCCCGTCGACCGGCAAGCCACTGTCGCTCGCCATCACCGCCCGCAGGGCGTCGGCCAGGGAACCGGGCGCGGACATGGCCTTATCGAAGGGGGCGTAGGCCGGTCTCTCGCGCCAGTCGCGGCCGAACTGGGCGGGTATGCCGCGCCTCGGAACCACCGCGCCGGCGAAGCGCGCGACGCAGTGCCGGCCGTCCGCGGCGCGCCGCAAGGTGACGGTTCCCACGACCCGGGCGCCGATGAAGCGAAGATTGCGGTTGCGCTGCATGCGGGCCATGAAGTCATAGGACTGACCGAGGGCGACGGCCTCGATCTCGATCGTCAGCAGCGCCGCCTCCCCGTCTTCGGTCCGGTCCTGGTCGACGACAACGATGCCGGCCTCGGCCAGGGCGCGGCGCGCGAGACGCATGATGGGCAAATGAGCGCGCGTCACGGCGAAGCGCCCCTTCACCGCCCGCCCGTCGCGAAACTGGCTGTCGGCGAAAACCCGCGCCGTGATTTCGATCCGCGCGCGCTCCGGCCCGGTAGCGACGGCATCGGCCGAAAACGCCACGACAAACGACGCAAGGAACACGATCGTCGTGATCGGACGCATGCCAAATCCTTGGTTCGGTTCGGGAAGTCGGCGTTGACGACCCCATGACCATCATCATACCGTGGCGGCGGATTTCGCGCTTGGCAACCGGCCACGTGGCGGTCCGATCATTCTAGGGAAGGCTTTCATAATGACCACTTCTCGCGAGACGAGCCGGCCGGGATCGGGCATGACCCGGCGCGAGCTCAACAAGACCCTCGCGGCGCTCGGCCTCGGTTTGGTCGCGGCGCCGATGGTGCCACGCGCGGCGGCGGCGGCGGGCAAATAGCCACTGGTGTTCGAGTGGTCGGGCTACGAGGTGCCCGACCTCTATGGCGAATACGTCAAGAAGTATAACGATAAACCCGATTTCACGTTCTTCGCCGATATCGACGAAGCCTTTCAGAAACTTCGTACCGGCTACGCCGCCGATCTATCCCACCCCTGCACCGACAACATGCAGACCTGGATCGACGCCAAGCTGGTCGAGCCGATCGACACCTCCCGTCTATCCCATTGGGGCGAGGTCATTCCCGCGCTGCAGACCTTCGAGGGTGTCGTCATCGGCGGTCAGGTCATGATGCTGCCGCTCGATTGGGGTAATTCGTCGATCGTTTTCCGCACCGATCTCGCCCCCGAATACGTCGGTAACGAATCGTGGAAAATCCCGTTCGACGAACGCTACAAGGGCCGGATCGCGATGTACGACACCTCGGCGGCGGTGGTCGTCGCCGCGCTGGTGCTCGGCTACGAGAACATCTGGTCGCTGCGCGACGACCAGATCGCCGAATGCCGCAAGCTGTTGGAAAAGCAGTCCAAGCTGGTACGCTTCTATTGGAGCGATCAGACCGAGATCGAACAGGCGCTGGCGTCGGGCGAGATCGTCGCCGCCTATGCTTGGAACGACGCCTATGTGCGGCTCAAAAACGATGGCATTCCGGTCAAATACATGAATCCCAAGGAAGGCATCCTGACTTGGCTCTGTGGCCTGTCGAGGATGACCCACGGCAAGGGCGACGAGCAGATGGTCTATGACTTCCTCGACGCGTGGTTGGCGCCGGAGAGCGGCAAGTTCATGATCGAGGAATACGGCTATGGCCACTCCAACGCCAAGGCCTTCGAGATCGCCGATCCGAAAAAAGTGGCCGATCTCGGCTTCAGTACCGATCCCACCAAGATGTTGGCTCAGGGGCATATTTTCTCTCATATCCCAGCCGACATAAACCAGAAATACAATAACATGTTCGAGGAGGTGAAGGCGCTCTCGGGCGTGTGATCGAACCAGGGATAGGCAACGCCACCACCGGATGGTCCACCGTATCGGGCCGGTGAACCACGTTTGCGTGATTGACGGTGAATCCGCCGTGACGTACGATTCTCTCTCGACATCGCGTGGTCGCGGTCACGGCCTCGTGCGGGAGGCGCCCTGCGGCTGGGCGGCACTCCAGTACGTGGCGCGTGGGGACGCGGTGGGCGGCGAAACAACGAAGCGGAGGTGACTTACGATGGACGGCAAGACATATCTCGAAAAATTGATGAGCCAGGGGATGACCCGGCGCGAGTTCAAGAAGGCGCTGGCTGCCGCTGGCGTCGGCATGGTCTCGGCTTCTTATTTCAGTCGCCCCTCGCGGGCGGCGGCGGAAGACCAGCCACTGATGTTCGCCTGGTCGGGTTACGAGGAAGACGGCTTTCACGAAGCCTACAACACCAAATACGGCGAGGCCCCCAACTACTCCTTCTTCGGCGACGAGGAAGAGGCTTTCGCCAAGATCAGAGCCGGCTTCAAGCCGGACATCGCGATGCCCTGCTCCTACAAGATTCCACAATGGACCGCCGCCGGCATCCTGCAACAGATCGACGTCTCGCGGTTGAGCCATTGGGACGAGATCGTTCCCTCGCTCAAGAAGGTCCCCGGCACCATCATCGACGGCAAGCGCAACTGGGTCTGTCAGGATTGGGGCCAGACTTCGATCACCTATCGCACCGATCTGGTCGATATCAAGGAGGAATCCTGGGGCCTGATGTGGGACAAGCGCTACAAGGGGCGCTTGTCGATGATCGACAGCCTGATCGACGGGGTCATGGTCGCCGGCATCTACGCCGGCGCCAAGGACCCCTTCAACATGACCGACGCCGAAGTGGCCAAGGCCAAGAAACTGTTGCAGGAACAGCTTCCGCTTCTGCGCTACTACTCGAACAGCATGACCGACGTCGAACAGGCGCTGGCCTCGGGCGAACTGGTCGCCGCGGTGACCTGGAATTCGTCCTATCTCAACCTCGTCAACGAGGGTCTGCCGGTCAAGTTCATGAAGCCCAAGGAAGGGGCCATGACCTGGACCTGCGGCCTGACCCTGATGAAGGATGCCGATCCGGCCAAGATCGACCGCTCCTACGATCTGATCGACGCCTATCTCAGCCCCGAGACCGGCAAGTACGAGATCGAGCAGTGGGGCTACGGCCACGCCAACGCCAAGGCCTTCGACATGGTCGACGCGAAGGATCTGGCCGCGCGCGGCCTGACCAAGAACCCAGACGACCTGATCCGTTCGGGCATCTTCCAGGAGCCAATCGGCAACGAACCGGTGCTCCAGGCGATGTTCGAGGAGGTCAAGGCCGGCTTCTGATCCGGCCCGCTTCGCTTCATCAATCCGTCGCCAACCGACCCTCTCCGCTCTGGAGAGGGTCGGACAGCGCGGTGGCTGCCCGCCGACCCACGAACCCTGGAACAAGGGCATGTCGGCGGGATGACGTGCGTGTTGGCGCGGCCGCCTAAGTTGCGGCGTTACACCAGGATCGGTTAAGCTGGTTATCGATGGCCTTCACGACAGTGGCGGCCGATACACCGATGGGAGGGTCGGTAATGGCTGAACGAGTTGTCGCCGCGCCATTTACGGCGCCGCGGCCAAATCTGATCGCGCGAATTCGGGGGCTGTTCATCCGCAGCGAGCCCTTGCGGGGCTATGCGCTTCTGACGCCAACGCTGTTGGTGATGGTACTGGCGCTGGCGGTGCCGTTGGCGATTTTGGTTGCCTATAGCTTCTGGACCCAAAACTACCTGACCATCGACAAGACCCTGACCATCAACAACTACGCCGTCATCGCCGACAAGCTGATGTATCAGTCGCTGTTGTGGAAATCGATCAAGATATCGGGGGCGGTGACCCTGGCGACGGTGGTGCTGGCCTATCCGATGGCCTATTTCATCGCCTTCCGGGTTCAGAAAAACAAGCTCGTTTGGCTGATCCTGATCACGGTTCCGTTCTGGACCAGCTATCTGCTTCGGGTCTTCGCCTGGAAGATCGTCCTCGGCTACAACGGGGTGATCAATTCGGGGTTGATGTCGCTGGGCTTCATCGATAAGCCCTTGGAATTCTTGCTCTATAACCCGTTCGCGGTGGTCCTCACCCTGGCCCACGCCTGGGCGGCCTTCGCCATCCTGCCGATCTATGTCTCGCTGGAAAAGATCGACCGCTCGCTGATCGAGGCCGCGACCGATCTCGGCGACGGGCCGGTGATGCGCTTCTTCCGCGTGACCCTGCCGCTTTCTCTACCCGGCGTGATCGCCTCCAGCCTGCTGGTGTTCATTCCCACCGTCGGCGATTACGTAACCCCCAAGCTGGTCGGCGGCACCACCGGCATCATGATCGGCAACATCATCCAGTCGATGTTCGGCAAGGCCAACAACTGGCCGCTGGGCGCGGCGCTGTCGATATACGCGATGTTCGCGATCACGATTCTGGTCTGCGTTTTCCTGTGGTTCACCAAAAGCCTGCGAAAGAACGTCGCATGAGTATCGCCACCGTCAACAGCCCGCGTTTCGGCGCGCTCGGCGTGTTCGCCGTGGCCTACCTCGCTTTCATTTACATCCCGGTGCTGTTCCTGCCGTTGTTCTCGTTCAACGATTCGATTTACATCGCCTTCCCGCTCAAGGGCTTCACCCTCGAGTGGTACGGCAAGATGGCGGAAAGCAAGGGTTTGATCACGGCGCTGGAGAACAGCCTCCGGCTGGGCGGCGTGGTGGCCGTGCTCAGCACCGTGCTAGGCACCTTGGCTGCCAAGGCGGTGACCCGCTACCGGCTGCCGGGTTCGGGGCCGACGGTCGCCTTCATCATGCTGCCGCTGGTCATTCCCGGCATCATCATGGGCATCGCTCTCCTGGTGCTGGCGTCCTATCTCGGCCTCACGCTGTCGCTGTTCACCATCGGCGTCGGGCACCTGCTGATCACCGTGCCGTTTTCGATGCTGGTCATGATTTCCCGGCTCGAGGGCTTCGACAAGAACCTCGAGGAAGCCTCGTCCGATCTCGGCGAGAATGCCTGGACGACGTTTTGGCGGGTGACGTTCCCGCTGGCGATCCCCGGCCTGATCGCCAGCCTGCTGTTGACCTTCACGATCTCGTTCGACGAGTTCATCCTGGCCTTTTTCCTGGCCGGGACCGAGGTCACCCTGCCGATCTATATCTGGAGCCAGCTTCGCTTCCCGGCCAAGCTGCCGGCCGTGCTGGCGCTGGGAGCGGTCATCCTAGCGTCCTCCTTCGTGGTCGTGACCTTCGCCGAATGGTTCCGTCGCCGCGGCGTTCAAATCAAGACCTCATCGGGTGTCTAAAGTCATGAGTGAGAAGCCGATCATTCGCCTCAGCGGCGTCACCAAGAATTTCGGAAAGGTGCGCGCCGTCAACAATGTCAATATCAACATTGGCCACGGCGAGTTCTTTTCGCTGCTGGGTCCGTCGGGCTGTGGCAAAACCACGCTCTTGCGCATGCTGGCCGGGTTCGAATCACCGACCCAGGGCGAACTCTTCATCGACGAGCAGCCGATGTCGACCGTCCCGGCGCACCACCGCCCGGTCAACATGGTGTTCCAAAGCTACGCCATCTTTCCCCATCTCGACGTTCGCGGGAACATCGCCTTCGGCATGCGCAAGGCCAGGCTGCCCAAGGCCAAGCTCAACGACATGGTCGACGAGATGCTGGAGATGATCAAGCTGCCGGGTTATGGCTCGCGCGGCGCCAACGAACTCTCCGGCGGTGAGCGCCAGCGGGTGGCCTTGGCCCGGGCGCTGATCAAGCGGCCCAAGGTATTGCTGCTCGACGAGCCCCTGGGTGCACTCGACAAGAAGCTCCGCGAGCAGATGCAGATCGAGCTGCGCGTGCTCCAGAAGTCGGTCGGTATCACCTTCGTCTTCGTCACCCATGACCAGGAGGAGGCGCTGACGCTGTCCGACCGCATCGCCGTGATGTCGAAGGGCAACGCCCTGCAAATCGATTCTCCGACCCGGCTGTACGAGGCCCCGACCAATCGCTTCGTCGCCGATTTCATTGGCACCATGAACTTTTTCGCGGGCAACGTCCGCGCGGTCGAAAACGGCGACGCGACGATCGACGCCGGTCCGCTCGGCGACGTCGCCACGCCCGCCGATGCCATGCCAACGGGCAATGGCGCCGATATCGTGGTCGCTCTCCGCCCCGAGAAGATCAGGCTCGCCTTCGAGGCGACCAGCGACGCGATCAACGGCGTCGAGGGACGCATGGGACCGACGGCCTATCTCGGCGATCGCAGCCACTTTTATGTCTTCGTGCCAGGCCGTGAGGAACCGATCGCGGTGGCGCATCAGAACCTCGATAAAGTCGACATTCGGTCACACGATACCGACCGCCCGGTGTGGTTGAGTTGGTCGCGCGACGCGGTCGTTTTGTTGCCCCCCGATTAAGTCCGCCGCCGCCCCGTTCCACGTCGTCGTCACGGCGGTTTCTCATGGTCGCGTCCTATATCGACAGCTATTACGCCCGAACGGCGACCGAGACCGCCGCCCGGCAGCCGCTCGCGGACACCGTCGATGTCGACGTCTGCGTCGTCGGTGGCGGACTGGCCGGGCTTTCGGCGACGCTGGGATTGGCTGAACGCGGCCACTCGGTGGCCTTGATCGAGGCTCATCGCGTCGGCTGGGGCGCCTCGGGCCGAAACGGCGGCTTCGTCGGCGCCGGGTTCTCGCCGCCGCCGCGCAAGATCGCCGCCAAGGTCGGCCTCGACCAGGCGCGGGCGCTCCACCGGCTCAGCCGCGACGGGCTCGAACAGGTCCGCCGGCGCATCAAGGATCACGCCATCGATTGTGGCCCCAACACCGAGGGCAGCTTGAGCGCATCATGGTTCAACGATGCCGACGACCTCCGCCGCTGGCGCGACGACATGGCCGAGACCTTCGACGAGCGCTACGATTTCTGGCCGCGCGAGCGGGTCCGCGAGGCGCTGATCAGCGAGCGATATTACCACGCCCTGTTCAAACCCGACGCGTTCCAATTCCACCCCCTCAACTACTGTCTCGGCCTCGCCCGCGCGGCCGAAGCCCGAGGGGCGCTGATATTCGAGCAATCGCCGGCGGTCGCGCACGACCTCGACGGCGCGGTCAAGACGGTGACCGTCGCCGGCGGCGGCCAGATACGGGCGCGCGAAGTGCTGTTCGCCTGCGGTGGCTATATCGACGGGCTCCATCGCCGACTATCGGCGGCGATCGTGCCGGTGGCGACTTACGTCATCGTCACCGAGCCCTTGGGCGAGCGGATCGAGACCGCGATCCGCGTTCCCTACACGATCTCCGATACCCGTTTCGCGCTCGACTATTACCGCCGCCTGCCCGACAGCCGCATCCTCTGGGGCGGGCGCATCAGCATCCGGCGCCAGCCGCCGGCGCTCGACCGGCTGATGCTCGGCGACCTGCTCAAGGTCTATCCGCAGCTCAAGGGCGTCGCGGTCGAGACCGCCTGGAGCGGGCTGATGAGCTACGCGGTTCACAAGATGCCACAGATCGGCCGCTTGTCGCCGGGGGTCTGGTACGCCATGGGCTTCGGCGGCCACGGCATGAACACGGCGCCGATGGCCGGCGAACTGATCGCCGCCGCGATCGCCGAGGGCGACGACCGTTACCGCCTGTTCGCCCCCTTCGGCCTGACCCCGACCGGCGGCCCCCTGGGCGCGGCCGCGGCCCAAATCAGCTATTGGTTCTATGCGCTAAGCGACGCCCTGCGCGCGTCTTTCAAACACGCGTGACGGATCGACGCGCCCCCTTGCCGGCCCCGGTCGGAACGTGAAATAGTCGCGGCGCCGTTTTCCGGCCGTGCAAGAACCATTACCGAGTACAGTCCCATGACCGATCGCGCCATTTCGCCGCCGCCCGACGATCGCCCCGTCGACGCCGCCACCGGCCTTCCCTTCTCGCGCCTCGTTCATGACATCGCCGGCGAGGGATCGCGCGCCTGGGAGGTTCACGGGCGGGCACGCCAGCTCCAAGCGCAAGGGCGCGACGTGATCCTGCTGTCGGTCGGCGATCCCGACTTCGACACCCCGCGCGCGGTCGTGGACGCGGCGATCGCCAGCCTGCGCGCCGGGCGCACCCATTACACCGCCATGACCGGCCTGCCCGAGCTGCGCCAAGCGATTGCCCAGCGCCACGGCGCCTTGCGCGGCGTGTCGGTCGACGCCGATCAGATCACGGTCGTGTCGGGCGCCCAGAACGCGCTGTTCTCGACCCTTCTCTGCCTCGCCCAGCCCGGCGACGAGGTGATCGCGCCGGAACCGATGTACGTCACCTACGAGGCGGTCATCGGCGCCAGCGGGGCGCGCCAGGTCCCGGTCTCGCTGCGCGGCGATCACGGTTTTCACCTCGATCCCGCCGATATCGAGGCCGCAGTGACGCCACGCAGCCGGGTGGTCCTGATCAACTTCCCCAACAATCCGACCGGCGCCACCATCACGGCGGACGAGCTCGCCGGTCTCGCCGAGGTCTGCAAGCGGCATAATCTATGGCTGGTCTCGGACGAGGTCTACGCGACCCTCACCTATGACGGACCGCATCTATCACCGGCCGCGCTGCCGGGCATGGCCGAGCGCACGGTGGTCCTCGACAGCCTGTCGAAATCGCACGCCATGAGCGGCTGGCGGCTGGGCTGGGTCGTGGCCCCGCCGTCGCTGGTCCCGCATCTCGCCAATCTCGCGCTCTGCATGCTCTATGGCTGCCCGCCGTTCGTCCAGGATGCGGCGGTCGTGGCGCTGACGACGGAATTCGACGAGATCGCGGCCATGCGCGCCGCCTTCCGCGAGCGGCGCGACCGCGTCGTCGAGCGCATCAACGCCATGCCGCGCCTCGCCTACCACCCGCCCGAGGGCGGCATGTTCGCCATGGTGGATGCGCGCGACACAGGCTTGTCGGCGGTCGATTTCGCCTTCCGCCTGGTCGAGAGCGAGGGCGTCTCGCTGCTGCCGGGCGATGCCTTCGGTCCCAGCGCCACCGGCTATCTACGCCTGTCCCTGACCGCCCCGATCGCGGTTCTCGATCAAGCCTGCGACCGGATCGAACGCTTCGTTCGCGCCCTCAACCGCTGACGACCGGGTGATGGGCGACGATCACCGCCAACGTCTCCACGCCGCCCTCGATCGGGCGCATGCGCTGGCGGTCGGCTATCTCGACGGCCTGGCGACCCGCCCGGTGGCGACGCCCACCGCCGATCTCGCGGCGGCGCTCGACGAGCCACTGCCCGAGACCGGTCTCGACCCGGCCGCCACGCTTGATGAGTGGCTGCGGCGCGCCGGCCCCGGCATCGTCGCCTCATCGGGACCGCGCTTCTTCGGCTTCGTCAACGGCGGCACCACCCCGGCGGCGCTGGCCGGCGACTGGCTCGCCTCGGCGCTCGACCAAAACGCCGGAATGTGGCTCGGCAGCCCGGCGGCGGCCGAGACCGAGGTCGTCGTCTTGGGCTGGCTCAAGGACCTGTTCGGACTGCCCGAGGATTGGGCCGGCGCCCTCACCTCGGGGGCGACGATGGCCAATCTGGTCGGGCTGGCGGCGGGGCGGCAATGGGAGGCGGCCCGGCTGGGTTTCGACGCCGCTGGCGACGGCCTCGCCGGGCGGCCGCCGATCCCGGTCCTCGCCAGCACGGCAATCCATTCCAGCGCCCTCAAGGCGCTGGCCACCCTGGGCCTCGGGCGTGACAGCGTCACCCGCCTGCCGGCGCGCGAAGGCGTGATCGATGTCGACGCCCTGGCCGCCGCCCTCGCCGCCACCGATGGCCCGGCGATCGTCGTCGCCAACGCCGGCGAGGTCAACGTCGGAGCCTTCGATCCGATCGCCGCGATGGCTGATCTCTGCGCCGCCCACCGCCCCGGCGCCTGGCTGCACGTCGACGGCGCCTTCGGGCTGTTCGCGGCGCTCTCTCGCGCCCACGCCCATCTCGTCGCCGGCGTCGAACGGGCATCATCGGTCGCCGCCGACGGCCACAAATGGCTCAACCTGCCCTATGACTGCGGCTTCGTCTTCGTGCGCGAGGCCCAAGCCCTGCGCGGCGCCTTCACCGCAGCCGCCGCCTATCTCACGGTGTCGTCGGGGAACTGGGACCCGCATACCCATGTCCCGGAAATGTCGCGCCGCTTCCGTGCCCTGGCGGCGTGGTGCGCGTTGAAATCCAATGGCCGCGCGGGCTATCGCGCCCTGGTCGAAGACTGCCTCGCCAACGCCGCCCGCTTCGCCGCCTGGGTCGCGGCCGAGCCGGGCCTCGAACTGATGGCGCCGGCGACCCTCAACGTGGTCTGCTTCCGGGCCGAGGCGGCCTCGACGGAAGCGGCGGACGACATCAACCAACGCCTCGCGCCCGCCTTGAGGGCCGATGGCCGAGTGTTCGTCACCGCCACCACCTGGAACGGCCGGGCGGCGGTCCGCGCCGCCTTCGACAACTGGTCGACCACCGCCGCCGACGTGGACATCCTCGAGCGCGCGGTGGCCGAGGTCGTCAGTCGGCTGCGGTCGGGCTAGGGACCGCCACGTCGAGGGCGATGGCGAGCTTGTCGACGATTTCGTCGAGCTCGGCCCGGGTGGCGATATAAGGCGGCGAGAGGATGATCTGGTCGCCGCGCCGGCCATCGACGTTGCCGGGCGAGGGATAGCAGATCAGGCCGTTGGCGAAGGCTTGTTCGCGGACTCGGGCGAAGACCCGGAGCGCGGGATCGAAGGGTTCCTTGCTGGCCCGGTCGGCGACCAGCTCGATACCGATGAACAGGCCCCGGCCGCGAATGTCGCCGACGCAATCGCGTTCGCCGATGGTTTCGCCGAGACGGGCGCGGAGATACGCCCCGTCGGCGGCCGCCTTGTCGATCAGACCGTCGCGCAGGACGATCCGCTGCACGGCGAGGCCGGCGGCGCAGGCGGTGGTGTGGCCGCTATAGGTATGGCCAGTCAGAACCTCGCCGAAGGCATCCGTGATCGCCCGGTGGATAGGCGCGCGATAGACCGCCGCGCCGAGCGGCAGATAACCGCCGGCCAATCCCTTGGCGATCGACATGATGTCGGGCATGACGCCATCGACGGCGAGCGCCCGCCAGGCGCCGCAGCGCCCGACCCCGCACATCACCTCGTCGGCGATCATCAGCACCCCGTGGCGATCGCAGATTTCACGCACCCGCTTAGCGTAGCCGGGCGGCGCCGGCACCGCGCCGCCGGCGGCGCCGACCACCGGCTCGAAGACGAAGGCGGCGACGCGCCTGGGCCCGAGACGCAGAATCTCGCGCTCCAACTCGTCGGCGCAAAACGCGGCGACGTCGTCGGGCGACACCCCCGGCGGCGGCCGGTAGGCATTGACCGGCGACAGGAAACTCGCCTCGGTCAAGGCTCCCTCGAAGGGGGCGCGGCGCGCCTCGAAGCCCGAGATCGCCAGCGCGCCCAAGGTATTGCCGTGCCATGATCGTTGCCGGGCGATGAAGCGCCGCCGCGACCAATCGCCGCGCGCGGCGTGGTATTGAAGCGCGATCTTGAGGCAGGATTCGACCGCCTCCGAGCCGCCCGAGACGAACACCACGCGGTCGAGCACGCCGTCGCATTGCTCGGCGATCAGAGCCTGAAGCTCTTCCAGCGGATCGCTGGTGAAGATGTAGCGATAGCCGTGGGCGACGCGGTCGATCTGATCCTTGATCGCGGCGCCGACCTCGGGGTGGCCGTGGCCGAGACAAAACAGCGTCGGCCCGCCCGAGCCGTCGATATAGCGATTGCCGTCGCTGTCGAAAACATAGACGCCCCGGCCGGACGCGATCTTGGGCAGGCCCCGGGTATCGGGAAAGGTGGCTGGCCGTGGCGCGGACATGGGCTCGGTCCCGGAAACGGATAACGGATGCGGCCAGGCAGCCTACGCCATGGCCGGCCCCGAGGCCAAGCGATCGCTGTATGATGCGGCCATGGGCGAATACGAAACCTATTACGCCATCATCCGCCAAGTGCCGGCCGGGCGGGTGGTCACCTATGGCGACGTCGCCCATTACGCCGGCCGGCGCGGGGCCGCGCGCCGGGTCGGCTACGCGCTCCACGCGTTGCGCGATGACCGGGTGCCGTGGTGGCGGGTGATCAACGCCCGGGGCGAAATCAGTCCGCGTCGCGACGGCGGCGACGGCGATCCGCGCCAGCGCGCGTTGCTGGCGGCCGAAGGCATCGTCTTCGACCGCCATGGCCGCGTCGATCTCGCCCGCTATCGCTACGCCCCGCCCATCGACGATTTCACAAACGACAGTCTTGCAGGAGGAACGGAATGAACGCTTCAAAAGTCGCAATCGTCACCGCCGCCGGACAAGGGATCGGCGCCGGCTGCGCCCGAGCCCTCGCCCAGCGCGGCCATGCCCTGGTGCTGATGTCGCGCTCGACCGCCGCGACCACGCTGGCGAACGAGCTCGGCGGCATCGGCATCGCCGGCTCGGTGACCGAGCCCGCCGACCTCGAGCGTCTTGTCAAGACCGCGCTCGACGCCCACGGCCGCATCGACGCGGTAGTCAACAATACCGGCCATCCGGCGCGCGGCGCTTTATTGGAGATTTCCGATCGGGACTGGCACGCCGGGCTCGATCTCCTGTTCCTCAACGTGGTCCGCATGGCGCGGCTGGTGACCCCGGTGATGGAAGCCCAGGGCGGCGGCGCGCTGGTCAACATCTCGACCGTCGGCGCCCAGGAGCCGACCCCGCGCTTCCCGGTCTCCTGCGCGCTCAGGGCCGGCCTCGCCGCCTTCGCCAAGCTCTACGCCGACGCCCACGCGGCGGCCGGAATACGCATGAACAACGTGCTCCCGGGCTATGTCGACAACTACCCCGAGGACCCGGAACTGATCGCCACCATCCCCGCCCAACGCTATGCCCGCATGAGCGAGGTCGCCGATACGGTCGCTTTCCTGCTCTCGCCCGAGGCCGGCGCGATCACCGGCCAAAGCCTGCGCGTCGACGGCGGCATGGCGCGCGCGCTCTAGGCAAAAAAGGGGCCGCCCAAGGGCGGCCCCCCAGTCTCGGAATGGGCTAGTCTCGGAGCGGACGAGCGATCAGCTCTCGATCGCCAGTTCGTCGCCGAAGATATAGGATGTCGGGTGCATCTTGAAGCCCTTCACCCGCTTGTCCATGGCGGTGAAGATCGAGCGCCACAGCGGCTGGACGATGGGGCCGTCCACCTGCATCAACTTCTCGATCTTGGCCATCACCACGCGCCGCTTATCGACATCGAGGATACCCTCGGCCTCGCTCAGCAGGCGATCGAACTCGGGGTTCGAATAGGATGATTCGTTCCACGGCACGCCGGTGCGATAGGCCAAGCCCAGCACCATGACGCCGAGCGGGCGATGGGTCCAGCCGGTGAAACCGAAGGGCACCTTGTCCCAGGTTTCCCAATATTGGGCCGAGGGCTTGATATTGATCTTGATGTTGATGCCCGCCGCCTTCCACTGCTCGACCATGGTCGTCACCGCGGCCTGCTCCCAGGGCACGGTCTGGATGACGATCTCGCCCTTGATGCCGTTCGGGTGACCGGCATCGGCCAAGAGCTTCTTGGCCGCCGGGATATCTTGTTCCATGAACGGCAGCTTGGCGTATTCGGGGTGGACCGGCGCCACGTGGTGATGCTCGCCGGGATCGCCGAGGCCGCGATGCGCGGCCTGGAGCACCTTGCGGGGATCGACGGCGAGACGCATCGCCGTGCGGACCCGAGGATCATCGAAGGGCGGGATCGGCTTCATGCGGGCGACGCCGGTCTGCGCCGTCGAGACCTGGTACATATTGACGTGAGGCAGGTTCTTGAGGGTCTCCAGGGTGTTGATGGTGGCCCCGTCGCCGAGCCCGTGGACCTGCTTCGACGCCAACGCCGCGATGCTGGCCGTGGGATCGTCGCCCAGGTCGATGTATTCGAGCCGGTCGATATAGGCGCGACGGCCGCCCCAATAGGAATCGCGGGCCGTCATCACCGCCTTCTTGCCGACCTCGATCGAGGTGAAGTCGAACGGGCCGGTGCCGTTGCCGCCGGGCTCCAGGATGCCGCCTTCCTCGGGATCGAGCATCGGGAACGGATAGTGGAACAGATGCTCGGGCACCGCGAGCTGGGGCGCCTTGGCGTTGAGGCGGACGGTGAAGTCGTCGACCTTCTCGATGGCGTTGGCGTCCCACAGCTCGGTGGTTTTCTTGCCGTCCTTCTCGACATCCTTGAGCATATAGCCCTTCATCAGGCCGATCACCGACGAGCCGACCTCGGGGTCGAGCGCGTGATTGATGTTCCAGATCACGTCATCGGCGGTGAACTGACGGCCGTTGTGCCATTTGACGTTCTTGCGGATGTTGAGCGTCCAGGTCTTGAGATCGTCGCTCGCCTGCCAGCTTTCCAGCAGATAGGGCCGGGTGATGTTGTCTTGACCGGTCTTGCTCAGATACTCGACGATCTGGCGGCCGATGTTGCTTTTCGGCGTCCAGTCCCAGGTGTGCGGGTTCTTCATCTCCTGAACCCGAACCGCGAGACGCAGCGTGCCGCCTTGGGGCATCGCCGCCGCCCGCGCCGGAGCGACGAAGCCGCGACCGGTCACCTTGCCAACGAAGGCATAGGCCGCCGTCGCCGACATGCCGAGAAGCGTCGCCGTGCGCAGGAACTCGCGGCGGTCGATCCGGCCTTCCGCGAGGTTGCGCTTGAGTGTCGGAATATAGGAATGGTCCCTTGCGTCTACC
>Ga0114931_10001842_pt1 | contig 26962 bp, 25 predicted proteins | sample 2SBtaG_FD_89579 | JGI IMG/M metagenome (GOLD analysis project Ga0114931, IMG submission 89579) | Deep subsurface microbial communities from Kolumbo volcano to uncover new lineages of life (NeLLi) - 2SBTROV14_V59a metaG | ecosystem: Environmental > Aquatic > Marine > Volcanic | place: Kolumbo... | reverse complement strand
CGTGCGGCCCGACGGCAGCAAGGAGCTGATCGCCGTCGAGGACGGCTATCGCGAGAGCACCGAGAGCTGGCTCAGCGTGCTGCGCGACCTGGATCGGCGCGGCATGCGGGCACCGGTGCTCGCCGTGGGCGACGGAGCGCTCGGCTTCTGGGCCGCGGTGCGCGAGGTGTGCTCGAGGCTTCTAGCCTTGTGTCCGAGCGTTCTATGCGGCGCCAAACTTCTTGGTGAGGGCAGTGAGGCCCGCTTCGTAGAGGCCACGAATCGCAGCTTCAATGTCGGCTGGTGGCGCACCCACAACATCAAAGTTGCTATCCCAAACAACCTGGCACCCCTTGTCTGTCGCCTCCACGCGGATGGTCGAGACGTAGTTCTCAATGGGCAGTGGGCTCGTGACGATTGAGTACTTGTACTGTCGGCCGGCGTCATCGTGATTGAGGATCTTTTCCACAACTTCACCACCGTCCGCGAGGGTGCAGGTGCGACCATCGCCCGCGCCGAGGGACTTCGAAATCGCCGGATGCCACTCGGAAATGGCAGTCGGGTTGCCAATGGCGGTCCAAAGTTGGTCTGCGGAGGCTGAGTAGTTCTGGGTTACGCGTACAGTTGAGGTCATGTTCTTTTCCTCTTCTTGTCAGATTTTGGACTGGGGCACGCTCGCGGAATTGCGAGCAAATACAGCTGATTGTCGCCCTTGGAGTCTCGCCCCGTCTGATTACCAAGGTATCAATGGGCGGGCCCTGGCCATATAGGGGGACCCCCCCGGGCCGGGCACTTTCACAGCTCGTGCGGCGTGTGATGTAGGCACAAACCGACTCAGTGACTTACTCATCAACTTTGTGGTCTCGCCCTATCTGCTGACCACGCTACCAATGTGAATGCGAGGGGGTATAGGGGCGGGGCCGGTGCGCTCGCTTTTCTTGATCGCCGAGCTACTCGGCAAGAATGCGATGCTTGAGCGCGAAGAGTCCCGCCTGCGACCGACCTTCTGTTCCGGTCTTGTCGTAAACCTTTGTGAGATGGTTCTCCACCGTCTTTGGCGAGATGCCGAGCTCGTCAGCAATCTCCTTGTTGCTGATGCCACGAATCAAGCAGCCAAGAATTTCTACCTCGCGGTGGGTGAGACCAGCGGGAAACATCGGCTTCGCATGGGCCTTCTTCTGTCCAACTTCCCGCAGAAGGGCGTCAACGATGTCTGCCGGCAAAACCCCCGCCTGAACGTCCGCGACGAGCACGTCGCTGGCTTTGTCTGCGGACATCGCCTTGCGCCATGGACGGGCGTGGGTTAACGCGTTGTAGACATCGGCAACCGCGACGCACGCCGCGGACTTCGCCGCGAGCTGAGTGCGGCGGTGGTAACCCGACGCATCGAGGCGCTCGTGTACGCTCTCGGCGCAGTCGAGTACGTCGGCGAAAATCTCAGCATCTGCAAGGATAGACGCCGTGAATACACTGTGTCGCTCGGCTTCCCTTCGCTCAGAACTCGAGAGTTCGCCGGGCTTTTCCCAAACGCGATTGGGAACGGCGGCACGGCCGATGTCGTGAAGAAGCCCAGCGAGGAAAACTCCGTCGCACATTTCCTGTGGCAAGCCAACCGCGTTGCCAACTCGCAGGGCCAGGCTCGCGACCTGACGTGAGTGCCCGTGAAACCAGCCGGACTTCTGATCGACGTAGTCGGCGAAACACCGCGCGACCTCCACCCTCTCGTGTCCTTTCAAGCTGAGCTTTGGCTCGGGTTCTTCGGCCAGAAACAACTCGGTGCACGATCGCTGCTGGTAGTCAGCCAGCTCCCTCTCGGCGTGTTTGGCAAGAAGCGCACACAGCTCGGGATCGAACTGGCTTCCGGCACGGTCTCTGGCCATTTCCAAAACATAGCCAATTCCGCCGGCCGCTCGACTGAGCTCGGCCCCCGCCGCGAGTGCGATAATTCTCGCCTCGATGGGCACATCAGTGCCGCATGGTCCCGGCATGCTGTCGTCCCAGCGACTGTACATGTGCTCGATCACTTCGATGACCCGGGGCGGCACCGGCAAGCGAGAGATCAACAGCGCCGCTTGACTGCAGTGGATCCCGGTCATGCTGGGAATGCCTTCGTACCCATCACACAAGGCTTCGATACAACTCTGGCGCGTCTCCTCGGAGGCTCCAGGGGTGAAGTACTTGTTGAGCGCTTCTCGAAGAGCGCTCTGGTTCCGCCAGTCACACATTCCCAAGGCGTGGAGGAGCTGGCTGTCCTCGCCGAGCCCCATGGAGGCGACCTCTGTCGAGTTGGCGCTGCAGCCAAGAAATCGCAGCACCGAACCATAGTAAACGACCCTTAGCTGGTCCGTGTTGAGTCCGCATCTCTTGCCAAGGCGAGTGGCGAGAACAGCGGTGCGAATGGCCGTGCCCTCCGCCAGCCCGGCTCCAAGGTCTGTTGCGACCGAGAGGGCGCCGAGGGCACTCGCTAGACAGTCTCCCGTGCTCATTGCGGTGTTTTACTGGTCAGAAGATCCATTGTCCACCGGGCTAGGGGCCGCAAATGCCCCGCTTTGGTGCAGTTACTCCAAGTTAAAGAAACCCATACCGAGGAGCGTGTCGTCTAGCTCACTTGCCATGGGGCTCACCACGAGCAGGTCGAGAAATAAGCAGACGTCGTGGATCGAGGAATCACGCGGCTCACGGACACCTGGCAGGCCGAGTATCGGCGGTTTCGCGAGCGCGATCTGTCCGACCGGGACTACGTGTACGTGTGGGCCGACGGCGTCCACTATATCTCCGCCGGGATTCTTGCGGTCCGCAACTGCTACTGGTAGGAGAGTGCTCATGCGAGGTTGCGCGGTGCTTCTGTCGTACGTGGTGATTGCTGCCGCGCTGTTCGGGTGCGACCCGTCGTCCGATCGGTCCATTCCCTCCGAGATCGACGAGCTGTCCGTGGACGTGTTCGACGGGCTCGGCGGCAGCTGGGACACGAGGACGTTCGACCTGAGCGCCGACCCGATCACCTACGAATACCAGCACCGCGAGGCCCTGCAGCCGGTTTGCCAGTCGGTGGGAACGCTGACCCAAAGCCAGGCGGCCGCGCTGCGCGACGACGTCTCGGCGGTTCGCTATCGACAGTTTTCGACCGACGCGGTCAGCGCCGATCAGCGGACTCGATCCATCGGCTTCCGGCGGACCGGTACCTTGACGACGATCTATTGGCTGTTCGACTCCGACTGGGAACGAGAGGTCTACCCGGCGGCAGATTTCTTCTACGCGACTGCCGGCAGCGAATCGTTGGTTGCGCTCACGTCCAACGTCACCGATCCGTGCACGGCCGCTGCGGGCAACCCGTGAGCTGCGGAGGATGGAAGATCCGGACCGGAAGGTCCGCTGGGATCCCAGGGATCCGGTCCCCAGGGCAGGGATCGAGGAATCCGGTCCGAGGGATTCCCGGCGAAATAGCCCGCTCCTCGCCTCGATCACGATCGACGGTCGAGGCGCTGAGCGCGGCGGCCGCAGCGGGCGACGTCCACGTCGTGCTGAGCGACACGGTGTTGCCTGGCACGCAGGGGCCCGAAGCCGTGCGCCAGCTCTCGATGATAGTCCCGGACGCGCAGGTGGTCTTCATGTCCGCACATCCGAAGGCGCTCCTCGTTCGCGAGCGGCGGCTGGATCCCGCCTGCGCGGTCCTCGAGAAGCCCTTCTCCGAGCAGCAGCTCCTCGACGTGGTGCGCCGCGCGCTCGATGGCGGCTGACGAAAAAGGCCGCGACACTCCCCACGCCGAGCAGTTGCTCGGCGCCATGGCCCGGAGATCCCGGAGATCCGGACGGGAGGTCTTTGGCGCCATCGCGATTGGACGCCGACCGCGACGCCGACTGAGCGGTTTCCGCACGCGCTGTGCATGGATCCGGCAGGTGTGCATGGCCAGTGCAGCGGAGCGCGTGCCGTCGGCGTTTCCTAGCCTTTTGTTGGGTTGGGTGCCACGTATCGCTGGCACACGACTTGCTCACAATTCCATCTCTGGTGAGCAACAAGATCGTGACGATCGTCGTGCTGTCGCTGGTCTCACCCCTGACCGCGAGGGCGACACCCTCCTCGCCGGCGATTGCGACACCGACCGACACCTCACCCACGAACCCACCTGACGGGGCATCGTCCTCGTCGACGACGGCCCCGGCATAGCCGGCGAAGACGAAGACGATCGCCGCGGCGACGCACGGCACGACGATCGAGCTCGGTGCTCGCGTCTACGTCCGCGGCGCCTTCTCAAAGGAAGGCGACGACCCGAGCTTCGCCGCCGAGACGGCGATCCAGAGCGCGCGGCTCGAGGCGGAATACCGCTGGCACCAGATGCGGACCAAGATCGAGGTCGAGCTCCATTCCCGCGCCAAGCTCAAGACCACCTACGTGCAGCTCCGCCTCGCCGACGGTCCCGCCCGGGTCGACGTCCGCGCCGGCAACTTCAAGATGCCGTTCTCCGCGATCCAGCAGGAGTCGATCTGGACCCTGCCGATGGCCGACCGCGGCCTGATCGACAACGTGTTCGTCAACCGCATGCAGCTGGCGGGGCGCGCGGTCGGCGCCAACCTGGTGGTCCGGCTGAAGGCGCCGTGGCGACCCGAGCTCCGCGCCGGCGTCTTCCAGGGTACCGACGACGCCGGCAATCCGCTGTCCGCGACCGCCGGCGATCGCTACGGCCAGGACGCGATCGCCCGGGCCTCGGTCCGTCCGATCCACGGCTTCGAGCTCGGCGCCGCCTTCGGGTCGCGAGCCGGCGAGCTGCTGGTCCTGCCGGCGACGATCCGCCGGCAGTGGGCCGCCGAGGTCGACGCGACCGCCGAGCTCGAGCTCGGCCCTGCCCGCGTCCGCGGCTGGGCCGAGGCCGTGACCGGGACGTCGTGGCTGGTCGCCGACCCGATGCAGACGTCGGCTCGGTTCGTGTCGTGGCGCGCGATCGGCGCGGTCCGGTTCGGCGGCGCCAAGAAGGGCCGGCACTACGTCGAGCCCTACGCCCTCGCCGGCGCGGTCGATCCCGACACCAGTGTCGGTGGCGACTTCATCCGCGAGCTCACCGGCGGCGTCGGCGTCGGCGCGTGGGACCGGTGGCAGCTCCAGGCCGAGCTCGAGGTCTGGCGCATGGGCGACAACGCGCCGGTCGGGATCGCGATCTACGGCCTCGCCCCGACCAACTCGACCACGGCGCTCATCCAGTTTGGTGCGCGGCTCTAACCTTGGGAGAAACGACGATGCGATCTAGCCTTACGACCCTGCTCCTGCCCCTGGCCACGCTCGCCCTCGCGGCGTGCGGCGGCTCCACTTCCAGCAACGGCCCAGACGGCGCACCGGGATCGATCGACGGCGCTGTCCCGCCCACCGACGGGCCCGTCCTGACCGAGCGCTACGAGCCGCGCGTGGTCGGCAGCGTGTGGACCTACAAGATGACCGACACCACGACCAACACCAGCGCGGTCAAGCAGTCGAAGGTCGAGGCGTTCGAGGAGGTCGGCGGAGCGCACTCCGGCACGTTCGCCTACCGGGTCCGGATCGAGAAACTGAACGGGACCACGGTCGCGTACGAGAGCTACGAGGGCGACCTCGGCGTTCGCTACGCCCAGACCGACCTCGACCTCAGCGGAGCGACGGTCGACACCCAGTCGGAGAACCCCTACCGGCTCAAGATCGACGAGACCCCGAGCCACCTCGCCAACAACGCGACCTACTCGGAGAACTTCGACGAAACCACGACCAACGTCAACGGGACCAAGACCAACGCGAAGACCGAGACCTGGCAGGTGGTGTCGACCGCCGAGTCGGTGACGGTGCCGGCCGGGACGTACACCGCCCTGCACCTGCACCGGACCAACCCGACCAACGCCAAGAGCAAGGACTTCTGGTTCGTCAAGGGCGTCGGCAAGGTCAAGGAGATCGGCGGCGGCCAGGACGAGGAGCTGATGGCGTACACGCCGTGAGCGGAGCGGGAATGCACGGGCGGAGTGGGCCCATTCGATGCGAGAGAGGTGCCGCGTGACGACCAAGGCCGAGCAGCTCGACGCCCGCATGACCGCGGATCGCCGGGAGACCAAGCACCTGATCACGCTGGAGCAGGCGCGGGTGGTGGCCTCGCACGCCAACCGCCACCTGACGTCGCACCGCTACCGCGGCGACGGCGCCAACCTCCTGCCGGGCGCGCACCACTTTGTCACGACGATCTACTTCGACACCGCGAGCCGGGCGCTGTACCGCGGCGCGCGGGTGTCGGCCGACGCCCACCTCAAGCTGCGCGCCAAGGAGTATTACGACATCCACCCCGGGCTGACCGAGACCGCGACCGACGCGCGCCAGCTGGTCCGCTTCCAGCCGATCCTGTGGCTCGAGATCAAGCATCGCGACGGCGACCACACTGGCAAGCGCCGGATCGGCATCCCCAAGGTCGACGTCCCGGCGTTCTTCGCCGAGGGCCGGATCACCCCGGAGATGACCTGGATCCAGGACGGCGCCTACGGCCACGACGGGCGCGCGATGCTCGAGGCGGTCGCCGAGCTGTGCGCCGGCTGCGGCGAGCCGCTGGCCGCCGACTGCCTGGTCAACTACCGGCGGTCGGCGTGGCAGGACGACGACGGCGAGCTGCGCGTGACGATCGACACCGGACTGGCGTCCTTTGCGCCGCCGGCCGACCTGTGGAGCCGCGACTGGGCGCTGGTCCGCGCGACCCTGGGCACGCCGGTGGCCAGCGAGGCCCGGCGGGTGCTCGAGGTCAAGTCCCGCGGCGTGCCGCCGGCGTGGCTGACCGAGGTCCTGGCGGCCGCCCGGATCGCCCCCGTGGCCTTCAGCAAGTTCGAGGCCGCATCGGACGCCGTCCATGGCTGAACGGCCGCGCGGCCGCTGGCGGCTCGTCGTCGGCTGGCTGATGACGATCGCGCTCGTCGCCTACGCTGCCTCCGACTGGAAGGCGGGACGGACGCCCCGGGCGCCGGCGCCGACCACCGAGGCCGTCGCGCCATCGAGGCTCCGCATCGTCTCGATCAGCAGCGCCGAGGTCAGCCCCGGTGACGCGATCGTCGTCCAGTACGTCGGGGCCGATCCGGGAATCCCGCTGGCCGTCCACGTCGGCGGCGCGCCGGCCGAGGTCCTCGCCCACCGCGACCGCGCCGTGGTCGTCCGCATCCCGCACGACGCGGGGCCGGGCAAGGCCGGCTTGCGTCTGCTCCAGGGCGATCGCCGCAGCAAGTCGCGCGACCTCCAGGTTCGCATTCGCAACCGCCAGTCGGTCATCCGGCTGACCGGCGGGCTCGCCCTGTTCGTGTTCGGCCTCGGCCTGCTCGGTCAGGCCCTGCGCGGTCTCGCCGGCCACCGCCTGCGTCGGCTGCTCGGCCAGGTCACCCGCTCGCCGCTGCCGTCGGTCGGGCTCGGCGTCGGCGTCGGCGCGATCACCCAGCTCACGACCTCGGCGGCGGCGTTCACCGTCGGCCTGGTCGAGGCCCGACTGATGACGATCGCCGCGGCGATCCCGGTCATGGTCGGCGCCGTCCTCGGTGCGTCGATCACCGGCGCGCTCCTGCCGGTCGCGCTGACCCAGCAGAGCCTGCTGGTGATCGCGGTCGGTGTCCTGTGGAGCCGGCTCGCGGTCAGCCGGCGGGGCGCGGCCTTCGCCCGCCTGGTCCTGAGCGCCGGCCTGATGCTCTACGGCCTGCGCCTGCTGCAGACCGGGATCGAGCCGCTGGTCGGCGACCCGACGATCCTGCCGTACGTCAGCTACTTCCGCGCCAGCGGGCCGATCGCCGAGCTGACCTGCGCGGCGACCGGCGCGCTGCTGGCGCTGGTCCTGCTCGGGCCCGCGTCGGTCTACGGCCTGGTCGTCGGCCTGGCCCAGACCACCGGGGTCCTGCCGCTGAGCAACGCCCTGGCCATGCTGGCCGGCGCCAACCTGGGCGCGTCGGTCGGAATGGCCCTGATCGCGTGGCAGGCCGGTCACCACGCGCGGCCGCTGGTCCGGCCTCAGCTCGCGTTCGGCGGGTTCGCGACCGCGATGGCGCTGCTGACGATCCCGGTGTGGCAGGGGCTGGCCGGGCTCCTGCCGCTCGGCGACCCCAACACGCTGACCTACGGCCAGACCGTGATCCTGCCCCACGTGTCGAGGCACCTGGCCGCGGCGTTCGCGATGTCCGAGCTGGCGGTGGTCGCGATGTGGATGGGAGCGCTGCCGGTCGTGACCCACCTCGCGGGGCGGCGCGCGCGGGTGGCGCCACCGCCGCCGGCCCCGCCCGAGGTGATCGTGCTGAGCGCCGAGCGCGAGCTCGCGGAGGTGTTCGACCGGCAGCGCGCGGCGCTCGAGGGCGCGTTCGAGATGTCGCGGACCGGTGAGCGCGGCCCGGGCCCGGCGGTCGAGGCCGCCCTCGCCGACGGCCGCCGCGCGATCGAGCGGCAGTACGTCGCGGTCGGTGCCGCCGAGGCGACGCCCCGGGTCGAGCGGGTCAAGTGGACCGTAGTCGCGACCCTCCAGCTCCAGCGCGCGCTCGAGCACCTGCTCAACGTCACCGAGCTCGGGGTCGAGCGCGGCCTCCGCCTGACGCCCGACGAGCTGACCCACCTGCGCGAGATGCACGACCTCGCCCAGGGCTCGTTCGCCGCCGCGATCGAGTCGATCGACGACGGCGGCGCCCCCGACCTCGAGGCCGCGGGCGAGCGCGAGATCCGCATGAACGTGCTCGAGGCCGAGGCGCGGGTGACCTCGGTCGCCGCCCCGCGCCGGGGCGAGTCGACCTCGGTGCGGCTCGGCCTGGCCGAGCTCATCGACGCCTACGAGCACGTGGGCAACCACCTCTACCGCGTGTGCAAGGCGATGCGCGACGACGCGGACGACCTGGACTGACCGGAGACCTCATGTTCATTGTGTTCGAAGGAATCGACGGAAGCGGCAAGACGACCCTGTCCAACCGGGCCGCGGCCCGGCTGCGCGAGCGTGGCCTCGCGGTCGAGCACGTCCGCGAGGGCGGCCGGTTCGCGTCGCAGGTGACCCAGGCGATGCGCGAGCTGGGGCGCGACGCGCGCAACCTGGCTCTCAGCCCGCGGGCCGAGCTGATGCTGTACCTCGGCCGCGAGGTTCAGCTCCTCGACGAGGTCACCAGGCCGGCGCTCGGCCGGGCCGACGTCGTCTTCGCCGACCGGTTCGTCTACACCGCCGAGGCGCTGGCGGTCGCTGGGCGCGGCCTCGACGCGGCCGAGGTCGCGCCGCTGGTCGAGGCCGCCGCCGGCGGCGTGACCCCCGATCTGGTGATCCTGGTCGACGTCCACCCGCGCCTGGCCCGCGCCCGGCGCCGGGTGTCGAAGATCATCGAGCCGGTGCGGCGGCCGCCGTCGCGCAAGGGCCTGACCGGCAAGGCGCTGCAGCGCCGGCTGCGCGCCGGCTACCGCGCGATGGCGGCACGCGCGCCCGAGCGCTGGGTCGTCGTCGACAACAACGACGCCGACCTCGACGCTCTGGTCGACGCGGTGGTCGAGGCCATCCTCGCCGCGCGCGACGGTGGGGCGGCCGCGGCCCGCGCCCGGCTGCCCGCACCGGCGCCGATCCGCGAGGCAACCGGCGGCATCGCCGGCGCGGCCGCCGCGCTGCTGGCGTGGATCGACCGGCGCGCCGGCCGCGAGCCCGGGCTCGCCGCGTACTTCCTCGGCGGCCTCGCTGGACCGGGCATCGACGATCGACGCGAGGCCCTGGCCTCGGAAGTCCCGACCGTGGTCGCGGCCGGGCTGCGCGCCCTCGACGATCCGGCGTCGTGGCGGCTGCGGCGGGCGCTGCGCGATCAGGCCCCGGGCCGGATCGCGGCGTCGCTGACCGGCCCGGCGGCGACGCGGGACGAGGCCGCCGCGATGCTGCACGATCTCGCCGGCCCGGCGCCGCGCGAGGTCGCGTCGGCGCTCCGCGGCCGCGACGACGACGTCGCGTGGGCGGTGCGCGCCCGCCTCGACGGCAACCCGGCGATGTCCGCGGTCGGCGGCATCGCCGGGGCCCGCGCCTGGGAGGTCCGCGACCGCTGGCTCGCCGCCCAGGGCGGCGTCGACGGGCTCGACGACTTCGAGACCGCGGCCACCGCGTGCTCGGGCGTGGGCGGGGTCGCCGGCCCGCGGGCCTGGGAGGTCCGCGCCGGCGCCCGCGCCGCCGCGCCGATCTCGGCCCTGACCGCGACCCGCGGGCTCGACGACGACCGCGCCTGGAGCTGGCGGACCAAGATGGTGACGCGGGCGCCGCGTGCGGTGATGCGCTCGCTCAGCGGCCTCGACGCGCCGCGGGCGTGGGACCTGCGCGAGCGCGTGATCGCACGGTGCTCGGAGGCGCTCGACTCGATCCTCGGCCTCGACGACACCGCGGCCTGGCGCCTGCGCAGCGACCACGTCGATACCTGGCCGGCGGCGGCGGTCAAGAGCCTGGGGCCGTTGCTGGCGAGCGACCGCGGCCACGCGCTGCTCGAGCGCGCGCTGCGCTGCGCCCCCGACGACCTGGCGCTGTGGCGCTACGCGGCGATGGCGGCCAGCCCCGACGGGAGGTCGCGCTGGTGAACCTGACCAGCACGCGCCGATCGCACATCGACCCGTCGGACCTGCCCGAGGTCCAGCGCGCGACACTGCGCCGGATCCTGTCGTACCTGCGCCCGTACCGCCGGTCGGCGATGCTGGTCGTGGCGTCGATCCTGGCCGGCGCGCTGTTCGGCCTGGTGCCGCCGCTGTGCATCAAGCGGATCGTCGACCACGCGCTGCCCCTGCACCGCCGCGGCGAGCTCCTGCTGCTGTGCGGCGGCATGATCGCGGGCCCCCTGCTCGCCGGCCTGCTCGGCGTCGTCCAGCGCTACCTCGCCGCGTTGATCGCCGAGCGCGTCATGTACGACCTGCGCCTGCAGCTGTTCCGCCACGTGCAGAAGCAGTCGCTCACCTACTTCACCCGGGCCCGGCCGGGCGAGGTCGTGTCTCGGGTCCTCAACGACGTCCAGGGCGTCGGCCAGATGCTGCGCGACAACCTGGTCAAGGCGATCCAGAACGCGGCGATCCTGTCGACCGCGATCGTCGCGATCCTGTGGCTCGACTGGCGGCTGTCGCTGATCGCGCTCGGGCTGCTGCCGGCGTTCGTCCTGCCGACCCGCCGGGTCGGTCGCAAGCGCAAGGCGCTCAAGCGCGGCGCCCAGCGCGCGCTGGCCGAGGTCACCGGCGTCCTGCTCGAGACCCTGTCGGTGTCGGGCGCGCTTCTGCTCAAGGTCTCGGGCACCGAGGACCACGAGGCGGCCCGGCTCGAGCGCCGCGCGCGGGCGCTGATGGAGGTGTCGCTGCGCCACAGCCTCGTCGGCCGCTGGTTCCAGATGATGATGAAGCTGTTCCGGGACGTCGGCCCCGCCCTGGTCTACGGCGCCGGCGGCCTGCTGGTCATCGACGGCAGCCTCGCGATCGGCACCGTGATCGCGTTCGTCGCCCTGCTCAAGCGGCTGTACACGCCGGCGGGAGCGCTGGCCTCGGTCCACGTCGACGTCGTGACGTCGTACGCCTACTTCGATCGCGTCTTCGCGGTCCTCGACCTCCAGCCCGCGATCCAAGACGCGCCCGACGCGACCGAGCTCGAGCGGTCCGCCGGCGGCCTGCGCTTCGACCACGTCGGGTTCGCCTACGACGACGGCGAGCCGATCCTGGTCGACGTCGACCTCGACGTCCCGGCCGGGACCTGCGTCGCGCTGGTCGGGCGGTCGGGCGCCGGCAAGACCACGCTGGCCGCGCTGGTGTCGCGCCTCCACGACCCGACCGCCGGGCGGGTGACGATCGACGGCCGCGACCTGCGCGCGGTGACGCTGGCCTCGCTGCGCCGCCACATCGCGGTCGTCACCCAGGAGACCTACCTGTTCCACGCGTCGATCCGCGACAACATCCGCTACGCCTGCCCCGGCGCCACCGACGCAGAGGTCGAGGCCGCCGCGCAGGCCGCCCAGATCCACGACGTCGTCGCGGCGCTGCCCGACGGCTACGACACGATCGTCGGCGACCGCGGCTACCGACTGTCCGGCGGCGAGCGCCAGCGCCTGGCCATCGCGCGGGCGCTGCTCCGCGACCCGCGCATCCTGATCCTCGACGAGGCGACAAGCGCCCTCGACAGCCACAACGAGGCGCTGATCCAGGCCGCGCTCGAGCCGCTCCTCGCCAACCGGACCAGCCTGGTCATCGCCCACCGGCTGTCGACGATCCGCACCGCGGACCTGATCGTCGTCCTCGACGGCGGCCGGATCGTCGAGCGCGGCACCCACGACCAGCTGGTCGCGCGGGACGGCCACTACGCGGCGCTGCTGCGCGAGCAGGAGGGTGCGGAGCGCGCGCTGGGCGCGGCCGCGCCCGCCGGGAACGTCGTCGTCGACGCCGGGTCGCCGCGCCTCGCGCTGCGGACCGTCCCCAAGGGCCGCTGACCCACCGCCACGGCGGCGACGGCCGGTGTCAGTCGAGGCCGCGCAATCACTGGATTTCTTGGAGCGCGCTGACCGAAACCTGCAACCTGCCTGAATTTTTGCACCCTCGTAGTCGTCGCGACCAGGTGCTCCACGCAGGTTCCATCCTCGCCGGCAGGTTCGAGCTCGGCGGACAGATCGGCGAGGGCGGCATGGCCGTCGTCTGGCGAGCACGCGACCAGACCCTCGGCGCCGATGTCGCGGTGAAGCTGCTGCGGCCCGGCCTGGCCCGCGACGAGACCGCCCGCGCCAGGTTCCGCGCCGAGGCCATGAACACGCGCCGCGCGCGCAATGACCACGTCGTCGAGATTCACGAGCTGATCCTCGACGCCAACCCACCGTTCTTCGTCATGCCGCTGTTGTCGGGGGGCACGCTGTCCGAGCGCATCCGGCGCACCGGTGGTGTCGACTTCGGCGAGGCCGCCGAGATCCTCGCGCAGTTGCTGCGCGGTCTCGCGGTCGCCCACGACCAGGGAATCGTCCACCGCGACATCAAGCCGCACAACGTGTTCCTCGAACGACCACCGGGCATCGGGGCCGCGCGGGTCGTGCTGCTCGACTTCGGCATCGCGTTCGACGACCGGCGCGACGCGGCTCTCACCAGCACCGGGCTGGTCGTGGGGACCCCCGCGTACATGGCCCCCGAGGTCAGCCTTGGACAGCCGGGTGCCGACGCGCCCACCGCGGACGTCTACTCCGCGGCGCTCGTCGCCTACGAGATGATCACGGGCGCGCTCCCCCGCGCGCTGCCCCGGCCCACGCCCCTTCACGAGACGGTCCGCGGAATCGAAGCGGGCGTACCGGCCGGTTTCGGCCGCGCCGTCCACCGCGCTCTCGATCCCGACCCGACGATGCGGCAGCCGAATGCACGCGCGCTGCTGGACGACCTGCTGGCGTCGCACGGACAGCTCTCCGCCGGCGAGCTCGTCGATGACCGGTATCGAATCGTCGAGCTCATCGGCGAGGGCGGAATGGCGACCGTGCACAGGGCCGAGGACACGCGCCTCGGCGGACAGGTGGCGATCAAGATGCTCGCCGCCGAGCGCGAGGACGACCCCGAGGTGTGCGGGCGATTCCGCGACGAGTGCGAGATCCTCATGCGCATGTCCCATCCCCACATGATCGGCGTGCGCGCGGTCGGGGCTCATCATGGGCGACCGTACTGCGCGCTGGACCTCGTCGACGGGCGCACCCTCGCCGACACGGCCGCAGACCTGGGATGGCGAGGCGTGGTGCGCACCGTCGCGCAGGTCGCGGCTGCCCTCGACGACGCGCACGTCGCCGGCGTCGTGCACCGCGATGTGAAGGCGGACAACATCCTGATCGACCCGGCCGGCGACGCGGTCCTGATCGACTTCGGTGTCGCGCGCTTCGGTGGACCGTGGCGGACGCGCACGGGGGTCGTGGTGGGAACGCCGGGAGCCGAGGCCCCCGAGCAGGTAGCCGGCGGTCATCTGTCCGGCCTGACTGACCAGTGGGGTCTGGCCGCGGTCTGCTATTCGCTGCTGTCGGGACGCGTGCCGGGGGAGGCCGTCGTCGTCGCAGATACCCAGGAGCGGGCGCTTCAGACGATGGAGAACGTCGCGATGGGCCTCGTCGTCCCCCTCGGCGAGCTGCGCGCGGAGCTGTCCGATGCGCTGTGCGCCGCCGTGATGCGCGGGCTGTCGCCCGAGCCCGCCGACCGCTATCGCAGCGCGTCGGCGTTCGCCGTGGCGGTGCAGCGCGCCTCGAACGGCGCCCGGCTGCCCGGCGAGACCGCGACCAGGCGCGCGACGTCCGCCTGGATCGCCGGCGGCGTCGTGACCGCACTGTTCGCGGCCCTGATCGCCGGCGCCATCGCTTTCGGCGGCGGGCCGGTGCCCGAAGGCGAACACGCGGCGGTGAGCACGAAGACCTCCGAGCTGGTCGACATGCCTCCCCAACCATCCCTGGTGGCGACCGAGCCCGCTCCGGCGCCGGCGAAGAAGAAGGCGCCAAAGAGGGCGAAACGGGAGAGACGGGCGCGGACGCCATCTGACAAGACGCCCGCGTCCGAGCCCGCCTCGGCGCCGACCATGCCAGCGCTGAGCGTCGACCCCGCATCGATGATGAACGATGCCGAGCGCATGGCCAGGCAGATCGAACGCGCGGCCGCGGAGATGGACCCGCCGGACGATTCGTTCGACGACATCGATGTCGTCGGGCCGTCCGACCCGGATAGCGACATGTAGCGGTCGCACCGACGACGGCGCGACCGCTACATCCCGGCTCAGAACCCCATCTGACAGAAGCCGAGCGTTCCGGGGGCCGGCTGGAGGCAGTTGAGACCCTGCTGGCAATCGCCGGCGGTCAAGCACACGGATCCGAACTGGCCATCACTGCAGAAGCCGGCCGGGTCGGTCGACCGTTTCACGCAGCTCCAGCTCGAGGGGCAGTTGTCGACGCCGGTGCACATGCCGGTGAGGCACATCTGCGCCTTGTTCGGGATGATGCCGTCGTTGCACACCGCACCGACGATACCGGTTGGGCAGGTGCCGTCCGCGGCGCACGCCGGGAAGCTGTAGCAGGCCGTCGACTGGTCATCCTCCTCGAGGCACAGCGAGTAGGCGTCGCAGCCGTCATTGCCGTCGGGACGTGGCGTGCACGACGTGGTCTCGGGCGGCGTGCTGCAGAAGCCGTCGCGACAGATCTGGTTGTCGGCGCACGGGGTGTCCGGACACGTCGTGACGGTCTTGTTGTGGCACAGGCGGTCGAACTCGGTGTCGCAGTACTGATCGTCGGCGCAATCACCGTCGCTGTTGCAGCCGAGAGCGCACAGGCCGTTCCAACAGAACTGCCCGTCGGGACACGGATCGGACGAGCTGCAGAGCGCACCGTTGCCACCGCCACCGCCGCCACCATCGGCCCCGGAACCACCGTTGTCAGCTCCACAGCCACCGCTGATGAGGAACACAGCGGCCAGCGCCGCGAAACCAAGCTTCTTCATAACCAGCTCTCCTGTTCGGAACGGCCATACCCGACAAGATACGTATATGGACTATAAGGATTCAGTTTAAATCACTATAAAGTGATGTTTAGATGACGTGATACGCTATTTCCAATGGCCCGTGGTCCGAAAAGCGCAATGATCTCCGAGGGCGAGTCTCGACAGGTACGGCTCCATCTGTCCAGTGAGGTTCTCGCCATCATCGATGCCGAGGCCGCGTCGATGCAGCTCGACGCGGCGCGGTTCTTTCGCATGCTCGTGCGCAGGCGCATGGGGCTGCAGGGGGTCGGGCGCGCGACGGGCGCGCCGGCTCACGCGGTCCTCGACGTCGCCAAGCCGGCGAAGGAACCGTTCGTGGTGCGGTTGCCCGACGACCTCGACCGATTCTTGCGAACGACCTGCAACCGCCTGGGCGGCGCGTCACCGTCGACCATCGCGAGTGACCTGGTCCTGGAGTGGGTCGGGATCTCGCCGCTGGAGCGCGACGTCACGATTCCGATCGAGTCGACGGCGCCGGCCTCGAGGCGCCGCCGAACCGGATCGCAACCGACGAAGGTGCAGCTACTGTCTCTCGGCTTGCCCGTCATCGAGCTCCTCGAGCAGGAATCCGCCCTGATGGGCATCCGCCACACCGAGCTCTTGCGCAACCTGCTGCGGGCCAAGATGGGCGTCGCCACCTACCACCGGGGCGCCGGGGCGCCGGGGCGAGAGCCGCTCGCCGATACCGACCACGACAAGAAGAGCTACCGCATTCACCTGCCGCTCGATCAGGTTGCCCTCATCGAGGAGCTATCGCTGCGCCTCGGCGGCGGAGAGAAGTCGACCATCGTGTCGCACCTGATCCTGGACTACGCGGGGATCTCGCCGCTGCGCAGCCAGTGAACCTCGACGGCGGCGGTCGCGCCATCGAGCGCGGCATTCCGTCCGGCGGGGTCGTGCCGCTGGACGTCTGGTATCGAAGATGCATGATCGAGGATCGACGATGCCCGACACCGCGAGGTTTCGCGAACAGATTGCCGGCTTCCCCGGCGTCGGCGAGAAACTGTCGCAACGCCTGGTCGAGGCCGGGATCTGCACGCTCGAAGATCTCGAGCTGGCCTGCTACGACGGGCGGCTCGACGCGATCCCGGGCTTTGGCGAGGCGCGCATCGCTACCGTGGCCACCGAGCTCGATCGCCGGCTGGGACTGCCGCCGCGCAGCCATCCGATGTGGCCGCGGCCGGACATCGATCTGCTGCTCGAGGTCGACCGCGAGTACCGGCAGCTGGCGGCCGACGGCAACCTGCCGCGCATCGCGCCCCGGCGCTTCAACCGCAGCGGTCGCGCGTGGCTGCCGGTTCTGCGCACCGAGCGCGATGGCTGGCGCCTGACCGCGATGTTCTCCAACACCGCCGCCGCGTACGTGTTCAACAAGCGGCACGACTGGGTACACCTGTTCTACGAGCACGACGGTGAGGAAGAGTCGTGCACGGTGGTGACCGCTCACGACCCGCACCTGTATGGACTGCGCGTGATCCGCGGTCGCGCGGAGGAGTGTTTCGTCTACTACGCCGACCAGCCGGTCCGCGACGACGTCCGGCTCTGGGCCCACGAGATGGCCGCGCAGCTGCCCGGATGACGTGGTTTTGCTTGTTTGCCGGCCGCCTTGGTGCTATTCAGGCCTACCTTCGCCGTGGAGCGGCCTTGCTCCGACCATCCTGTAGGGCAGGGCCCCGCGGCACGAAATAGTACGGAAATCATGCAGTTCACTCAGCTCGGCCTGGCCGAGCCCATCCTGCGGGCCCTCGGCCGCGCGGGGTATTCGGAGCCAACGCCGATTCAGGAGCGCGCGCTTCCGCCGGCTTTGGCCGGCCGCGATCTCCTCGGTTGTGCCCAGACCGGCACCGGCAAGACGGCCGCTTTCTCGCTTCCCATCCTCCAGCAGCTGGCCGAAGACCCGGCCGGCCGCGGCCCGATCCGCGCGCTGGTGGTCACCCCCACCCGCGAGCTCGCGGCGCAGATCGGCGAGAGCCTCACCACCTACGGACAGTTCCTGCCCCTGCGCAGCACGGTCATCTTCGGCGGCGTCAGCCAGGCCCGTCAGGTCAGCGCGCTTCGCCGCGGCGTCGACATCCTCGTCGCCACCCCCGGCCGTCTGCTCGATCTGATCAGCCAGGGCTACATTCGCCTGGGCCAGGTCGAAGTGCTGGTGCTCGACGAAGCCGACCGGATGCTGGACATGGGCTTCCTCCCCGACATCCGCCGGATCGTTCGCGAGGTGCCCGACCAGCGGCAGACGCTGCTCTTCTCGGCCACCATGCCGCGCGAGATTCGCGCGCTGGCCGACGGCCTGCTCTGCGATCCGGTCAGCGTGTCGATCACGCCGCAGGCGACCGCCGCCGAGACCGTGGCGCAAGAGGTCTATCTGGTCGCGCGCGAGAACAAGGTCGAGTTGCTCCGCCACCTCCTGGACGACGACGCCTTCAGCCGCGTGCTGGTCTTCACCCGCACCAAGCACGGTGCCGATCGCGTGGCCAAGAAGCTGACCAAGCGCCAGGTCGTGGCCGCCGCCATCCACGGCGGCAAGTCGCAGGGACAGCGCCAGCGCGCGCTGGCCGCCTTCAAAAACGGCGACACCCGCGTGCTCGTCGCTTCCGACATCGCGGCCCGCGGCCTCGACATCGACGAGGTCTCGCACGTCGTCAACTTCGACCTGCCCAACGAACCGGAGACCTACGTCCATCGCATCGGCCGCACCGGCCGCGCGGGCGCCAGCGGTATCGCGCTGTCGTTCTGCGCCCACGAGGAGCGCGGCTTCCTGCGCGCCATCGAGGATACGGTCAAGGCGTCGGTGCCGATCTCGGACCACCCGTTCGCCGCCGACTTCGGCAAGCTCGAGAAGGTGTCGCGCGGGTCGCGGCAAAACACCAAGCCCGGCCGCCCCGGCGCCAAGAAGGGTGGCGGGGCGTCTCGTCCCGGCTCCAGCCGTCGCCGCGGCGGCCGCCGTCGCAATGGCTCCGCGGCTACGTCCGGACGGCCGGGAACTCCCGCGCGAGCTCGGCGCGATCGTCAGCGTTGAGCTCCAGCGCGGCCGCCGCCGCACTCGACTGGGCGCTGGCGATCTTGCTGGCGCCCGGGATCGGGATCATCACTTCGGCGACGTCGAGTAGCAGCGCCAGGCAGACCTGGTAGGGGCTGACGCCGTGGCGCGTGCCGACCTGTTCGAGGACCGGGTTGGTGTCGATGCGCACGTGCCCGTGGTGGCCGCCGACCGGGCTGTGGGCGAGGAAGGCGATGCCGCGGCCGGCGCAGTGGGTGACGACGCCGTCGTCGAAGGCGGCGGTGTCCATCGGGTTGCAGCGGTTTTGCACTCCGGCCACCTCGACGATTGCCCGTGCCTCCTCGATCTCGGCGACGCTTACGTTGGACAGCCCGACTCGTTTGATCTTGCCCTCGCGCTGTAGCTCGGCCAGGGCACCGACGCTGTCGGCGAACGGCACGTCGTCGTCCGGCGCGTGCAGCTGGTACAGCTCGATCGCGTCTACGTCGAGTGCGCGCAGGCTGGCCTCGCACGCCCGCCGCAGATGCTCGGGCCGGCCATCGGTGACCCACGCGCCGCCGGGGCGTCGCAGCCCGCCCTTGGTCGCGACGGTGACGTGGCCGGCGGCGCCGTGCTCGCGCAGGGCGCGCGCGATCAGTTGCTCGTTGTGGCCGATGTCGTCGTCGCCGATGCAGTAGACGTCGGCGGTGTCGATCAGCGTCATACCGGCGTCGATGGCCGCGGCGATCACGCGCACGCCGTCGTCGTCGGTCGGGCGCCCCTCGAGCGACAGCGGCATGCCACCGAGGCCGATGCAGCTCACTTCGAGATCCGCAATGCGACGGGTCTTCATGGGCGCAGCTTACCGCGATGGAACAGGTTGTCTACCGCCGCCCGCGAGCGGGCGAAAGCTGCGCCCATAGCGGCAAATGGTCGGAGATGCGCACGCCGCGGGCGACGTCGAAGTCGGTGACCACGAGCCCGCGCACGTAGATGGCGTCGAGGCGCATGGCGAGCCATTGGCTCGTCGGACCGCTCGCGGTCACCGGCGTCGCGAAGCCCGCGGCGCGCACGAAACGTTCGAGCCGGCGCGCCTGATGGCCGCCGGGAATCGGCAACAGGTGCCCGACCCAGGCGAACGACGGCCCCCACCGCACGCCGCCAGGAGTAGGAGAGCCCGGGCCCGGCGCATGACTCCGGGATAGCCGACGCGCGCTCGGGCCGCCGGTTGTGGCAAAGTCGCGGTCATGCGGCTCCCCCTCATCATCGTCGCGGCCCTGCTCACGGCCTGCGCCTGTCACGAGAGCTCCAGCGCGCAGGTGTCGTCGCCGGCACCGAGCACGACCCCGGACCAGGGGCCGGCCCCGGCGGCGCCGCCGCCGCCCGCGACCGACGACACGAAACCCGCCGATACCCCGACGCCCACCGCGAATGCGCTGCCGGCCGATGCCGCGGCGGCGCAGGGCAAGCCGTGCACCGACGGCGCCTGCCCGGCGCCGCTCGCGTGCGTCGAGTACTACGGCATCGCCGGTCGCAACGGGCCCACGTTCACCTCCTGCGAGGTGCGCTGCTCGGACGGCGCTACCTGTCCCGACGGCCAGTCATGCACCACCATCGCCGACGGCCCCGGTCAGGTCTGTCGCTGACGTTTGACACCAGACTCCTAGGCCTAGGTCCGCTCGGGGATCAGGTCGGGCACGCCGAGGGCTTCGTCGAGCAGGCGCGCCTCGCGCGCCTCGGTGAACGCCTTGTAGGCCGCGCCGATCGCGTCGCGCAGCTCGTCGATGCGATCGAGGAGGCCGCGGGTGTGGAGCTCGCGGGCCAGGTCGCGGCAGACGTAGCGGACGCAGATGTTGGGCCGGTCGACGGCATCGAGCGAGCAGCCGGTCTCGCCGCGGAAGGCGCAGCCGGCGTGGGGCCCGCTCGGCGGATCCAGCGCGCCGGCGGTGGTGCCGGCCAGTCGCAGTGTGGCCAGCTCGGTCTCGTCGAACAGCGCGCGGGTGGTGGCGCCGCAGCAGTTGCCGCCGTCCCAGAAGCCGTGCGGCTCGGGATAGCCGCGCGCGCAGCTCTTGCACGACTCGACGTCGGTCAGCGTGGCCGATAGCTCGGCGCGCAGCTGGCGCAGCTCGCGTGCTCGCTCGAGCTCGATCCGGCTGACCTGCTGCGAGCGGTGGGGCAGGGCGCGCAGCTCGCTGCGCAGCTGGACCACCTCCTTGACCCGCGAGCTCGGATGTCCGCGCAATCGCACGGAGTCGATCAGCCGCTGCACCGAGACGAACACGGCTGCACCCTACCATCCGTCCGGCAGTGGCTCAGGGGAAAATCGCGGCGGCGACCTCGCCGGCGGCGCGTTCACCGGCCTCGATCGCCCCTTCCATGGTGCGAGGCCAGCGGATGGCCGTCTCGCTGCCGGCGAAATGGGTCCGCCCGCAGGGGGCGCGCAGCGCACTGGCGGCGCGGCCGAGCACGCCCGGGACGAGATTGCCCACGCAGCCGCGGCTCCACGGGTCCGTCCCCCAGTCGTGGATCAGCAGGTCACTCGCGTCGGCGGCGTCTTCGCCGAAGATCGCGCCCAGCTCGGCCAGCACCGCGGCGTGCTGTTCGCTCGCGGGCAGCTCGGCCAGCTCGGTCGCGGCGCTGCCGACGGCGAACGCCAGCAACGTCGGGCGGCCACCGTCCGGGTCGCACAGGTCGACCACCGCGCGCAGGCGACCGCCGATCTGGTAGGCCTCGCCCGACAACCCGCGCTCGCGCCAGAACGCTCGCGGGTAGCAAGCGATGCATTTCATCACCCGCCCCGGTGGCATACCGCCCTCGACTGCGCGTCGTTCGGCGGTGATGCCGGCAACCTCGATCTCGGCGCACATCGCCGGCGGCAGCGCCAACACGCAGCGGCGCGCGCGCACCGACGTCGAATCGGCGCGGGCGACCACGGCGCGGTCGTCTTGCTCGACTGCGCGCACCACGGCGCCGAGGGTCACGCGATCGCCGAGCTCGACGGCGAGCTTCTCGGCCAGCGCCTGGGCCCCGCCGGCAAAGCGCAGCTCGCGGGTGTCGCGCCCGCCGAGCCCGCCACGACCGGCCAGCGTCACCAGGAAGTAGAGGAGCGACAGCTCGTCGGGGGCCGCGGCGAACTCGAGCTCGGTGATCAGCTCGATGGTCTCGCGGGTCTCGCTGCGGCCGCCGTGTCGTTCCAGCCAGTCGGCCACGCTGTCGCGGTCGAGAGCGGCGGCGTTGGGCGTCGCCAGAGGATCGTCTGGTCGCGCCCGGGCGATCAGCTTCTCCAGCGCGCGCACGCGCCACCAGCCGTCGATCGCCGCGCGCAAACCGCCGCCGGCGCCCGGGCGGGCGATCACGGCGCGGCCGTCGCGGTGCTGCGGCACGGTGTCCACGCCGAGCTCCGCCGCCAGCGCGGCCAGGCGCGGTTGTCCCGCCGACATCCACTGGCCGCCGACGTCGACGCGTCGACCGCCCAGAGGCACGCTGAGCAGGCGGCCGCCGACCCGATCGCGGGCTTCCAGCACGCGCACGCTGGCGCCGCGCCGGGCGAGGTCGCGCGCGCACACCAGCCCGGACAACCCGGCGCCGATGACTACGACGTCGGTCACGACCACCACACGCGCAGCCGCGGGCCCCACCCGACCAGCCACATCAGCGCCGCCATGCGCCGCGGATAGGTGCAGCGGATCGGCCGCGTGCGCAGGCAGCGCATCACCCGCGCGGCGGCGCGCTCGGCGGTGATGACGAACGGCTTCACCTCCGCGTTGGCCATCTTGGTGTCGACGAAGCCGAAGCGCACGTTGGTCACGTACACGCCGCGCGGCCGGTAGGCCAGCGCCAGCCCTTCGAGCCAGCTCGACAGCCCCGCCTTGGACGCGGAGTAGGCCGGCGCGTCGCGGTTGATGAAGCGGTCGGCCAGGCTGGACAGGCCAACGAAGTGGCCGCTGCCAGCGGCCAGCATCCGCGGCAACACCACCTCGGCGGTCGCCACCGCGCCGATCAAGTTGACGTCGAAGGTCGCGCGCTCCAGCGCCAGCCCGTCGGGCTGCAGCGGCTCGCCGATCCCGGCGCAGTAGATGCAGGCGTCGACCGTTCCCAGGCGGTAGCATAGCGTCGCCAGCTGCTCGGGGTAGTCGGCGGCGCGCACGTCGGCGACGAGGTGCTCGACCGCGGACGCCGGGCTGTCGCTGCGCGAGACACCGCCGACCCGCCAGCCGGCGGCGACCAGGGCGCGGGTCAGCGCCAGGCCGATGCCGTCGGAGCCACCAATGACCAGCGCGGTCGCCACGGCCGGATTGTCCACCACCTTCGCGGTCGGGACAAATCGCGGGCTCGCGCGGCGACCTCGTGTTAAGACCGCCCCGACATGGCCGACGACAAGTTGCTCGATTTCCTGCGCGTGCTGATCGCCGCGGCGTGGGCCGACGGCGAGATCACCTACCACGAGCTCAACAACCTCAAGGCGTACTTCCGCGAGCTCGACCTCGACGAGGAGCAGATGACCGCGCTGGAGCCGTACCTGGCCGACTCGATCGGTCCGGACGAGGCGCGCACGATCGTCGACGACTTCCTCGCACGCGCGCGGCGCAGCGAGCGGGAGACGCTGGTCGCCGCGGTGCGCGATCTGGTGCTGTCCGACGGCGCGCTCGAGGGCGGCGAGAAGGCGTTTCTCGACATGGTCGACAGCGCTCGCGGCGAGACCACCACCGCCGGGGTGTTCGTCAACCAGCTCAAGCGGCTGTGGGGCAAGAGCGGCGCCCACACGTCGGAGGCGGTGCGGCGGAGCGATCTGATCGACGAGTTCATCCGCAACCGAGTCCTGTATCAGGTCAAGCGCCGGCTGCTGCTCCACGGCGGCACGGCCGAGCTCGACGCCGACACCGAGCGCGAGCTGCGCTACGTCTGCGCGCTCGCCGGCCTGCTCGGACACGTGGCCGGCGCCGATCAGTCGTTCGACGCCGACGAGCGCGCGACCATCGCCGAGATCCTCGACGCGATGTCTACCCTGCAGCACCGCGACGTCGACATCATCGTCGACATCGTCGAGAGCGAGGTGCTGTCGGATATCGGCTACTTCTCGTTCGCCCACGAGCTGGACGAGCTGGCCACCCCCGAGGAGCGCATGCGGGTGCTGGCCCTGCTGTTCGACGTGGCCGCCGCCGACGGAGAAATCACCCACGAGGAGCTGGAAGAGATCCGCAAGATCTCCAAAGCGCTGCACATCGACCACCAGAGCTTCATCGCGGCCAAAATGGCCGCCATGGAAGGCTGACCCTGGGCCCTGTACAGGCGAGGTGTTCCTCGTCGGACCACGAAATTTCCGTTACGCTCCGGGGAGAATGAGCAATCCGGCCCACGCGCTGGTTCCGACGGTCATCGAGCCGCTCTTGCGAGAGCTGTTCGGCGGATCCTCCGACCCGGTGGCGGTCACGCGCGACAGCCGCGTCGTGGTGGTCAACCAGCCGCTGGTGCAGTTGTTCGGCTACGAGTCGGAGGACGAGATCCTCGGCCGGTCGGTGCTCGAGCTCATGGCGCCGGTGTCACAGGAGGCGGTGGCGGAGATCGTTCTCAGGCGCGCGGTCGGCGATTCCACGCCGGTGTGGATGACCTTTACCGCGGTCAAGCGCGACGGGCAGGAGCTCCCCATCGAAGTGCGCAGTCAGCCGTGTGACGTCGGTGGCGAGCTGTACTCGATCGCGTTCGTGCGCGACCGTTCGGAGGACGAACGGCGCGAGCCGCGGACCGTCGCCGACGAGGGGCTGTACCGTGCCCTCTTCGAGGTCAACACCGCGGTCAAGCTGCTCATCTCGCCAGAGACCGGCCGCATCATCGACGCCAACCGCGCCGCCGCCGATTTCTACGGCTGGCCGCTCGAGGTGTTGCGGACGATGCGCATCACCGACCTCAACACGCTGACCCCGGCGGAGGTGCAGGGGGAGATGGACAAGGCGCGCAGCTTGCGCCGCAGCTACTTCCGCTTTCGCCACCGCACCGCCAGCGGGGCCATCAAGCACGTCGACGTCTACTCGGGCCCGGTCGAGATCGCCGGCCAGGTCCTGCTGCTGTCGATCGTTCACGACGTGACCGAGCGCGACTCGCTCGAAGAGCAGCTGCGTCGCGCCCGGCAGATGGAATCGATCGGTCGCCTGGCCGGCGGCATCGCCCACGACTTCAACAACCTGCTCACGGTGATGCTGACGTCGACCGATCTGCTGGCGCGAAAGCTGGAGCCGGGGTCGCGCCTGCGCCAACACGTCGACGATCTCAAGCACGCCTCGCATCGGGCCGCCGAGCTGACCAACGCACTCCTGGCTTTCGGTGGCCGCCAGGTGCTGAAGGCGGAGGCGGTGCAGCTCAACGACCTGGTGGGCCGTGCGGTTCGCCTGATTCGCTCCAACGTAGCGCCGACGGTGGCCGTGCGCAGCGAGCTCACCTCCGATCTGCCGCAGGTCCAGGTCGATCCCTCACAGCTCGAGCAGGTGCTGATGAACCTGGCGCTCAACGCGCGGGACGCCCTGCCCGACGGCGGGACGCTGACCTTCCGAACCCGCGTGCGTGACCTGCACGGGGACTCCGACGTCGTTCCCGACGGCCACTGGGTTACGGTCTCGGTCTCCGACACCGGTCTCGGCATGGACGAGGCGACACGGGCGCGGGTCTTCGAGCCGTTCTTCACCACCAAGCCGTTCGGCGCCGGCACCGGCCTGGGGCTGGCGCGGGTCTACGGCATCGTTTCGCAGAGTGGCGGGCACATCGTGCTGGCCAGTCAGCCGGGTATGGGCAGCGAGTTCACCGTCTATCTGCCAGCCGCCGACGTGCCGGCGCCGCGGCGCGTGGGTTCGGGCAAGACCGAGCCGATCGGCCGCAGGACGTTGCTCCTGGTCGAGGACGTCTCCGGTGTGCGCGGCGTGCTGGCCGAGGCCCTCGACCAGGCCGGCTACCGTGTGGTCCAGGCGCGCTCTGCCGAGGAGGCGCTCGAGGTGGCCAACAAGCGCCTCAGCGCCATCGACCTGCTCGTCAGCGACGTGGTCATGCCGGGCCGCTCCGGCGTCGATCTCGCGCGCAAGCTGCTGTCGAAACGGCCCGACCTGCCGGTCATCCTGGTCTCCGGTCACCTGCAGGACGGCGATCGCCGCGGCATGCCGCAAGGGGTGCGCTTCGTGCAGAAGCCGTTCTCGGCCGACGAGCTGGTCGACCACGTCCGCACCATCCTCGGCGAAGACCCGGACGACTGAGCTACGGCGGGCACAGGTCGTAGACCAGCTTGCCGTTCCACACCCGCGGGGTGTTGGCGGTGCTGAACGGGTACTTGCCGCCCCAGCCCTCTTTGATCTGCAGGTTGGCGTCGGAGGCGTAGACGTTGCCGACGGCGGTGCCGTTGGTGTACTTCATGCTGCCGACTCCTCCGGTGGTGGTGATGTAGAAGCCGTAGGTCTGGCCGCCGACCAGCTGCAGGGCGAGGGCGATCGGCACCGGGGTCAGCTTCGTGACACCGGTCGAGGTGACCGCTGCGCTGCCGACCAGCGTCCAACCGGTGGCGCTGCTCTCGTGGCCGACGTAGGTGCCGGCGCGGAAGTAGATCTCGATGGTGTAGCTGCCGGCGGCGAGGAGGACCGACAGCTTGCGCGCCGAGATGGTGTTGAGCGCGGTGACGTCGAACATGTTGCCGTCGAAGCCGTTGCCGGCGGCGGTGGTCGTCGTCAGCGAGGTTGCGCGGCAGGTGCAGGTGCCGGCCTCGCAGGTGTTGCACGGCGGCCCGGGGCAGTCGGTGCAGCTGGTTCCGTCGATGGCGAGGTTGCTGACGCAGGTGCCGGCGCCGTCGCAGCTGTCGGCGCCATCGCACTGGCTGTTGGTGCTGTTGCCGCACGGCGTGCCGAGCGACGCCAGCTGGGCCGAGCAGGCGCCGGCGCCGTCGCACACGTCGCGGCCGTTGCTGGTGGTCGCGGTCGGGTCGCCGCACGGCGTGTCCAGCGGCGTGTCGTTGGGCAGGCAGGCGCCGAGGCCGTCGCAGCTGTCCGGCTGCGTGCACTGGGTTGCCGACAGGTCGCCGCACGGGGTGTTGAGCGGATCGACGTGGGGCTGGCACGCCTCGTTCAGGCAGGTGTCCGGGTGGTCGCAGTCGCGGTCGGTCTGGTCGCCGCACGGGGTGCCGTCACTCTTGCCGATACACTCGCCGGCGCGGGCGTCGGGTCCGGCGTCGGCAGGGCCGGCAGCATCGGGCTGGGCGGCGTCGGCGACCGCGGCATCGGACGGGCCGCCGCCCATCGATGCGTCCACAGCGCCGTTGTTGGCGTCGGAGCTGGCGCAGGCGACCAGGAGGGCCAGGGCCAGGGTGGCGCTATGCAGGGTTTGACGTCGCACGAGGGCAGTCGCAGTGGTTCGACCTATCCTCATACGGTTGCGCGGCGGCGTCGACCCCCCATCGCCGATCTCCCCGAGATTACTCGCAGGTCCAGGTCTGAGGCACGCAGGCGTGGCCGTAGATGCCACCCGCTGAGGACGAGGCGACCGCCGCGCAGGTGTAGCCGTCGGGGCAGCCGCGGTCGTCG
>Ga0114931_10001841_pt1 | contig 26966 bp, 30 predicted proteins | sample 2SBtaG_FD_89579 | JGI IMG/M metagenome (GOLD analysis project Ga0114931, IMG submission 89579) | Deep subsurface microbial communities from Kolumbo volcano to uncover new lineages of life (NeLLi) - 2SBTROV14_V59a metaG | ecosystem: Environmental > Aquatic > Marine > Volcanic | place: Kolumbo... | reverse complement strand
GTCCGGCTACCTGACGCAGGGTCTGCTCCGAGGTGTCTCCGGAACGGGCGGCTGCCCGCAGACTGCTCAGCCCCCGGTTATCGGTGTAAATATTGGGATCGATTGCCGTGTTCATCGTCCGCCTCAGAGCACCACAAGCTCGGCCCGCAGGGCGCCGGCCTCTTTCAGAGCCTCGAGAATCGACACCAGGTCACCCGGTGCCGCCCCGACCCGGTTCACCGCCACCACGATATCGTTAAGCGTCACCCCGGGTTCGAACAGAAACATACGCGCATCACCACCGGCCACCTGCACGGAACTCTGCGGTGTGACTACGGTTTCACCCTGCGATAAAGGCGCCGGCTGACTGGTCTGCTGCGCTTCGGTAATGGTTACGGTGAGACTGCCATGCGAAACCGCCGCCGGCATCACCCGAACATGACTGCCGATGACCACGGTACCGGTCCGGGAATTGACGATCACCTTGGCGGGGGCCTCACCCGGTTTGACTTCCAGATTTTCCAGGAAAGAAATAAATGCCACCCGCTGGGCCTGATCCCGTGGCGCATTAACCTTGACCGACGAGGCATCGAGCGCACGGGCGGTTCCCGGTCCGATACTCAGATTGATAGATTCCGACAGACGGTTGGCGGTGGTGAAATCCTGGCTATGCAGATTCAAGGTAACCGTATCGCCCTGGGCGAAGGGACTCGGCACTTCCCGCTCCACCGTGGCACCATTGGGAATCCGGCCGACACTGGGAACATTGACGGTGATACGGGAACCATCGGCACCTCCCGCCGTCAGACCGCCCACCACCAGGTTGCCCTGAGCGATGGCATAGACCCGACCATCCGCACCCTTCAGCGGCGACATCAACAGCGTGCCACCGCGCAGACTTTTGGCATCACCCAGCGAGGATACGGTAACGTCGATGCTCTGCCCCTGCTTGGCGAAAGGCGGCAGATTGGCACTCAGCGTGACCGCCGCCGCATTCTTGATGCTCAGACTGGTGCTTTCCGGAATAGTGACGCCGAGCTTGGCCAGCATACTGCGTACACTCTGGATGGTGAAGGCCGATTTGTCGCCCGTACCGTTGAGACCCACCACGATGCCGTAACCGACCAACTGGTTGTTGCGAACCCCGGCCACGTTGGCCAGGTCCTTGACGCGCTCGGCCTGGGCCGGCAGGCAAAGAACAAGACTTGCCACTAGAAAAAATCCGGTTTTCAGCATCGATTTCATTTCAGCCACTCCTGTTAAAAGGGCCAGATGGGTGAATTGAAAAAGCGCGACAACCAGCCCATGGCATTGGCGTCGGCAAGTTCTCCCCGCCCGCTGTAAGTGATGCGAGCATCGGCAATCTGGGTCGAGAAGACAGTATTGTCCGGGCGGATATCTCGCGGTCTGACGATACCGCTGACCTGGATATATTCATCGCCCTGGTTAAGGGTGAGCCACTTTTCTCCGCGGATATACAGATTCCCGTTGGGCAACACATCCGCCACCGTCACAGAAATATTGCCGCTGAGGCTGTTACTCTGAATACTGTTGGCTTTGCCTTGAAATTCATTCTGGGTATCCGCGGTAACCCCCAACGCGGGGCTGATTCCCGGAATGGACGGATTGACCATGGCGATGCTGTTGTCCTTGGTCGTTTTGGTGTCGGCCTTTTTCTTCGCCTGAGTGCTTTCCTGCAAAACGATAGTGAGGATATCTCCGATACGCCGGGCCCGGTCGTCCTCGAACAGGATCATTTCCTGTCCCGCCTGGTAAATAGTGCCTTGATGTGGAGTTGATGGCAGTTGGTAACGGGGCTGGGCCGCGTGATAGCTGGTAGTGTCGCGTTTATAGCCCGTGGCGCAGCCACTGATCACGATACCCGCCATGAGTAACAGTCCCGTTTTCAGTATTGGAGGAATCGATTGCATCACCCACAGCCTCATGGTCACTAGATATTTGTCGTCACGTACTGCAACATCCGGTCAGCCGTTGAAATCGCCTTGGAGTTCATTTCGTATGCACGCTGCGCTTCGATCATATTGACCAGCTCTTCAACAACATTGACATTGGATGTTTCCAACGAACCCTGAACAATGTTGCCCAAGCCGTTAAGACCGGCGGTTCCGACCGTCGGCGATCCACTGGCCGCGGATTCCTTATACAAATTCTGACCGATGGGTTGCAAACCGGTGGGATTGGCAAAATCGGCCAGCTGAATCGTGCCAACCTGGGTCGGAGTCGCCTGCCCCTGCAATTGCACACTGACCACACCATCCACACCGACCGAGATACTCTGCGCATTGGGATCTATGGTTATGGCCGGCTCCAGCAGATAACCACCGGAGGTCACTAATTGTCCGGTGGCATCTTGTTTCAGACCACCATCACGAGTATACGCCAGCGAACCATCCGGCAGCAGAACCTGAAGAAAACCACGCCCTTCAACAGCCACATCCAGCGGGTTACTGGTTTGCACCACATTACCCTGGGCATGCTGTTTTTCGGTCGCGACCACCCGGGTACCGGTACCCAGACTGAGGCCGGACGGCAACTGGGTATTTTGTGAACTCTGGGCGCCGACCTGCCGAATATTCTGGTACAGCAAATCTTCGAAGTTGGCCCGCTCACGCTTGAACCCCGTGGTATTCACATTGGCCAGATTGTTGGAAATAACGCTCAGTCGGGTCTGCTGGGCATCCAGTCCGGTTTTAGCGATCCAAAGTGCAGAGCTCATAATCTTCTCCTGACAATACTTACTTGAAGCGGTTAATTCAGACCCAGTAAACGACTGGAGGCCGCGTCATTCTCTTTCGCTGTTTTCAGCATCTTGATCTGCATGTCGAAACGTCGCGCCAGATCAATCATAGCCACCATCGATTCCACGGCGTTGACATTACTGGATTCCAAAGCGCCGCTAACCAGACTGACGTCAGTGGCATCGGGTGCCGGCGATCCATCGCGCATGCGCAACAAGCCATCGGTGCCCTTGACGAGATCGCCCGGCTCCGGTTTGACCAGTCGGATACGCCCCACCACCACAGCTTTGTTATCCTGCTGTCCCAGCGGCAACACAGACACCGTGCCATCGCTGGCAATCTCCAGTTTGCGGGATTCCGGGATCTGCAAAGGCCCGCCATCGCCCAGTACCATCTGGCCGCGGCCGTTTTCCAGCAGGCCCTCGGGAGATACCCGCAGATCACCGGCGCGGGTATAGGCTTCCGTACCATCGCCCGCCTGCACGGCAATCCATCCCTGCCCACGAACCGCCACATCCAGATCCCGCCCGGTGCTCTTGATCGCACCTTTGGATAAATCCACAGACCCGTCGGCCACCTGGGAATAGGCCCGGCTGGCATAGCCCGGCCCGTGGACCTGTAATGCCCTGGCCGCGGCCAGATCGGCCTGAAAACCGGTGGTATTGGCATTGGCCAGATTGTTGGTGTTGACCGCCTGGGCCTGCATGATTTCCCGGGCGCCACTGGCGGCGATGTAGAGCAGCTTATCCATTGTGACTCGATCCGTTAACGGATATTGATAATGGTCTGGGTAATGGTGTCAGCGGTACTGATCACCTGTGAATTGGCCTGAAAATTCCGCTGGGCCGTGATCAGTTTGATCAGTTCCTTGGCGATATCCACATTGGATGACTCCAGGGCACCGGACTGTACCAGACCGAAACTGGCCGTACCGGCCTCGCCGATCAATGCCGCTCCCGAATCGAAGGTCTCCGACCAAGTGGTGTCGCCCAACTGGCGCAGATCGCCGGTATTGGGAAAGGTGGCCAAAGCGATCTTGCCCAGTGGATTGGACTGACCGTTGGTGAAACGCGCCGAAATGACACCTTCTTCACTGACGCTAAGGCCACTCAGACGCCCTGTGGCGAAGCCGTCCTGACTCAGGGAGAACACCGCATAATCGCTGCCATACTGAGTCAGATCCGCCATATTCATATCCAGTGCCAGCGGCGAAGCGCCGTTACTCAGGGTGAAGCTGTTGAAGTCCAGAATGCCGGTGGTGGCAAATGAGCTGCCATTCAGAGTATTCACAGCACTGGTATCCAACGAACCATCGGCCTTGAACTGCAGCAGAAAATCCGTGTCGGTAGACCCACCACCGCCAGTTGATAAGGCACCAGTGGTCGAATCGATCGCCAGCGAACCGCTGGAACGGTCTACGGACACGATATCACTCGATGAAGTACCGTCCAGATACATGCGTGCCAGCCACTGGTTCGCGCTGGCGTTGGAGGCCGTCGAATCAACCTTGCGCAAATAGATACTGGCCGTGTGCTCGGAACCCTGCGAATCATAGACCGTAAACGAAGTGGAATAATTGTAGGTCGAGGCATCCGACGGATCGAAGGTGGAAGTAATCAGGCTGTCATCAGCCTGTAGATTGGCATTGATGTCAATGTCGGTCGTAGCCTGGGGAGAACCTTCGGTGAGCGAGACCTGCAGGTCGCTCAAGGAACCGGTATTAAAAGTGTTGCCGGAAGTTCCAATCGGCGTGAACACCTGTAGCCTGGCGCCGTTACTGTTGACGGCGTAACCATCTTTGTCAATGCTGTAGGCGCCGGCGCGAGAGTAGATCTGGCTGCCTGAATCACTGAGGATAAAGAAACCTTCACCATTGATGGCCAGATCCAGATTGTTACTGGTGAATTCGACATTGCCCTGGGAAAATTCCTGTGCCACCTTTGCCAGACGCACTCCACCGCCCACGGCCGTAGCGCTGACCCCGCCGGAACTGGCGGCAAATACATCGGCGAATTCGGTACGGGACGACTTAAAACCGTTGGTGCTGGCGTTGGCGATATTGTTGCCCGTCACCTTCAGATCATTGGAAGCCGCGTTCAATCCACTTAATGCAATACTGAAAGGCATAATCCCGTCTCCTGTTAAAGAATCTGCTTGATTTGCGAGAACTCCAGCGTGTCACCGCTGTCCAGTCCGATGGACAAACCCCCGTTCGGATTGAGGGTCACACTGCTGACCAGGCTGCTGGCCGAAACCGCCAGCGCCTCACTGTTACCCTCATAGAGCGCCTCGGCCGAAATCCGATAGCTTCCGGCCGGCATGGCATTTCCATTGTTGTCGGTTCCGTCCCAGCTGAACGTCACATCGCCGCTGCTGCGGCTGCCCAGGTCCACTTGCCGGACCACCTGCCCGGCTTCGTTATAGACGGATACCGATACCGAGGGTGAACTCGATGGGATACTGATAATGCCCTCGATAGTCCCTCCCTCGGCCAGGCTACCCACGTCCGTCTCGGCGAGCACCTGATGCCCAATCAGATTGGCGGCCTGTAAAGCCTGCCCGGAGCTGATTGAACTACTGAATGATTCAAAAGATTTCTGCAATTCGTCGATCCCAGACACCGTACCAAACTGAGCCATCTGACCGAGAAAATCTCCGTTGTCCATAGGTTTCATCGGGTCCTGGTTACGCAGTTGCGCGACCATCAGATCGAGGAAATCTTCCTGCCCAAGATCGCCCTGGGATCGCCCAACAGCCTGGTTGGTATCCTCATAGGTACGCAGCCCGGCACTGGCAAAAACGGAATTGGTGCTATCAACCATGATTCATGCTCCTGTTACTGACCCATGCGCAGGGTTGCCAGCAGCATCTGCTTGGAGGTATTTGCCACCTCGACACTGCTTTGATAACTACGGGACGCCGATATCATATTCACCATTTCATCGACGGGATTGACATTCGGCATATAGATATAGCCTTCCTCATTGGCCAGCGGATGCCCCGGTGCGTGGCGCATCTGCAAAGGCGCCTGGCTTTCTACGACCCCTCTGACCTGCACCCCGGCCGAAGCATTGTCAGCGGGATACAGCCCTTTCAATACAGCAGCGAATACCGGTTGCTTGGCGTGATAAGTGCTCTCCGGTGTGCCACCGACACTATTAGCATTGGCCAGATTGCTGGCCGTGGTATTTAGCCGCAAAGACTGCGCGCTCATCGAAGAACCGGCAATATCGAAGACATTGAACAAGGACATGATTTAGTCTCCTTTCAGCGTTGCCTTGAGGCTGCGGAATTTGTTGGACAGAAAAGTCAGTGTAGCCTGATAGCGAACCGCGTTTTCGGAAAACTGGGCTTTCTCCACTTCCGCATCCACTGTGTTGCCGTCCAGCGACGGTTGGCTGGGAACCCGGTACTGCAGGGGCAGATTGCCGGCGGCGACGGCCGGATTCTGAATGTGACCGGCCTGCGTGGCCTGCATGGCCAGTTGCCCGTCTCGGGCCTTGGACATGGCGGCACGGAAATCGATATCCCGCGCTTTGAAATTCGGCGTATCGACATTGGCCAGGTTGGAAGCGAGCAATTCGGTACGCTTGCTGCGTAATGACAACGCCTGCGGCAGGGAACCCAGATAGGAATCGATACTTAGCGGCATGACATCCTCAAACTTTAATCAGCTTGTGAATGTCTAAAGCAACGGCTATGCCAACCGCTACACCCCCTCATTCTATCCTTATATAGAACAAACTGGATTTTCCCGGAAATCTGCCGGGCGGCATAAACCCGCCGCCGGGCGGCAATATCCGGCAACGGATTATTGACTGCTTGAGGGAATTACCGGCTGTTAAAACTGAACCTGCCGGGAGGTCGCCCGGGCAGTCACGGTGGTGGATGAGTGCTGCTCACTGAGTCCTTCGCGAACCCGGTAAACTGACCCGCGAGGTTGTCGGATCATTTCATAATCTTCTGAATATTGTGAAGTTGTCTCAGACGACCCCAGAAAGAGATAGCCTCCGGGATTCAGCGCCCGCGCCATTCGCGACAGAATATCGCGCTTGGACTCAGAGGAAAAATAGATCAGCACATTCCGGCAGAAGATAATGTCGAACTTACCCAGCAGGGAATAGGGCTGCAACAAATTCTGCTGGCGAAAGGTCACACGGTTGCGGATGTCGTCGCGGATCTGCCAATTGGCCCCATGCAAGTTGAAATATTTTCGCTTGCGTTCCTCCGACAAACCCCGCCCGAGGGTCAGCGCATCGTAAATTCCTTGCTTGGCCTGCTCCAGGATGGCCGGTGAGATATCGGTGGCCACAATATCCAGGTCGCCGATCCTGCCGGGATATTGTGTCAAGAATTCTGCGGCCAGCATGCTGATAGAGTAAGGCTCCTGTCCGGAAGAACATGCCGCTGACCAGACCCTGGGACGGACTCCACGCCCACGTTTTTCCGCTAGTTCCGGTAACAACGCGTCCTTGACAATATCAAACGGAAAACCATCCCGAAACCACAGCGTTTCATTCGTGGTCATGGCTTCAATCACTTTTTCCCGAAAAGTCGTGCCGGAACCACTGCACAGCATCCTGACCAGTGCACCCAGATCTTGCAGCTTATTCTCCTGCATCAGCCGTCCGAGGCGGCTCATGACCAGATAGTGTTTATTATCCCCAAGCACAATACCGCAGATATCCTCCAGATAACGGCGGAAGGCATCATAATCCTGGGGTGAAATGGTGTTGTTGACCAACTATTCAGTCCTTAGTCCTTGACTATAACGCCTGTCCCTGAGGGTTCTGACGGGGGCCATCAGCCGGCTTGTTGCAGCGCATGGTTCTTCACTTGTTTGAGTACGGCACCCGCCAGCAGATCCGGCTTGAACTTGGCGATAAATTCATTGGCGCCGACTTTTTCCACCATGGCATTGTTGAACACGCCGCTCAAAGACGTGTGCAACAAAATATAAAGCTGTGAAAAACGTGGATCGGCCCGCACCTTGGTGGTAAAGGTGTATCCGTCCATCTCCGGCATTTCCACGTCTGAAATCACCATGGTCAGATTGGTGATCTTGTCTGGATCATTTTTCGCCCAATCCTCCAGGATGGACAGGGCTTTTTTCCCATCTGTCGCCAGGGTACTGTCGATACTCAATTGGTCCAGCGCGCGCTTTATCTGGTTGCGAGCAACCATGGAATCATCCGCCACCAGAATATGTGGTTTGACTTCGGTTTCTTCACCCGCTTCGTCCAGTAAAGCCTGAGGAATATCCTCGTTCATACCGATCACCTCGGACAACACCTTTTCCACATCGATAATTTCCACCAGCTCTTTGTCGATCTGGGTGACCGCGGTCAGATAATGGTCCTTGCCGGCCCCCTTGGGTGGCGGCATAATCTGCTCCCAGTTCATATTGACAATCCGGTCGACTTTGGCGACCAGAAAACCCTGTACTGAACGGTTGAATTCTGTCACGATGATAAAGGCCTCTTGCGGGTCAGCCACTGGAGTGCGGCCTATCGCCATTGACAGATCCAGAATCGGAATGGTTTTGCCGCGCATATTGGCCACACCGCGCACCACTTGGTGAGAATGCGGCACTTCGGTCAGCGGCGGACATTGGATCACTTCCTGAATTTTGAACACATTGATACCGAAGCGCTGCGCGCCGTTCAATTTGAACATCAGGATTTCCAGACGATTGTGACCAGCCAACTGGGTGCGTTGGTCGACACTTGCAAGGACGCCACTCATAGTTTTTGCTCCTGAATCTTTCTTTGCTGACGCGGGTGATTGATGAAAAAAGTATCGGCCACTGGGCTTTAACCTTTACGGAAAGAATCAGGCACACCCTTTGCATTATTTCAGGCATGATTACCCATCGATCAATGGCTCGCCTACTGTGTAGTGGATTGCTGTTAGTAACCTCCTCTGTAGCAGCTGGCGCCCAGCAAAGCCATACCAGCATTCTGGAAGCCGTCCGGACTTTCCTCCAGACACAGGCGGAACAACAGTTTTCCGGGCGGGTGGAAACCCGATTATCGCCCCTGGACAAACGCCTGAAACTGGCTGCCTGTGCCTCGTCCCTGGACGTGTCTCTGGCCCCGGGAGCCAAGCTGATCGGCACCACCAGCGCCCGGGTAAGTTGTCCCAGAGACACCACCTCATGGTCTATCTATGTCACTGGAAAGATAAGTGTTTTTGGTTATACTCTGGTAAGTCGGCGAGCATTGGCCAGAGGCACCCTGGTCACTGCGGCAGATCTCCAACTGGTGGAACAGGATCTCAGCCGGCTTTATTACGGATACCTGAGTGACCCGCAGCGGGCGCAGGGCAAAGAACTGACCCGCGCCGTACCGGCCGGACAGGTGTTGACCCCCAGCCTGCTCAGAGCGCCCTTGGTGGTAAGGCGCGGAGATCGTGTCACCCTGCAGGCCAGAATCGGCGGTCTGGATGTCAGTATGCAGGGTGAAGCCCTGTCGGATGGCGCCCAGGGCCAACGCCTGCGCGTCAGAGCTTTGAACTCCAAGCGGGTGGTCGAGGGGCAATTGATCTCGGCAAACGTCGTAAAAGTGACGCTCTAGAAAAAAAGCGCGTTAAGTGGTTAAAGTTACTAGCTGAAATGACGATACAGGTTACAGAAGGGACAGGGATATCCCTCCAGAATTTCGGAACAAGCGATCCAGGAGAAAGCAATGTCCATTGAAATCAATAATCTTCCATCGACGCATATACCGGTCGATAGCGGTACAAAGAGTACAGATGTTGCCGCCAAGGGAAACAGTCCGGCCCCGCAGGGGCAAGAACCGGCCGCCAAAGCCACAAATGACCAGGTCAATCTGACCCCCGAGGCCAGGCAACTGCGCGATCTTGAATCCAAGGTGGCTAACATGCCAGAAGTCGACAGTAATCGTGTTAATCAGATCAAACAGCAACTGGCCAACGGCAGTTTTGAGGTCAATCCCGAACGGATTGCCAGTAAAATGATGGATCTTGAGCGGGCGCTCGGCGATCTGAACTGATCGGAATCTAGAGATGACACCGGATCAGCTGAAAGATACCTTGCGCATGGCAAAACTCTGTGCCAAGCGCATCCTGTCCCTGCTGGAACAGGAGCGGCAAGCGTTGGCCGGGCGCGACAGCGTGGTGATTGAACAACTGGTTACGGCCAAACTGCAGGCCTTCGAACGCTGGGAGCAGCTTGAAAGCCAGCGGCGAGGGCTGCTGCAGAAATCTGGCCTGGCCAACGACAACCGCGGCATGGAGCAATTCCTGGCACGGGCGGACCATTCCGGCGAACTCAACCGTGCCTGGCGGGAACTCCAGGATCTCACCGCCCGTTGCCGGCAGGAAAACCAGCTAAATGGCAACATTATCGATATCCACCGTCGTCAGGCCTCGGAAGCTCTGGCCATTCTATCCGGCCAGCTCGGACGGCTCACCGGTTATGCCGCCAGCGGTAATGCCCAGCGTTCTTCTGAGAACCGTCTATTGGGCGAAGCCTAGTCGCTCGTCACCCAGCCTCATTCAAGTCTCCCATTAGCCTGCCGTCATCTGGAAAAACGTCAGTATTACATGACCATGGCAACTCCAGATACGACTCACTACAGCCTCTACGAAACCAGTGCGGAACGGATTACGCATCCGCCGCAAATCATCGGGCTGTTACGCCGCATCATGGACGGCAAAAACCTGCTGAGTGTTCGTGTCGGCGAATCTTCCCTATCCCATAACAGCCTTTTGTTGGATATCAATACCGACAAAGGCTATATCATGCTGGACGAACTAAACAACGAACGGGCCCATCAACAGGCCCTTGAGCGGAGAAAGCTGCGGATTTTGTGTCAATGTCAGGGAGTAGAACTAAGTTTTAGTTGCTCTATCCGTGTCGTGCACAATAAAAAAGGGCTGACTTTTTACCAGGCACCACTACCCGAGGTCATCCGATATCAACAACGCCGTGCCGACTTCCGGGTCAAAGTCGGTCTTGAACAAGCAGTTCATTTATCGCTGCCGGTAGCTGATCAAACCCGAGTGGATGCTGAACTCTGCGACGTCTCAATTGGCGGCGTGGGAGCCCGACTGGAAAATAGCGACGTGGAACTCCGCCGGGGGCTGGTTATTCCCGAATGTAAAATCACCCTGACAGACCATGAACCGATTCTGACTGATCTCGAAATACGCTTTTTACAGTCCGATGAACAGACACAGGTCACCCGAATCGGTGGACGGTTCCTGGGACTCGGTCCGGAACACCGCAGCGATATTCGTAAAATGGTGACCCGCCTGGAACGGGAAATGCTGCGCCGGAAAACGCGACAAGAAGGAAAAGGCTGATTCAAAACCCCAACCGGTTCCGCTACAATAGCGGGAATGGCCCCGTAGCTCAGCTGGATAGAGCAACCGCCTCCTAAGCGGTAGGTCGGACGTTCGAATCGTCTCGGGGCCGCCAGACAGATTAAAAAACTACTTCTCGACAAACTCACCACTTCTACGGAACACATAACCCGATTCGAACGGCCGACGTATCATACGATCCGGTCGACAAGCCGCGCCAGCGGCGCAGCACCAAACCGCGTAGCGGGATGGCCCCGAAGGGGTGAGGCCAAAGGCCGAATCATCGTCTCGGGGCCGCCAGACAGATTAAAAAACTACTTCTCGACAAACTCACCACTTATACGGAACTCATAACCCGATTCGAACGGCCGACGTATCCTTAAGCCGTTCGACTATTATCTTTATTGCATTTTGCGGCGCGCTTCGATCACATTCGGCAACTGCCCGATGCGCGACAACACCCGGCTCAAAGCCGTCAGGTCTTCAATTTCGACCGTCAACGTCATATGTGCCGCATGGTCTTTCTTGTCGGTATAGGTGTTGACCCCGATCACGTTGATCCGCTCCGCCGCCAGCACCGACGTGATATCTCGCAACAGTCCGGAACGGTCATAGGCCAGAATCGAAATATCGACCGGATAGGTCGCTTCTTCGGGCACGCCCCAGTCGACCTGGATGATACGGTCGCGTTCCGCATTCTGCAGCCTCAGGATATTGGCACAATCGTGACGATGCACGGTCACGCCACGCCCGCGGGTGATATAGCCCAGAATCGGGTCATTGGGAACCGGATGGCAGCACTGTGCCATATGGGTCAGCAGATTACCGACTCCCTCGATCCGGACCGGGTCACCGGCGGCGCGGGTTCTGCGCCGGCGGGCGACCGGCACTTCCTCGACGGTGACCGGGGGCACCGCCAGCTCCGTCGCGGCCCGCACGATCTGCGGAGTATTGAGATCACCCTTGCCCAGGGCAGCCAGCATATCGTCGACATTATCCCGATGCAGGTGCTCGGCCAGCGTTTCCCAGGCCAGATCGTTGATGCCGATCCGGTTCAGTTCGCGCTCCAGCACATTGCGCCCGGCCGCGACGTTCAGATCGAAATCCTGCAGCCGGAACCAGTGACGCACTTTGGCGCGGGCCCGGGAGGTGCGCAAGTAGCCCAGATGCGGGCTCAGCCAGTCACGACTGGGAGCGCCGTGCCGCGTGGTCAGCACTTCCACCTGATCCCCGCTTTTGAGTTCATAGGTCAGAGGCACCATGCGCCCATTGACCTTGGCGCCTCGGCAACGATGCCCGAGTTCGGTATGAATGTAATAGGCGAAATCCAGCGGCGTGGCGCCCTGTGGCATATCCAGTACCTGGCCCTGCGGCGTCAGCACATAGACCCGCTCTTCTCCCGCTTCGGATTTGAACCGGTCGATGAAGTCCGTGGCCGAGGACTCTTCATCCTTCCATTCGAGTAACTGGCGCATCCAGGCGATTTTTTGTTCGAAAGCGGCATCAAACCGTGTGCCTTCCTTATAGCGCCAGTGCGCGGCCACACCCAGTTCCGCATGCTCGTGCATTTCCCGGGTGCGGATCTGCACCTCCAGGGTCTTGCCCTGCGGCCCGACCACGGCGGTATGCAGCGAACGGTAATTGTTTTCCTTGGGGTTGGCGATGTAATCGTCAAATTCCTTGGGAATGTGGTGCCACAGGCTGTGCACCACGCCCAGTGCGGCATAACAATCCGCCACCCGGTCGACCAGGATGCGGACTGCGCGGACATCATAAATCTGATGGAAATCGAGATTTTTGCGGCGCATCTTTTTCCAGATACTGAAGATATGCTTGGCCCGCCCATCGATCTGGGCTTCGATGCCGACCTTGCCCAGTTCGGCCTGCAAGCGGCCGACAACCTTGTCGATATAGGCTTCACGATCGAGGCGACGCTCGTCCAGGCTCGCGGCGATCTCACGGTAAGTCTGCGGATCGAGGTAACGCAGCGAGAGGTCTTCCAGCTCCCACTTGATCTGACCGATACCCAAACGGTTGGCCAACGGCGCATAGATTTCCAGGGTTTCCTGCGCGATCCGCTGCTGACGAGCCGCGCTGAGATGTTTGAGGGTGCGCATATTGTGCAGCCGGTCGGCCAGCTTGATCAACACCACCCGGACATCTTCGACCATCGCCAGTAACAGCTTGCGAACACTCTCGGCATGGTGCTGAGCCCGATGCTGGGCGTCACGAAAGCGGCTGATCTGACCCATCTTGGTGACCCCGTCGACCAGCCGGGCCACATTCTCGCCAAATTGCTCCCGCAACTGCTCCAGGGTAATCTCGGTATCCTCCACGGTGTCGTGCAGGATGGCGGCAATAATGGAATCGGCATCCATATTGAGATCGGACAGAATCTCCGCCACGGCCATCACATGAGTGATATAAGGCTCACCGGACGCACGTTTTTGACCTTCATGCGCCCGCTCGGCCAGCAAAATCGCCGCCTCGATCCGTTGTTGATCAGACGCACTGCGCCCCTGGCTCAGATATTCGAGCCAGATCCCCGGATCCAGTTTTTCCTGTCCGGCGACGAGTTGCAGATTGGCATGTCGTGTGCTGACCACAGAATAAATCCCGAAAAATGCGTCGCTATCTACAAATATAAAGGCAAGATCTGTACCTGCAAGGAGTTTTTCCCCGATCGGCACAAATTCTTTGCAAAAAACACCGTCTGTTCTGAAAAAAGCCCCTTAGGGCCATTCACCCGGGCAGAATCGAATACCACAGCGGCAGGGTGGCCAGACTCAGCAGCGTCGTCAGCGTCACGGTCATGGCGTAGAGCGAGGATGTCAGGCCGTAGCGATCACAGAGCATGATACCCAGCACCATGCTGGGCATGGCGGCTTCCAGGATCACGGCCTGGCGGGTCCAGCCGGAAAATCCGAACAGCCCGGTCAGAAGCAGCGCCAGTAACGGCATGAACACCAGTTGCAGCATCACCGGGGCGATGACTACGCGCAGGTGTTTCAAGCCATGTTCCGGCCACTGCAGGCTGATCCCCAGGGCCAGCAACATCAGCGGCACCACCCCGGCACTGAGCATCGTCAGCAACTCTTCCAGCCAGACGCTCGGTTCCACTCCCGCCAGATTCAGCGGCACCGCCAACAAGGCCGCCCATAGCGGCGGCACCCGCACCAGACCGGCCAGCAGATTACCGGTCTCCCCCGTACCGTAACGGTGAGCCAGCCAGACCCCCAGCGTCAACAACAGCGGCAGGCAGGCGAACAAATCGTATTGGATGGCGATGCTGGCACCGCGTTCGCCAAAGGTGTTGACCAGCACCGGCAAACCCAGATAGGTGGCATTGGGAAAAGCGGCCGCCAGTATCAGTGCCCCACTGGACTCGCGGGGCAATCGGCACAGACGGCACAAAGTCATGCTGATCGCCAGGACAACGAGAATGCTGATGGCCGCCGTGGCCGAGATACCGAGACTGTGCCAGCCCAGCTCCGCCCGCCACAGGGCTTTCAACACCAGCGCCGGCAGCAACACATAAAACACAATATCGCCGATTCCCTGGCGCAACACCTCGGGACCATGGCGACCGATACGGAATACGCGCACCAGAGCGCCGAGCGCGATGATCGTGAACATAAGCAGGATTTTTTCGAACATGGCTGACCGTCAGGGTTGCCGCCACTCATCCATCCGCTTCACCCAGCGGGCAAAAATACGGTCTACGGCGGCCTGCAAAGATGCAACCGCATCATACACTTTCCCGGCCGGCACCGGCTTGGTTTCTTCCCGGTTGTCAGCGCTGAGCTCGACCCGCCCGGTGACCGTATCCAGCAGCTCCAGGCGCATCCCCACCACCGCCTGGACAAAATCCTTGCCGATACGCTCTTCGAAATGCTCCAGATAACCGTTTATCTGATACCGCGCATTCCGCACGGCACTGGCCGCTTCGACACTTGGCGCCACCCGGGCGGCCCGCAGATAACGGATCAGCCGTTGCTGCAATAGTCGGGGCGGTGCTTCCACCCAGTAATGGTAATGATGCTGCTGCAATACCAGTGGCTGACCGGCCTCGGCATAGGTCATGGCCCGGCTTTGCAACACGGCCGGAGCGGAGAAAGCCGTGACCGACAAAGACCCAGGCAGTAAGGGCCGGGGATAAACCACGGCCGGTACCGTATCCGCCAGCCGGTAAAAATGATCTTCCGGCGCCGGCGGGTTGGTGCCGCAGGCGGACAGCAACAGAATGACTCCCGTCAGCACGGCGGCACGTAAGACACCGGTTTTGATATCGCTGCGCTCACCGAAACTCATGGCGTGGCATCCCGGTCGGCCGGCGGCTTGCCGGTCAGCAGCACGCCAGGGTTAGTGCGCAGCTGGCGGCTGAATTCATTCATGTTGCGGCCGGTGGTTTCCAGATCCTGCAATATACCGTCCACCGCGCGGGCAATGGTGGTTACCGTACGCTGCAGAGTGCGGACCGATTCCCGCAACGGGTCGTCATTATCGGTCACCATGCTATGCGCGTCACCCAGCAGACTGTCCAGCTGCCGGCCGGTCTGTTGCAACTGTCCGGACAGCTGTAACAGATTGACCGACAACTGCTCACTGTTGGTCAGTATGGTATCCACGCGCTGTTCGGTCTCGCTATCGACGATGCGGTTGATCTGTCGCATGCTGTTTTCCAGTTCCGCCGCCAGGCGGTCTACCTTGTCGAGAATCGGTGGCACCTTGGCGCTCATCGCCTGACCCAGGGTGCCGACATGCTGATTGAGATTCTCCAGCAACGGCCGGAGGGTGGTTTCTGTCAGTGTGCCGATATCCTCGGCCACACCGCCCAGCACGGCAAACATGTCGCCTCCTTCGGCACCCGGTATCCCGGCACCGGGTTCCAGGTAAGTGCTGCTTTCTCCCTCCTCGATATTGATCACGGTCTCCGCCAGCAAACCCGAGGCCGTGATCCGCGCCACGCTGTCGCTGGGAATGCGCCAGTCCTTTTTGACCCGCAACTGCACCCGGTAATGCGTTCCGCTCTCCGTCTGCTGGGGCTCCATGCTGTCGATATAACCGATCTGGTAGCCTTCGTAAGTCACCAGTGTGCCATCCGCCAGCCCGACGATATTGCGGTAAACCACATGATAGGCTTCGGTATTCCCGACCCGGCCCGTGACTTTATTCAAGGCGATCAGCAGCAGAGTCATCGTTACAATGACAAACAGGCCAACCGCCAGATAATTTACGTTCGCTCGTCTCATGAGGCTTTCCCGGTCAGTCGTGCCAGATAGGCATCGTGGTCGAGTTCCTCACCACCGGCGCGCCGGTTGAGCAGCGCCTGTACCCGTTCATTATCACTGGCCCGCACCGCCTGCTTGCTGCCGGTCAGCGCTATCCGGCCCTGATCCAGGATGGTAATGGAATCGGCAATCTTGAACGCGCTGTCGAGTTCATGCGTGACCACCACGATGGTGATATTCATACTGTCCCGCAGCCGCAGAATCAGCTCATCCAGCTCCGCTGACACGACCGGATCCAGTCCGGCGGAGGGTTCATCGAAGAACAGCAGTTTCGGATCCATGACGATAGCCCGCGCCAATGCCGCTCGCTTGATCATGCCGCCGGACAATTCGGCCGGATAGAGGTCTTCGAAACCGGCCAGATTCACCACCTCAAGTTTCATTCGTGCCATGATCCGCATGGTATTGGCATCCAGCCGGGTGTGTTCACGCAACGGAAAAGCCACGTTTTCGCCGACGGTCAGAGAATTGAACAAGGCGCCTCCCTGAAACGACACACCAATCTGTTTGCGCAGCTGATACATGGCCTGACTGTCGAGCCGGTTGATATCCTTCCCCAGCAGGCGAATCCGGCCGGCGGCCGGAATGTTCAGCCCCAGCAAATGCCGCAACAGAGTCGATTTACCGGACCCGCTGCCACCCATGATGACCCGGATTTCTCCTGTACCCACCCGCAGGTTGATGCCATCGAGAATCCGGCGTTGGCCGTAATACGTCACCAGATCTTCGACTTCGATGAGCGGCTCTGTGTCCGTGCTGTTCGTGCCCTCAGACCTCATCGCTCACCTGCTGAGAAAAAAAGTGAAAATCATATCGGCCACCACGATAGCCGCGATGCACAACACCACCGAACGGGTGGTCACCCGGCCCAGACCATCCGCGCCTCCGGTGGCGGAAAACCCGTTGATACAGCCGATCAGCCCGATCAGGGTGGCAAACACCGCGCTCTTGATGATGCCCTGCATGATGTCGGACACGGCCAGCAAGGACAGCACCGTCTGCCAGTAAGACTGAAAACCCATGTGCAGTTGAAACACGCACAACAGACCGCCGCCAGTGAGCGCCATGGTATCGGCCAGTACAGTCAGCAACGGCACCATGATCACCATGGCCAGCAGGATCGGCGACACCAGATAACGCACCGGGTTGACCCCCAGCACCCGCAGCGCATCGATCTCCTGGGACATCTGCATGGCACCGATGCGGGCGGCGATCGCCGAGCCGGAGCGCCCGGCCACCACGATACCGACAATCAGCGCCCCGAATTCACGGGTAATCGAATAGGCCAGTCCGGGAATGACCTGGGACTCGGCGCCAAAGTCCTGCAGGGTGTAGATGCCCTGCAGCGCCATCATGACCCCGTTGGCGCCGGACAGCACCACCACCACCGGCACCGCCAGCACCCCGATATTCATCATTTCCTCGGCTACGGCGGACCAACGCACCGCCTGATGCCGCCAGCGACCGAACAACAGCCAGTAAATACTTTCCAGCAGCAACAAGGCGCCATAGCCGAATTCTTCGACCCCGTTGACGACGCGCCTGCCCAGTTGTCCCGTCGCGGTCTGCATCCCTGCCCGAAACCCTAGCTGGTGGCCGGAGCGCTTTCCACGCTGGCATACAGCGGGAACACCTTGTCCAGCCGTGCCAGCTTCAGGACATTCATGGCGGTATTACTGACCCCCACCAGACCGAAGGACAGGCTGTTGTCGCGGGCCATCTGCAGACCTTCGACCAGACTGGCTACACCGGAACTGTCGATATAATCCACCTGCGACAGATCGACCAGCGTATGCTGCCCGTCGCCGATACATTTCAGAATCACTGCTCTGGCATCCGGTGATTTATACAGATCCACCTCGCCGCTGAGTCCTACCACGGCATAGCCCTTTTCCAGACGAACCTCATAACTCATGTGCTGTGTGTCTCCTGTAGATCTACCTGCATCACCAGGCAATTGCCCCGACCGGACGGATCAGGAATAAACCTCACTTCATCCATGATCGAATAGATGAAATGCAAACCCAGACCGCCCGGCCGGATCTGCTCAAGATCCCGTGGCTGCAGCCGGCCAGTATCGATGGCCGGCGCCTGGTCCCGCAGCTCAAACCATAAGTGCAGGTCCTTACGCTGTACCTGCAAATCGATAGCGCCTGAATGTTGACGGTAAGCATGCTGAATAATATTCATGCAAGCTTCGTTCACAGCCAGCACCCAGTCATCGCGCTGTTTTTCGCTGGCCGGGACGGTCTGCAGAGCCTCCCGCAGGGCCTGCCGCATCGCCGCCAGTTGCTCTGCCTGCGCCGCGAACCGATAAACGAGCAGCCTATCAGTCATCCGGCGCCAAATCCACTACCAGCAGGGTCAGGTCATCCCGGATCCGCTCAGCAGCGGATTGCACCTGCGCGACGATATGCTGAACCCGCCGCTGTCCGGATAATTCCCGGCTATCGCGGATAAGCTGTTGCAAGCCCTGGATTTCCAATTCCGTTCCGTCATTTCGCCGGGCCTCGATCAGACCATCGGTATACAGATACAATTCACCCTGGTTAAGATCGAACTCGGTGATACTGAAGCGGGTGTCGGCCAATACCCCCAAGGGAGGCGCGCCGGCGGCAAAAGCCTGAAAATGGCCTTGAGGCGTAAATTGCAACACCGGCAGATGCCCGGCATTGACCAGCCTGCCCTGGCCGGTCTGTGGGTCATACACCCCCACGGCCATGGTCACGAACATACCGCGCACGGCTTTTTCACAGATTTCCCGGTTCACCATGGCCATCAGGGTCGCGGGATCGGTAATTCCCTTGCCCAGACAATGCAGCAGGCTGCTGGCCTTGGCCATCAACAGGGCGGCGTTCATGCCCTTGCCGGAAACATCCGCAATGGCGAAATAACGCAACCCGTTGCGGCTGGGAAAATAATCGTAGAAGTCACCGGAAACCTCGCGGGCCGACACATTAATGCCGTGAATAGTCTGGCCCTGACCGCTATCCCGCGGCAGCAGGCTGCACTACACTTCACGGGCCAGAGATAGTTCCCGGTTCAGTTCGGCGGCGATTTCGTCGCGCTCGGCCAGGGCATGCTCCAGTTTCCAGGTCAGTTCCTGGAAGCTGAGATTGTCCTCGGCCAAGCGCAGGTTGGCATCGCGCAGCACCTCGTCGAGACTGGTTTGCTGTTCGATGTGGAAACCGAAAGCCCGGGCGGCCTCGACCATATTCTCACCCACTGTATCCAGCAGTTCATCCACAGCACTCTGGTCGAGCCCAAAACCGTCCTCGAGCAGTTTTCCGCACCGCGTGAACACCAGCCGTTTGTCATCGGCGGAAAATACCCCGGCCATCCAGTCGGCGCAGCGCGCCACAGTGATCAAACCCCGTTGCTCTACGGCCACCCCCCCCATCACCGGGGAGTGATGATGACCGATCGCCAGCACCAGTTCCTCCGGCAGCTCCCAATTACGCGCCAGTTCCAGTCCGGCCTGATCATGCGTCAGCTGAAACAGATTGCGCTCCAGCTCCAGCCGCTCGTCCGGGTTGGCGGCCGCCAGTCGCGGCCACTCGCTGACCCGTTCCTGGTGAATAAACAGCAACACCAGCAGACCAACATCCTGTATCAGTCCCGCGGTGAAGCATTCTTCAGCATCCAGGCCGGCCGCCGCCGCCAGACTGCGGGCGCAGACCGCGCGGCGCAGGGCCGCTTCCCAGAACCGGTCCAGTTCCAACCCTGGAATGGCTTCCGGCCGCAGGGCGTCTTTCATGGCGATATACAGCGCCATGTTGCGCAACGCACGCTGACCGATCAGGCTGACCGCATGAGCGGCGGTTTTGACCTGGGAGCGAAAACCGAAAAAGGGGGAATTGGTGACCCGCAGCAGTTCCGCGGTAAACAAGGGGTCATGCGCGATCATCTCACCCAGTTGGCGGCCGTTGGTCTGCTCCACGGAACAGGCCTGCACAATGCGCAGACATTCCTTGGGCGGGGCCGGCAGATCAGCCGGTTTGATATGTGAGAGCCGGGTTGCACTTTCCATAATGCGGGCTATCGGCCAGAATCGGAAAAATCTGAACAATCCATTGATTTTCGGGCGCTTGCAGCGTCATACCCAGCTCTAATCGAGAATTATGAGCTCCAGATCACCACCATGCCGAGGCCTTGAGCAAGAGCACTCGATTCCGCAGATTCTCAATCGCACCGCCTCGACCGCGCCCGGATTCCCTCTCAATCGCTGATGAAGTCGCATGCCTTGTGCGACCCGTCACAGAAAGGCTTGTTGTGTGAGGCGCCACAGCGGCAAAAAGCGGCCTTGTTGCGGGTCGTAGCCACAGACTCGTCGGCGTCCAGAATCTCCATCGGCCCGCTGGCCAGCAGCATGGCATTGGGCCGGCAGGCAATCACCAGCGGCCCCTCCGCCGCCAGTGGCTCCTGTCGCTCGTCACTGAACTGCGCGGCATCCTGAAACCCACAGGCATTGTGCGCGCCATCGCAAAACGGTTTGTTCAGCGATTCCCCACAGCGGCACAGGGCAACATCGTTACCTTCGGCCAGCACCTGGCCGTTGTTGTCTTCGACCCGGATATCTCCCAGGCATTTCAAGGGGCCGTTGGGCCGGACACGGATTCGGTTGGACATCGGCTATCTTCCTGGTAACAACCAACCCAGGATAGCAGAAAAGAGAGACGGTCACCCGGTGGTTTCCCCGCCGGGTGACCGTTAACAAAAGACAGAATAGTTAAGGACAATCTAATAAGTCGTCATCCCGGCGAAGGCCGGGATCCAGTGTATTGAATTTCCTGGATTCCCGCCTACGCGGGAATGACGATTGTAGAGTTAATCAGACTCTCTCTAGAAAATTGCCAGCAGTTGCACGGATGCCAGATTGTCCATGCCGTCCAGAATGATATTCGGGTTGGCACTTCCCGCCAGATTCGGCGCCTCGGCATTACGGAACTCATAGTTGAAAATCAGTCGGGTCTTCTTGTTGAAGAAATACTGCGCACCGACCGTTGCGGTTTCGAAACGCCGTTCGTTGGCGGCCACTTCCGTGGCTCGATTATACCGGTCATAGCGGATATCCAACTCAATATTCGGCTTGATCTTGTAACCGAAATCCAGATACCAGCCATCGGCCTTGTCATTGGGCAGCACATTGAGGCTGGCACGGGACAGGCCATTATTGGAAATGGAGCCGACTACCGCACCGCCATCGGTGCCATTACGGATCATGCCGTCGGCCGCGATGTACTCGGCGCCCGCCCGGTATTTGCCTTTCAGATAAGTGGTACCGACGCCCCAGCGCTTGCGATCGAAGTCCTGAGTGACATCATCAGACGAAGTGGCCGTGCCCTGCTCCAGGGTCAGGGTCCGCTTGCCTTTCTGGTACCAGGCAAAGGTCTTCCAGCCCTGGCGCCGGCCGCCCTTGCCGCCGTAGACTTTTTCGCTGGACCAGTAGAGATACAGATCCTTGCTGTCATTGTTGTCAGAGCGAGTGATACCGTTGCCGTTACCGATCATGATGGCGTAGGAGTGTTCCCAGTCGTTCTTCTTGAAGGTCTGGAACATCTGCACACCAATATCACGAAAGGCGCCGACCGGACCAAGCGGGCCATTGGCATGGCCACTGTCGGAACTACCACTGCTGTTCACAAAGGTACCGCTGCCATCATACTTGAGAAACCGTTCCAGCAGCACGCCATTGGTGACATTGGTGAAATTGACATAGTTGAACACATGAATTGCCATAAGGCCTTCTTCCGCACCCGGGGTTTTGAACTGGCCGACCCGGAACCGGGCAAACTCCAGATGGTTGAGCGTGATACTGGCATCGGTCAGTTTGACACTACCGGTACCACCGCCCGGCCGGGTGATACCATTGTTGCCGGCTTCAGCCAGAAAGAAATAGTTGGTGTTGTTGTCCAGCGGAAAACCCTGACCGCGGACTCCGAAACGCGCCCGACGCAGGTTGAACTGGGATTCGGTCTCACGGTTGGGCAGTATGGTGTTGAAGATCGCATCCTGGCCCGAATACGGGCCGGCTTTCAACTTGGTGCCATCCGTCGCCTGATATTCCGGCTGGATAAAGCCCCACAGTTTGGCCCGGCCGGCGGCTCCGGCCGGTTCCGTACCCTGCAGCATCAGCCAGTTGGCTGCCTGAGTGGCAGGCGCCAGACTAGCAGCAGAAATCGCCAACAGTGAATAAGACAGGTGTTTTTTTATAGACATCGTACTCTCCGATATATAGTTAATTCTGAGCAAGAATCAGGGCTTGACCAGGGTGTAGCCCTGATCCACCAGATCCAGAATTCGCACTACACCCGCATCCACATGAACGGCATGCGGATTCAGGTCTGGCGCATGACCCAGATTTTTGGTGAATTTCGCAAAGGTGTTATCGCAGGCGCTGAAACGGACATCAGCGGATTCGACCAGGCTGTCGATACGCGGCGCATTGGCATTATCGGCCATCAACAGGCGCAATCCCGGGCCAAAAGCGACGATCTCGACATCCACCTGATCCGGGCCATAGTATTTGATCAGATTACTGGCCACATTCAGTACCAGCGTTTGTTTGAAAGGATCGTTATCGCTGATCTGCAGCACTACATGTTTCTCCGCAAATGGCTTGGCCGATCCTTCAGCCGCGTGAACCGTCATACTGGCCATAGCCAGCAATAACGACAGCCACAGGCTCAGAGTTTTCAGAACTGAGAGTTTCATTGTTTCCTCCTGAGGTTTGAAAAAGCGTTCGCTTGAAATGCGACACCTCACATTGATGTCCGAAACGGGCAGATTTATTCGTTTTTTTTTTGCCGAAAAAAAATTTAGAAAAAAAATGAATAAAAATACATTCCGCTGCATCTTTAGGGGTGAGATGAAAATTGTTAGCCGACTATGCAGTGGCTTTGTGATTCGCGACCGCATCGCGAACAGCAGACGCCGACTTTACAAGGTGGCACTGGCCTGGACTGGTGACCAGATGCTGGCCGACGACTTGGTGCAGGAAACCATGGCAATCGGCCTGCAGAAAAGTCATCAGTTGCGCGACCAGGAAAAATTGAATGCCTGGCTGTACAGTATTCTGCATAACTGCTGGCGCCGCAGTCTGCGGCAGAATCAGCCTGATCTGGAACTGGATCTTGAAGAAATGCCCAGTGAGGCCAATACCGAGGTGCAGACCGACCGGGTGCATGTTGTACAATTCGTCCGTGAGGCGGTTTACCGGCTTCCCGTCGGGCAGCGGGAAGTGATCTCCCTCGTGGACCTGGAAGGCTTCAGTTATTCCGAAGTCTCAGAAATATTAGAAATCCCTATCGGGACAGTAATGAGTCGACTCAATCGTGCCAGAAAAACGTTGCAGAAAAGCCTGCTTTGCCTGCATCCGGACAGCCGCAAGGCCGTACCGCGTTTACGGAGAGTACAATGACCGATCCTGACCATTACACAGACCATGACATCCACGCTTTTATCGACGGGGAAATGTCCATCTACCAGCGGCAGAAAATGCTGGAATCCCTGGAGCATGAACCGGCGCTGCGGGAGCGGGCCTGCAACTTCCAACGCGGCAAGGAATGGGTGCATGCCGCTTTTGCCGATGTCGAGCCCCCGGAACGTGACAACCCGCAAAATGGCCGGAGACGCTGCCGCCCGGTCTTCAGTATGGGACTGGCTGCTTCATTCATGGTGGTGGTCGTGGCTTTCGCCGCCGGCTGGCTGCTGCATCAATCCACCCGACAGGCACCACTCAGTGCGGTGGCGCTCAACGATATCGCCTCCAGCCAGTATCGGGTGGTGTTGCATATCGATCAGTCCGATCATTCGAAATTCGATCTGGCGCTCAATGAGGCCGAATCGCTGTTGCAGCGTTACCGGGACAAGGGGATAAAAGTCGAGCTGCTGGCCAACAGTACCGGTATCAACCTGCTGCAGAAAGATGGTAATAATGCCTACCTGTCGCGGCTGCAAAAAATCACCCGGGAATATGACAACCTCACCCTGCTCGCCTGCAGTAATGCTCTGGAACGGCTGCGTGAAAAAGGAATTGAACCCAATCTGATCGAAGGGACTTACACGGGTGAATCCGCGGTCGAGCACATCATTCAGCGTCTCCAGGAAGGCTGGACTTACATTAAAGTCTGATTGCTTTCCTGTCTCTGCCATCTTCCTTTCTCTCGCCTCCGGATAGCTTCCCGCACCCCCTTAGGCACTCCTTATGTGTAAAAACATTTAACGCTTGTGTCGACATCAATTACAATTCAACGCCCGGCTGCAATTTCTATCTTATTGTAAATTAAGAAAATAATAAGTTGGTATAAAACGTGCTGTTAGCATTCATTAACAAGATTTCGAATGGGTTCTCGTGGCACTAATCGTAGGCCGGCGTTTCATCAAGCTGCAACCGGGCTTGGTTATAGTCGGACGTCGTTCACCAAGAACCCTTTTTACTGATGGCAACTCAAGTACTGAACTGTTTCTATCTTTAAGTGTACTTTTTGGGGATTAATTATTATGAATAACTCGACGCTTTTCCGAAATACGGCTTTGGCGACACTGATTCTGGCCAGCAGCGCTCCCGTCCAGGCTGCCACTTTCACGGATATCGCGGTATCCGCCGGGCTCGGCATCCACAGCCGCAGCACGGGTTGGGGCGATTATGACAATGACGGCTGTCTCGATGTCATGATGACCAGCGACACCTCACCCAAATTATTCCGCAACAATTGTGACGGCAGCAATACCTTTACCGATGTTTCCGCCACGGCCGGCATTACCGCCCCAGCCATGAACTGGGCCGCCGTCTGGGCGGATGTCAACGGTGACGATCTGCTGGACGTTTACCTGACCGCCCAGGCTGAAACAACCTACAACGTGCTGTACATCAACCAGGGTAACGGGACTTTCGTCGCCGACACCAGCGCGCCTGTTTCCGGACGTGGCAGTGCCGGAGCGTCTTTTGCCGATTATGATGGCGACGGTGATCTGGACCTGTTCGTGGCCGGCCGTTTCGGTTCCACCAACAACCAGGACGCCCTGCTGCGCAATGACAACGGCACCTTTACCGATGTGACCGACCTTGCCGGCCTCGGCGGTCAAGCCGGTCGTCTGACCTTCATGGGCCTGTGGTTCGATTACGACATGGACGGCGACCAGGATTTGTACCTGACCGTCGATTTCGGCACCGACGTGCTCTATCAGAACAATGGTGACGGCACCTTTACCGATGTATCGCTGGCCGCCGGTATCGGGCTGCCGCAACACGGCATGGGCGTTTATACCGGCGACCTGAACAATGACGGTTGCCTGGATATCGCTTCTTCCAACAACAATGGTGACACCACCAACGACCCTGAGACTGATGAACATGGCCCGTCCATCATTTATCTCAATAATTGTGACGGCACCTTCACGGTGGCCAGTTATGCTTCCGGCATTGCCGACCGCGCCGTGGTTGACTGGGGTTTGAACTTCATCGACTACGACAACGATGGCGATCTGGATTTCAGTCAGGTCTCCGGCGGCATGCTGAGTTCCGGCCAGCCCAACGCCTTCTATGAAAACGACGGGAGCGGGCAGTTGTTCGATATCACAGCTGCGGCCGGTGTTTCCGACAGTGGTGATGCCTTCGGCTCCGCCTGGATTGACGTGGACAATGACGGCGATCTGGACTGGTTTGTCTCCAATTCCGGTAACCCGAGCTTCCCCAACGCTTTGTACCGGAATGACAGTGCGACCGGTCACTACCTCAAGGTCAAGCTGAACGGCATTGCTCCGAACACCGACGCCGTAGGCGCCACCGTTAAGATCACCGCCGGCAGCCGTACCCAGATGCGAGTCATTCAGGCCGGTCTGAGCTACGGCAACTCTGAAGAACTGGCCGCTTTCTTCGGTCTGGGCGTGAAAACTGTCGCCGATAATGTAACGGTCATCTGGCCGAACGGCACTCAGAGCGAAGTACTGAACGTCGCGGTTGATCAGACCCTGGTCATCGACGAGGATACCTCCAATGTTCCTCTGGTAGGCACGGTTACGGGTAGCGTGACTGATCCGAATGGTTTGCCGCTGGCCGGCGCCGCCGTCAGCGTCCGACGATGTCACTGGGCTGACCGTAGCCACGGCCGTCTCTGACGCCAATGGTTCTTACAACATCATTGACCTGCCGATTGGCGATTACCGGATCGCAGCCACAGCCACCGGTTTCTTCCAAAGCCGTGCGGTGGGCTTCAATCTGATCGCCAGTGAAGTCGAGGTGATCGATCTGCGACTGAGACTGCCGCGCTGATCACTCAGCGGAGTACGATGAAAAAGGGCGGGGTTTTCCCCGCCCTTTTTTTATCCACTCCACTGGCGAAACCACGAAGCATGGATCCGCGCGGCCGCTTAACTGATTTCAGCCTGACTTGTGTCAGAGTATGACGGCACCGAATGCGTAGACGGCTCACGCCGCAGGCTGGCCACCGAACGGACCATGGATGATGCCACTTGCTGGGCATACTGTTCCATCACCGACTCGAGATTCTCTTCCAATAATCGAAAAACCCTATTCCGACACATGTCGGTAATGGCATTCTCGAGGACCGGTTTTATTTCTTCCAATATGTTGGGTATTTCCTTTACC
>Ga0114931_10001840_pt1 | contig 26968 bp, 22 predicted proteins | sample 2SBtaG_FD_89579 | JGI IMG/M metagenome (GOLD analysis project Ga0114931, IMG submission 89579) | Deep subsurface microbial communities from Kolumbo volcano to uncover new lineages of life (NeLLi) - 2SBTROV14_V59a metaG | ecosystem: Environmental > Aquatic > Marine > Volcanic | place: Kolumbo... | reverse complement strand
GGCCACATCCATATGTTGGCCTTCGCCCATCAGTAATCCGGTGAGGGTGAGCAAGGCGCCGCCGGCAAACATCTTCATGGCCGTGGCCAGGAACGGGTGCTTTGGGAGGTCTATGTCGCGGGCGTGGATGGAGGCCGTCGACCACGAGATGGAGCCCACCAACACAATAAAAGCCGCGAGAATTTCTCCCGAAAGACCCTCTGCCACGGATGCCGGGTCGATGAGCAGCTCCACGCCGGCAAAACCCAGCGCAAAGCCAAAGAAAACCGGTAGCCCCGGTCGGTCACCGCCTTTCCAGAGCCAGTCCAAGAGGGCCATCCACAATGGGACGCTCGTGACGAGGAGGGCGGCTACGCCGGACGGGATGTATTGCTCGGCCCAGGCCACGCAACCAGTGCCAACGAAGAGCATCATGCCACCGAGGAGCGTGGCTCCCCCCCATTGACGGCGAGATGGGGCCGGAACGCCACTTGCGCGAAGCCACACGTACATCAGCCCCCCGGCTACACCAAAGCGGCTGCCAAGCATCAGCAACGGAGGTATGCTCTCAATCGCGACTCGGATGGCGAGGTAGGTGGAACCCCAGATGATGTATACGGAGGCGAAGGCCAGAATTACATCCCAGCGCAGACTTCCGTTGGCCTGACGAAGGGTCATTGCGGACTCTCGGACAACGAAAAAACGTGACGATGCCTGTAATGCTGATTTGAATCATTAGATTCATTTATTATTTTAATGATAATTATAAATAAATCTTATGCTAACATGTGATGGCGGATCTTCCGGTCGATTTACTCAGGACGTTTGCGACGATTGCTGACACGGGTAGCTATACCCGCGCTGCGGGGTTGCTATTCAGGACTCAGCCCGCACTCAGCCTGCAAATGAAGCGGCTCGAAGATCGGCTTGCTACCCGGCTGCTTGATCGGTCGGGGCGGCGTGTTGAACTCACGGAAGCGGGGCAAATTTTGCTCTCTTATGCGCATCGTATATTGGATCTTCACGAGGAGGCACTGGCCAAGCTGTCTGTGGTGGAGGCAGAGGGATCGGTGCGCGTCGGTGTGCTGGAGGAGGTTGCGCTCGGACCGCTGGTCGATCTGTTGACCAAATTTGGTCGGCTCTGTACGAAGATACGGGTGGAATTACAGGTGTCGACGAGCTGGGAATTGGCCCGGGCTGTCCGGGAAAACAAAATGTGCCTCGCAGTGGCCAATGCGGCCTATGCCGAGGTGGAGCAGATGACCACACCTCTGTGGGATGAGCCATACGTTTGGGCAGCAAATCCGGCATACGATTTCCACGATCGGAAATCCTTGCCGCTGGTCCTTGACCCCCTTGATTGCCCATGGGCGGTGCGAAATGGGACGTTGGATGCGCTGAATGCAATGGCCCGGAAGTGGCATGTTGCGTTCAGCAGTTTGAGTCTGATGGCACTGCAAGCTGGCGTGCGTGCCGGCCTCGGCATCGGCCTCATTGCGCAGAGCGCCGTCACTTCGGACATGCGGGTACTCGGTTCTGAGGAAGGATTACCGGCGATTGACTCGGCACGTATTGCTCTCTATCGTGCCACGGAAGCGACTTCTGAAGCCGTCGACAGTCTGGAGGATTTTCTTCTTACCCATCTCGGAACGGGCGCCGTTCCCGGAGTTCTTGAAGCCGCCTTTGCGTCACCGTGATGATGCCGAAAAGAATTCTGCATTGGATCAGCGGAGAAAGCGGCGGCTAATGTCCTTAAACTCGGGTGTGCCCGACTTGTGGAGCCACTCGAACGCCACCATCTCCCGACTGACGATGCGTACGCCCTCCTGTCGCATTCTCGCTAGTGCAAACGTCACGTCATCCGCCCCCCGCGAAGAAATGGCATCGGCCACCACGAAGACCTCATGACCTTTGCGTATGAGCCCTAGAGCAGTCTGGAGCACACATACGTGCGCTTCAATACCGGTGAGGACAAACTGCTCTCGTTTCGTTTCAGCAAGGCGAGGAAGACATTCCGGTGCATCGACACAGGAGAAATGGATTTTGTCCATGAAGACGTCCGCGGGCGCAAGATCTCGCAGCGCTTCGACCGTGGGACCGAGCCCGCGTGGGTATTGTTCGGAGACCAGCATCGGCACCTTGAGCTCCGACGCGATTTGCATCAACCACGCGGTATGCTTAACGAGGGCGTCATGGTCTTGAACGTGCGGAAGCAGCTTTTCCTGGATGTCGATGATGAGCAGGCAAGAGCAGTCGGCCTGAATGAGCATGGAGTTTTTAGGCTGGGGGAAAGGAACGAAAAGCAGAAAGATACGGAATTGGTTTTTGGCGGTTGCCTGTAGGTTTTTGCCTCTGGTTAGGGCTAGTGGCGGTAGAGGAACGCTATCGCCCGCCTTGCGACTTGTTTTCCGACAGCACCTTGAATCTATGGTTGAGGCCGAGATCAGCGGATGCTCAAATAACAATCACGGTCGAAAAAGTCCGGGCTGATGACTATTTTTGAAGCACCATCCCGTCATCGTATTCCCAAAACTGCCCACCATCATGAAAAAGTACGTGTCGTGTTCAATGTTCACCGCACTGATAATGATTTCATTCGGTCTAAACGGATGTACTGAACAATCCCCGAAGTCGATTACTTCTGATAGCGTTGCCGCAGCGGATACCGCGTGGACGACACTCTTCGACGGTACGTCGACGGATCACTGGCGCGGCTACGACAAGGACCATCTGCCGGCGGCATGGCGCATTGATGACGGAACACTAGCCTTCGTCCCTGGCGACGGCGAAGGTGGAGATATCATCTCAAAAGGTTCGTACGGGAATTTTGAACTCCAATTGGAATGGAAAATATCGAAGGGTGGCAATAGCGGGATTTTCTTCGATGTGGTGGAGTCCGATGACTACGATGCGGTTTATTTCACAGGGCCCGAGATGCAGGTGCTTGATAACGAGGGCCACGCCGATGGACAATTGCGCAAGCACCGCGCCGGCGATTTGTACGACCTTATAGAGAGCACGGCGGAGGTCGCCAGGCCCGTGGGTGAGTGGAACGCTGTACGCATCCGCCAGGATCACGGTCACCTGACCTTCTGGCTCAATGGCACGAAGACCGTCGAGACGGACTTGTGGACCCCGGCATGGGACGCACTTGTGGCCGGAAGCAAGTTCCGGGAAATGCCTGGTTTCGCAAAAGCGCACAGCGGACATCTGGCCCTTCAGGACCATGGCAACCGCGTCTGGTACCGCAATATCAAAGTGCGTGAATTATGATGCTGATGTCGGGCGTTTTAACCCGGGCCGCGCCCCGAGCCAGAACAGCGCGGGGAGCAACGAGCTTAGGGCGACGGCCCATCCCGGGTGGCTGATGCCGGCAAAGCCTGCGGCGGCATAAGTAAAACCCACCGGGATGGTGCCGCAGGCGAGGGAAACGAAGAAGGTCCGTGCGGGCATCTTCGCCAGCCCGGCCATGCAAGCAACTACTTCCCGAAGGACCGGCAGCCACCGCGAGAGCACCACAAACCATCCGCCCGACGAGACAAGGAGCCGCTGGCCACGCCTAAGATCTCGCTCGCCGAAGAGCCGGCGTGCGACCTGAAAGCCGAGCCGTCGGCAAAGTACATATCCGAGGCTACCCGCAAAAACGACCCGGCAACCGCCGCGAGTCCACCCCAGAGCGGGCCGTAAAGATCACCGAGTGCGCTCATTACAAAAGTACTCGGGATCGGCAAATGGAGGTCGGCGATGAGTAATACAAGCCCGACGACCCCGGCCCAGTCACCGTAGGAGGTAAACCACGCGACAGTGCCCGACTCTGTGAAATAGGTGTCCATCGCACCACCCCATATGATAAACGGGATCAGGACGAGCGCAGCCAGACCAAGGAAGAGCCAGAAAAGTCGCACAAGTGGGAGCGGGCAAAGATTCGGTAAACTACGAGCCCAGCCATTTAGAAATCAGATCGAAAAGAGCGCCGGGGTCGATACCCGATACGTGGCTTCGAATTCGGAGCGTACACCAAAAATCGAGTGCGAGCATCTGAAAGGCGTGGATGGGAACGGCGATCCAGAAGGAGCGGCATCGCCAGACCAATCCCCCGAGCGCAACCCCACCCAGGATGGAGAGTAACGCTTCCGGCATGGGTTTCTGGTAGTGCATGATGGCGAAGGGTACCGCTTGCACGAGGATGGCATACAGCCCGAAAGTGCGCGCCGTCCCGAAGAGGACAAAGCCGCGCCAGAGGTATTCCCACCCAAACCAGTAAAACAGAAACAGGGCTTCATACACCATGAAGATGCGCCAGTCGGTTGCCGCCGGCTGATAGTGCGGGTACTTGGCTTGAAAGGCGGACCCGTCCGAGAGCACCCACGTCCCGATGAGCACCAGTGGGAGGTAGGCCAGTGCCAGACCGAGCGCCAGCTTCCAGTCGCCGAGCCCGAGGCCTATTTCGGCAGGTCGGCGCTTGAATAGGAGCATCAAACACAACACCGGTGCCACGAAACCGAGCATCCCTTGTACAAAAAACCACCAGCCCCAGCCCAGGACGCCGCGCCATTTCGCCGGGAAATGCGACGCCAGTTCATCGCGGAAGAAGGCACGGTCACCGAACTTCATCTGAAGAATGACGAAAAGGGCGGTGGCCAATAGCACGAACACGGTCTGGACATCCAGCGCACGCGTTGCCGCGATCACGCGATGCACTTCGGCTCTCAAACGGTGCATCATGCCGCGGGTCCCGGAGATGTGTGCGGGGTAGCTTCATCCTTGTCTACGACAACTTGCATGTGGGGGAAAGGAATCTCGATGTCGGCATTTCGGAGGGCTTCCCGGATGCGCTCGATGTATTCGTAGCGGATTGGCACCTCCTTCGTGGGATCATGGGGGAAAAGATAAAGCACCATATCGATGCTGGAGTCGTTTAGATTGATGACCGCTACCGACGAGGGCGGTGACATGCGTAGGCGAGGATCGTCCTTCGTGAGTTCCAGAACTACCCTTCGGGCTTGTTCCGGATATTCCTTGTAGGCGATGCCGAAGGGGATCTCGACACGAAGCACCCCGCGCATGGTATGATTGATCAGTTTCTGGTTGACCATTTGAACGTTCGGCATCACCATGATTTCGTCGTTAAGCGTGCGAATTCGCGTCGAACGAAGGGTGATATCGGTCACGGTCCCGTAGATCCCCTCAATAACCAAATAGTCCCCCACGCGAAAAGGGCGGTCAAGCAAAATGGTGACACCGGAGATAAAGTTCTCAACGGTGTCTTTGGCGGCAAAGCCGACAGCGATACCCACAATGCTAAAGCCGGCGAGCAGGGCTGTCACGTTAACGTTGAAGTTTGCCAGTACCATAATCCCGATGAACGTGAGTCCGGCGGCACGGTACGTTTTCATCAGCAAATTTTGCAAGCCCGGCTCAACAGCCTTACTTCTATCAAGCATGCGGCCAAGGATTGACCCGAAGACCCGATACATTAAGTAGAAGAGCACGAGTACAAAGAGAGCGCTGGCGAGGTCCGGAAGAAAGTTGATGAACCCGGTGCCGATATCGAAATAGAGTTTATTCCAGAAGAGGTCCCATTTGCCCTGCACCAATAACCGACCGGCTTCCCCGACGTCTCGGCTCAGGGCACCGATATGGTCCGGCTGAAGGGCAAGGGAGTCGACCACACTGCTGTCGGATACGACTTGCGTGGCGGTCGTGTCGGAAACCGCCTGAAGGAGGTAGGTCATAGACGCTGCGGGAAGCTAAATACGGTATGTCGGCAAGGTACGCAGAAATGGACCACCGGTGAAAGGGCGGCCTCGCGGAGGATCTGCTCGCCGAAGCGTTAGTCCTCGACGGTATCAAATTCCGGCTGTCGGATGGCCGCGCGGCCGTAGATTTCAGTGACAAGTTTGAGGCGGTGGGCCAGGTCTTTTGTCAGGTTTTCAGCGCGGAATCGCCAGGCCCAGTTTCCATCGCCGAGACCAGGGGTATTCATGCGTGCCTCGGCGCCAAGGCCGAGCAAATCTTGTAGCGGCACGATGGCCAGCCCGGCTACAGAGCCAAATAGCGCACGCGTAAAGGCCCAGTGTATATCATCTTCGTTTTTAAAAGCGAGATATTGGCGGCAATACTGGTGTGCCCGCGCGACGGCGTCGGCCGACTGTGTGCTGGCCGTATTGGTCCACCACCCCACTACCGTGTCGTTATCGTGTGTGCCGGTATAGGCAACGAGTTCTGGCACGTAATTGTGGGGGAGAAAGCCGGCATCGGCGTCGCCGTCGAATCCGAATTGAAGGATGGCCATGCCGGGGAAATCATACCGGGCCATAAGATCTTCCACCTCCGGCGTGATGAGGCCCAGATTCTCAGCGATCACCGGGAGGTGTCCGAGACGTGATTTCAGGGTGTCGAACAAAGTCGCGCCGGGGCCTTTTACCCAGCGTCCTTTGACGGCGGTTTCCTCTTCAGCGGGAACCTCCCAGTAGGCTTCGAAGCCCCGGAAATGGTCCAACCGGACGAGATCAACTGCCTCGGTCATTTTCGAAAAACGATTCACCCACCAGGCGAAACCGTTGTTCTCCATCTCCTTCCATCGATAAATGGGATTGCCCCAGCGCTGCCCGGTTTCGCTGAAATAGTCCGGCGGCACTCCGGCCACGACTGTCGGCGTGCCGTCGGGTTCGAGGTAGAAGAGTTCAGGGTTGGCCCACACATCGGCGCTATCGTGTGCGACATAAATGGGCAAGTCGCCAAAGAGCTGGATGTCACGCGCATTGCAATAGGTTTTCAGTGCGGACCACTGTTCCTGGAAGAGGAATTGCCAGAACTTGTGCATCCGGATTTCAGCGTAAAAAGTCCGGCGGGCACTGGCAAGTGCCTTTTCCTCGCGTGCCGCGAGCGGAGGATCCCATGCCGTCCACACTCGGTTGTCCTGGTCATCCTTCAGGGTCTCAAAAAGGGCGTAATCATCGAGCCACGCGGATTGCTTCTCGCAAAATGCATCGAAAGAAGCCTGATCCATCGCGCCGGCCCCAAAGCGTTCGAAGGCACGTCGGAGCAATGCTTCTTTGAACGCAATCACGGCCGGGAAATCTATCCGGGTCGGGTCCTCGGCAAAATCGGGCGGGATGGTGAGGTCCGCTTCTTCGAGGAGGCCGGCATCGCGGAGCAACTCAGGGCTGATGAGGAGCGGATTGCCCGCAAATGTCGAGAGCCCGGCATAGGGCGAATTGCCGTAGCCGATGGGAACGATAGGCAGGAGCTGCCAGATGCGCTGGCCGGTAGATGCCAGAAAATCAGCGAAACGAAAAGCATTGGGGCCAAGATCGCCGATGCCGAAAGGGCCGGGAAGTGATGTGATGTGGAGGAGAATACCGCTGGCACGCGAAAGAGTCATTGACTATGGCACGTTAGTAATGAATACAGGTTGACTTCTGGCAGGCTTGTACTTAGAGGTGATCCATGATACATACGTCCGGGTAATCCACCACCGGACAGGCTTTATGTCGTGAACTGCATCCGGGCAAAATCAGGCCCGGACATACGTTGCCACAAAAGAAGCGAATATTCTATTGCAATGCGAATCATCATCCACGAATCTCGGTTGTTGTAAGAGCTATTCCATGCTATTCGCCAACTTTTTAAGGACGATGGAGGCAATAATTTGCGCCGTAACATTGAATTTGGGAAGGCGTAACAATTTAATCCTTTCACGATCCAGTTCACACTCCCCTTATGTCATGAAGGATATTTTTGCTCCTTTGACACCCGCCGACTACTCGTTCGTCGTTGGCCTTGTCAACAGCTACACCAACTTAACAGATGATCAGAAACTACGAGGGCTGCTCGATGCCGTGGTCGAAGACGATAGCACCGAGAACCGGGACGCACTGGATCGGCAACTCGAACGCGAGATTCGATACCTCGGCAGCTCAGACATTGCGTATGTGACACGATATTTTGTTGGCAAAGAGGCCGGCGTGTCCGTCCACGAGATTACCCGGGATGTGGCCAAGGCGCTAAAGATCAGACTCCCTTCGCTGGGTACGGATCGAGAACGGGCCGAATTTGTCGTGGAGCAATATGTCACGGACCAATTTTCCGGTCTCAGTTCGGTGGAGCAACAGAAGATGCTTGAAGATCTTGGGGTGGAGCGAGACAAGGCAGCAGCGTTCATCAAGCGGTCAGCAGGCGTATTTGCGCTGCCCATGTTGATACAAGCCTTCAATATCATTATCGTCGAAGGGCTTATCAAACGAATCATTTTCGGTGCCATCGCCGGCATTATCGGCAGCCAGTTGGCCGGCAGGCTGTTTCAGTTTGTCGCCGGGCGGTTTCCGTGGTGGCTTGGCTGGATCGGGCCGGTTGCGTGGACCGCCTCTATCGGCTGGACCGTCGTCGACATTCAGGGCCCCGCCATGCGCAAGACGATCCCGCTCGTGCTCTATCTCGGGCTTTGCGGTGTGCGTGAGCGCATGGCGACGGCACCGTGACGTCACATTCACCGGCCCCATTTTTTGATCAAAAGTGGGGCCTTGGCCTGATTGCGCCGGTCCTGTGTCGTGAAGGGTGGGAGATGGATCACGTTCCTGAGTTCGGCAATCGCCGCATCATTCTTCTTCATGGCGCGGTAGGTCAGGGCCAATTCAAAATGGGTCAGGTTGATGTCCGGGTCGAGGGCGAGTGACTGTTCGAACATTCGGACAGCATCTTCGCGGCTTCCCTCAGGCACTCCGCCGAACAAGAGTTTGGCGAAGGTCCGCTGTATCCAACTCAAGCCCGCCACTTCGCGGTAAAAAATACCGAGCGCGATATACGGGAGGGCGTATGTAGAATCAAGCGCTATGGCACGCCGCGCGAATTGTTCGACGGCGCGGCCGATGCGCACTTTGCTCTTGCCTCCTTTGAAGAGGGCGAGGTTGCCGTACGTGGCCGCCAGATAGAAATACGTCTGTGCGCGGTCCGGGAAGCGGGCTTGCATCGTGTCCACCACGGCCACCGCCCGGTCCATCACCCGCTCCGCTGCCTTCTTGTTGTGAGCCGCGAGCAGATCCTTGGCTGTGTCGTTCATCGTCCGGGCGAGACGCATCAAAACGTCGAAATTGTGCGGTACCCGCTTCGCGGCCCGCTGATAGAGTGCCATCGCACCAGGGTTATCGAAGTCAGCATAGCGCGCATCACCCAGCGCTAGAAAATCTGAAACCGTGGTGTCCGGGAGGAGGGATTGTGCGAACTGTGCGTAAGCGTGCGGTATGCCCGGCAGCAAGAGCAGGAGAAGAAAGAGGGACCGACGAATGAAGCGGGTCATCGATACGAGGGGTATTCTCGGGATATTGTGACGGAAAGAACGTAGATTCCATCGGTAGGTTCAGGCGCCGTCCGGTCCGGACCAGGACTGATTTCCGGCACCGCCGGGTCAGTAACGGATATAGCATCGGAGCGACCTATCAGGGTCTTCGGAGCGACAGGGTACCAGACAAAAATGGGGCTTCTTATGCAAGTGGAACATGATGTGGCCATCCTCCGGGCAGCCGACGTTGCGACCGAGCCGGTCGCAAGCGCCGAGCGCATTCGGGATCGATACCTTTCGATAAGAGCGTTCACCGAGAAGCTTTGTGAGTCTCTCGTAGCAGAGGATTACGTTATCCAGGCTATGCCGGACGTGAGTCCGACGAAATGGCATCTGGCACATACCAGTTGGTTTTTCGAAACCTTCGTGCTGGTAGCACACCAGCCAAATTATCAGCGATTTCACCCTAAGTTTGCCTATCTCTTCAACTCATACTATGTACAGGCCGGGGACCGATGGGCCCGCCCGCACCGGGGCTTGCTATCCCGTCCCACCGTGGCCGAGATCTACCAGTATCGTGCGCACGTCGATGCTCGTCTGGCCCAGTTTCTCACGGAAGCCCCGCAGAACGTGATCGATGAGGTTGCATCGATCATCGAGATTGGGCTCAACCATGAACAACAGCATCAAGAATTGCTCCTCACCGATCTGAAGTACAATCTCTCCATCAACCCACTCGCGCCGGTGTACCGGGAGAAAAAGGCCTCGAATTATGCGGCCGGCCCATGCACGTGGCAGCGGTTCGAGGAAGGCCTGTACGAGATCGGCCATCGCGGTGGAGGTTTTGCTTTCGACAATGAAGGGCCCCGTCACCGCCATTTTCTCAATGCCTTTGAACTTGCTTCCCGGCCTGTTACAAATGCCGAGTATATGGCATTCATCGACGACGGCGGATACGAAAATCCGGTCCTCTGGCTCTCGCTCGGATGGGCCACCGTCGACGAGCACCGGTGGAATCACCCGCTCTATTGGAATCGCGACGGGGAGACTTGGCTAAATTATACGTTGTCCGGTCTTCGCGAGGTCGATCCCGAGGAACCCGCTTGCCACCTTAGCTATTTCGAGGCAGATGCTTTCGCCCGTTGGGCCGGCGCACGTCTGCCAACGGAACAGGAGTGGGAGATAGCCGCCGGTCCGGTGACGGACTCAGGCAACTTCGTTGAGAAAGGACATTTCCACCCGATCTCCGCCTTTGGAGAGGGCCTCAAACAATGCTATGGTGACGTCTGGGAGTGGACGCAGAGTTCTTATGGCGCCTATCCAGGCTACTATCCTGCACCTGGGGCCATTGGCGAATACAACGGCAAATTTATGTGTAATCAATATGTTTTGCGGGGAGGCTCCTGTGCAACGCCCGCATCCCATATTCGCCGTACGTATCGCAATTTTTTCCCGCCCAAGGCCCGCTGGCAATTTTCCGGCATTCGTCTCGCCCGCGAAACGTGAGTCCGGTCCCAAATCGTGCTTAGTAAATTTTCAAACCACCCTTCCATGAGTCATTTTGTACGAGATTTATTCAACGAACAGTTACTTGCCTCGCCACAACAGTTGATGCGGGATGAAGTGCTCGCCGGACTGCTGGAATCCCCACGGCGGCTCCCGTCCAAATATTTTTATGATGAGCGCGGATCGCTGCTGTTCGAGGAGATCACGGAGCTTGAGGAATACTACCTCACGCGCACCGAGCGCGGCATCATGGATGAACACATCGACGAGATGGTTGGTTGTCTCGGACCACATTGTTTGCTCATCGAATATGGGAGTGGAAGCAGCCTAAAAACCAGAAAGCTACTTGCCCATCTTCCGAACCCGGCGGCTTACGTCCCTATCGATATATCGCGGGAGCACCTGTTTCATTCGGCCGAGGAGCTTACGAATCTATTTCCGGGACTGAACGTGCTCCCGGTCTGTGCTGACTATACGATGGACTTCGCGTTACCACTTGATGTGGCAGTGCACAATCGTCGGGTTGTCTATTTCCCGGGATCAACCATCGGGAATTTTACGCCCAAGGAAGCGCGGGATTTTATGCTCCATGTTGCGACAGTGGTCGGGCAAGGCGGCGGGCTGATGATCGGGGTTGATTTGCGCAAAGACCCCGCCATCCTCGAAGCTGCATACAACGACAAAAAGGGTATTACAGCGGCTTTTAATAAGAATATGCTACACAACCTCAATCGTGAGATCAACACGGCGTTTGACGTGGACATGTTCGGGCACCGGGCCATATTTAATGTCGATGAGAGCCGCATAGAGATGCACCTCGTAAGCCGAAGCGATCAGTGTGTCGTCGTGGGTAACGTCCCGATACCCTTCCGGGAGCACGAAGTGATCGTCACGGAATATTCGTACAAGTATGAGCCGTCCGTTTTTGCGAAACTCGCCGAAGAAGCCGGATTCATGGTTTCCAGGGTATGGAAGGATCCGGCGGAGCATTTCAGTATCCAGTATCTAGAAGCCGTCTGATCAGAGGACGATCCTCCCACCATGGCCATTCGAACGGCCTCCGGCAAAAAATGGGGAGCCGATCGTATTCATGGCATCTTTGGCCGCCTCCCGCAACGTGTGGACGTAGTTTTCGATATGAGAGACACCCGCTGACGACCCGAAATTACATCGAGGGCCATATGCCCCATCCGTGGCGTCATATCCCGGTAGGGGCTGATGCTCCCGAGACATTTCTGACGGTCATTGAAAGCCCAAAGGGCGGCAAAGTCAAGTACGAGCTTGACAAGCCCAGCGGACTCTTGCGCGTGGACCGCGTACTTTACTCCTCGGTTATCTACCCGGCCAATTACGGATTCATCCCGCAGACGCTTGGAGACGAAAAAGATCCACTTGATGTGTTCGTGCTTATGAAATAGCCCGTCGTACCATTAAGTCTCCTGAATGTCCGGCCGATCGGACTGATGAACATGGTCGACCAAGGACGGCATGACGAGAAGATTATTTGTGTACACCTCGACGATCCCGGCTTCAATGAATAATATCACATCTGGGAATTTCAGGATAATCAACTCCGTGAATTGAAGCGCTTAATTCTCGACTATAAAAAGCGAAAAGACAAAGATTTGACGGTGCATGACTTCGAGGGCCCGGATCGGGTTCGTCAAGTTGTGTCGATCGCGATGGGATTGTATCAGATGGGAATTGCCGCGCTATATGCTTTGGAGTCTGTCCCGCGGGACGCCTGAGGAGATGAGATTAAGCGAATTGGGACCGCCTCCCCTGGTTGCATACCACAAAATATCTCCGCCTACGTATCATAATTAATAATAAACGTCGCTGACGTAGTTACTTTACGATCGTTGGCGACGACATGCAGATCGTAGGTTTAGCGCTTCATCCAATGGAACGATTCCGGGCCGTCACGGAGCGCTATATGGGCGAAGGTATTCAGATTCAGACCGGCACAGATGGAGGTGGGCTCAAAGATCACAGGCAGATGATCACAGGCGGAAGTTTCCTTTTTTGCGACATTTCTGAAGGCGTGCGCTCACGGTAAGTGGCAAGTCGCCCTTTGTGGCCCCCATCCGGGAACGATCGTGCCGCTCAATTTAAATTTGGAGGCGGGTCTCGGAGATGACATACCTGGCGGAATCTTTAGCGGCAATTTTATGGTGTAACGTATCATCACGCCGTCTCCAATCGCGCTGTTCTCGCTTCTCTGGGGTCGGTTTCCTTAACTTGGGCCATTTCAATTAGCCCACCAATGACCATGCGACGTTCGCCGATTCTAATTGCCTTGAGCTTTGTTTTTGTCATCTCTTCGACTCTGCTTCATGCGCAGGATGCGCGCCAATCCGTAAAGAACATTGAGGACTATCGCGGCATCGCGGGGCAGCTTATCGAGGCCGCTACAGGCGACAGCACGGCCTTCGACCGTCTCGGTTACTTTGTCGATACCTTCGGCCCTCGTTTCAGCGGCTCACAGAATCTCGAAAATGCCATCGAATGGGTACTCGGGGAAATGAAGGCCGACGGTTTGGAAAATGTGCATGGCGAACCGGTGATGGTGCCCCATTGGGTGCGCGGTAAGGAGTCGTTGACCCTGCTCGAACCCAGAATGTCCCCGTTACAAATGCTAGGGCTCGGCGGTAGCATTGCGACGCCTGCCGAGGGCATTTCCGCCGAGGTATTCGTGGTCCAGTCGTTCGACGATCTTGTGGCCCACGCCGACCAAGCCGTGGGAAAGATCGTCCTGTACAACGTGCCTTTCACTTCGTATGGAAAGACCGTGAGATACCGGACTCAGGGCGCCGTTCATGCCGCAAAAGCAGGCGCTGTGGCCAGCCTGGTGCGTTCCGTGGGCCCCGTTTCGCTGTACACGCCCCACACCGGCAATTCGCATTATGCGGAGGACACGCCAAAAATCCCTCACGCCGCCATCACGGTAGAAGATGCGATGATGATGCAGCGCATGCAGGATCGCGGGCAAAAAATTGTGGTCCGTCTAAAAATGGAAGCAAAAATGCTCCCGGATGCTCCCTCTCGTAATGTCGTCGCTGAGATCGTGGGCCGTGAATGGCCGGACGAAGTAGTCGTCATGGGCGGCCATATCGACTCATGGGACGTGGGGCAGGGAGCCATGGATGACGGCGGTGGTTGCATTGCAGCCTGGGAAGCGCTGCTTCTGATGAAGAAACTTGGTCTTCGGCCTCGCCGGACCGTACGAGTGGTGCTTTGGACAAACGAGGAGAATGGCACGAGCGGCGCCAAAGCCTATCGTGATGCGCACAGCGAAAACGTGAAAAATCACATTCTGGGCATTGAATCGGACTCCGGCGTTTTCAAACCGACCGGCTTCGGTTTTACAGGATCGGATCAGGCCTTCACCATCGTCGAGGCCATCGGGCGGCTTCTCGATCCTATCGACGCGGGTGATATTCAGCGGGGCGGAGGGGGCGCCGACATCGGCCCGTTGATGCGGCTTGGCGTACCCGGAATGGGGCTACAAGTAGACGAGTCAAAGTATTTCTGGTATCACCACACCAATGCCGACATGCTCGACAAACTCGACCCGAAAGAACTCAACCTGTCTGCCGCAACGATGGCCGTGATGAGCTACGTGGTGGCCGATATGCCCCAACGGTTGCCTCGCGAAACAACGACGACATCAAACTGAAGCATCCAAAACAAAAAGAACACCGGCAGGCCCACCTGAGGATTTTGCTGATCTCCTCTAAGAGATCCTTTTATACAAAAAGGGGACGTGCCGGTGCTATCATCGGCTGTTACCCTGATGACGGCCCCGAGTTTCTGCCTCCTATCTATCATTCCTCGTAGGCATCCTCCGGGTCGTCTATTCATCTTTAGACGAAGGGGGTCCGACCGCCATTGAATCCAGGAAAAGCTCCCGGTAGATTTCCATCGCCGCTTTAGAAAAAAGCACAAATCGGATTTCGTCAAACGCATCAGGAGAACGGGATACGAACTCCAAGACTGTATTTATTGCAATGCGCGCGGCGGGACGCTGTGGGTACCCGTAGACGCCCGTACTAATCGCAGGAAAGGCTATCGAACGAAGACCGTGGGCACGCGATTCTTCGAGTGACTTTCGGTAGGCACTGGCGAGGACCTCGGGTTCACCTCCGTGTCCGCCCGCCCACACGGGTCCGACAGTGTGAATCACTCTGCGCGCAGCAAGATGTCCAGCAGTGGTGCTGACGGCTTCACCCGGCGGCAGCCCATCCGGGTATTGAAGACGCCTAATAGTGCGGCAGGCTTCAAGGATGGCCGGCCCGCCGCACTGATGAATGGCACCATCCACGCCACCACCGCCAAGGAGGCCAGAATTGGCCGCGTTGACAATCGCGTCCACAACCTGGTGAGTGATGTCGCCGTGGATAATGCGGATCTGCGTACCGCCAGGCTGCTGAGTGTCTTTCATAGTGGACCTCGCATATCATCGTATGCGCCCACGCTCCAAACTCACTACTCGCGGCGGGGCAAAGGGTATGCAAACTTCCAGAAGATAGCTGCATCATACATTTGATGAAAGCATTCTGGACGAATGAAGCATGCTGAAGCCTATATTTGAACTTGAAATGATGCATCGGGCGGATGAACCGAAATTCAACCGTTGGTTGGCCCGATTAAACAAAGGCGGGAAGGGCCACATGAGCTGCACCTGCATAAGAGGCAAAAAAACGATTCGCGGCCCCCTACTTTGCTTGATCCTGAGCACCATCTTCATTGGTTGCACGAGGCCGGAGAAGAAGTTTTCTCTGGTGCTTGATCCCATGGAATTAAATACTTCGCCCGGAAGCGGCGCGCCTATTTTGTCGCTCGGTCCGAATGGGGAGGTGTACATCTCATGGACCGAACCGCACGGTGTGGCGGGCAACAGAATGCGCTTCGCACGATTTGTCCGTGGTGCCCGAGCGTGGTCAAAACCTATACAAATAACGGAAGGGGACGACTGGTTTGTCAACTGGACTGATGTCCCGTCGGTGGCGGTTGGAAAAGATAAGTTGATGACTGCGCACTGGTTGGCCTATAGCGGGGTGGGGAAGTATGCCTACGGAGTACGGATTAGCCTTTCCAGTGACGTAGGTCGGAGTTGGAGCGCACCCATTTGGCTCTATGAGGAAAATGCCCATTCCGAACACGACTTCGTTTCATTGATGCCACTTCAGAATGGTTCAGTGGAGGCGCTGTGGCTCGATGGACGGCAAAATGCAGGCGGCCGCAACGTGATGAGCCTTCGGGCCCGCACCGTCACTCCCAATGGCACGCTCGGCCCGGAACACGTCCTTGACGACATGACGTGTGATTGCTGCCCCACCACAGCGGTGGACCTTCCAGGTGGTGGGCTCCTTGCCCTCTATCGGAATCGCACGCAAGATGAGATCCGAGACATTTACAGCGTCCGATATATCGGAGGGAAGTGGGAAGCACCTCGCCCGGTGCATGCAGACGGTTGGCACGTCGCTGGTTGCCCGGTCAACGGTCCGGCCGTCGATGTGGCGGGTACGGATATTATTGCCGCATGGTTTACGGCAGCCGGCGATACTGCGCGCGTGGAAGCAGCCTTCTCCAGTGACGACGGGCGGACCTTTTTCCCACCAACCCGCCTTGATCTTGGGTTTCCGGCCGGACGTGTGGATGCAGCCGGGATGGAGGATGGCAGTGCCCTCATCCTTTGGCTAGAGGGTACTAGCGAGGGGGAAGCTGCCGGCATTTATGTTCGCCGACTCACTCCGGACGGTAGGTCCAGTGCAGCGATTCGGCTGATCGAGAGCACTACCGGGCGCTCGTCCGGATATCCCCGGATCGCCCGCAGTGGCCGTGATTTTGTCCTGGCATGGACGGAAAGCGGCGAGGGCGGAGGGGTTCGCACCGCGTTTCTGTCAATCGACTAAAAACCTGTACCGAGTCGGAGAATGATCGAGATGGATTGTCCAAAATACACGACACTTTTACGAAGTGAATTGCCCCGAATGGTGTTTATCGGCTGGCAAGACAAGCTGAAGCCTCCTATTTGCTCCTTGGGCCCGTCTTTTGCAAATGCCCGGATCGGCCGACATTGTCGTCGTCATTTCTGATACTGCGGACAAAGGAGGGAGACCAATATGAAAAAGTGTACTACGTCAGTCATAGCATTGCTATTATTCTCACTTGCCGGGTGCAAGTTCGATACGGTGGGACCGGAAGGGCCGCCTGGGCCGCCGGGGAATGCAAACGTGTTCACGGTCAATATGAACTTCTCGATGGCCGATGCCGTGTTCAACGGCAACGTGGCCTCCGTGCAGTATGACGTTACCGACCTTGACAAGATCGTTGTCGATGAGGGCGCCGTGCTATTATTTTACCGCGAGCAGGGTACGTGGACGGCAATGCCGTATACTTTCGCTGTAGAATCATCCGATCTACCTGCCGTAGACTATACGATTACAATGGGCTTTGGATATGACGTAGGGTTCCTTGAGATCTTTTATGAAGCCTCATCAGATACCGTTCCTCTTGAGGATCAACCCGACCGTCTTATAAAGGCCGTGATCATTGATGGGTTTCCTGCGGGAAAGACCGCAATCGATCTGACAGACTATGAGGCCGTCAAACGAGCTTTCAACCTGAGCGATTGAGGTCTCCGAGAAAAAATTGGGGGGACTTTAAGAACGCGTGGGGGGGTCGATACTCCAAGAGCCATCGCAAATAATACATCACACGACGAAGGAAGGAGATCGGAATGAATCCCAACAAGCCGGAAAGTGCAAGCAACACGCGACGCGCAAATACCCCTCACATGCGGCATATCATTGCCGCCTTCTGCCGGACAGCATTGGAAGATTACCGAAGAGCAGGATATCCATTCGGCGATAGCGTCGAGGGTATGTTGATTTGGTTTGAATACGGGCAAAAAACAACGCAGCATTAACGTCGTCATGACGACATTTTACTCTTTTGTAGCTCAGTACCGAGCCCCGGAATTCCCGAGGCTTTTTTATTTCCTCTTCGGAATAAACCCCATAATGAAGACCCGTTGCATTCTGTAGATCTATTCTGCAGGCCGAGCAGCCTGGAGATTTGCAACGGTGACCTGGTTTGATCCGTAGGAGATCCGTTTGACCGTGAAGTCCAAAGGACAGTCATTGGCTCGCCGGAAACTTCATTATGTTCCGAACGGCGCACTCCAAAATGCTTCGTTACGGATAAAGCCTATCGGACGTGAAGGGCAACAGAGGTTTTCTCTCCTGACGGCGTACGGAGATGAATGAGGAATACCCCCGGCGGCAATGCCGAAGCATCAAAGACGGCCTCGTGAGTCCCGGCAGTTTGCGTGCCCTCAAACAAGGTTGCGACTTTACGGCCCAACATATTGTACACAACAAGTTGCGCGTCTACCGTCCCCGGCAATTTGTATTTTATCTTTGTCGTGGTCCGGAATGGATTGGGGTAGCCCGTCTGAAGAAGCGGTTGAGTCGGTAATTCAATTCCACCTTCCGTGGCAGTGCTGCGGGCAAAGTCGAACCGGGCATATACAGGAAGGTGATCGGACGTAGTGGTTGTATAGGGTAGGAAGAGTGACTGGAGTTCGATGTATGTATTGACCGAATTGATGACGTAATTCGGCACCAGGTCATTGGTAATCAAGATCTGGTCAATGTTCGAACCTGATCCGGGAATCCATGTTTTTATGCCGGCTTGCTCCAGGGAGAGTGTGGGGAAGAAGTAATCATCTGTATCCTGGAGAAAATTGTCATAGGGAGAAGGTTGACCCGGCGTAATGGAGTCGAGGAGTTCGTCATTGAAGTCTCCCATCACCATGACACGGCTGTTTGCGAGGGTGGTAAAGTCGATGTGGTTTTTGATTCGCTGAGAGCCATCCACGCGACGATCATAGGAGGAAATATCATTGAAGGCCTTCATGTGGACCACGATGAACGTAACGGTGAGCGTTGTGTCACCAACGGTAATATCGGCCTCTAATTCAAGCGGTGGGCGCGTGGCAAAGTCAAACTGCTCGAGAATGTGTTTGACACTTCGAACATGGACTACGTCCCTCTTGTAGATAAAGCCGATGCGTTGTGTCCCGCTGTTTGTGGCCAGGGTTCCATCGAAGCCCGGGCCAAGATCACTCAAAAGCTGACTAAAATCGTTGACATCGGCAATTTCTTCAACCGCCCAAAGATCAATATCCGACTGCGCGATAGTCGCTTCGACATTCGCAAACTGAAGGGCATCGTCAGAGGGCCCATTTGAAGAACTCCCAAACCACTCCGTATTCCATGTCGCAACGTCAAAGGTGGTGGGTGTTCCTTTGGGTGGAATGGTTTGCGCCCGACTTGCGTGAACAGGTGCGAGCGTTAGAAAAATCGCGATTAAAGTAGCGAGGCGCATAAAACTAAGAGATTGAATAGAAAAAAGAGCCTCTCATGTACCGCGCTTTCGTCGCGATGTTCACGGACGATTATTCGAAGTCGGTATTCAAGCGGAAGCGAGCAATTCGATTATTGCCTTTGTCCGCAACGTAGACGATACGGTCGGCATATCCGACGCCTTCCGGGTCGCGGAACTGCATCGCCCCGTCGCCATTTCCGCCAAAAGAAACTACGACCGGAGTAGTGCTGCTTGATCCGGGCGGCCCGGCCACCCCTTCAATACCTAGACCGGTAAAAATGAAGAGGCTGTCTTTGCCTGAATCCGTGACAAAAATGTAATTGGTTCCGTCACCGGCAAAGGCGAGACCTGTCGGGTTACTGAATTTAAACTCATCGTACAAGAATCCGTCGCCTCGGTCCGTATTGGCCGCAACCTGCAGTTTCTCCGTATCCGGTCGAAACTCGATGCCGTCCGGTGTCTCGATGGCACGAATTGAAAGGACGGCAAAGCGAAGGCTGTCTTTGGCTCCACCGGACTGTGCCACGCCGTCCGGGTATGGGGATTGCGCCAGAATAAAATGCTTTTCCGCTGGGAAGTTGTTTCGTTGTGGAGGTTGCACGAATGTAATGATGTCGCTTGGATTAATGGCGCTCCGCAAGCTTTCGAGTGTTGGATTCAGCGCGACAATGGATTGTACGTTCACACCTTCAGGCGTGAATTCCATAACCGTATTGTGGGGTAAAATCACCGACGTGCGGTCATTAACTGGCCCCCTCCGAGAAACATAGATATCATTATTATAAAGAACGGCAACTCCAGTGAAGGACACCTCCTCATCCGAATCAATCGGGTCGGGGCGATTGAACTTGCGTGAATCATCATCGAACGGGTGCCAGATGATATTTGAGAGCGTCGGAAAGCCGGCCGTAAGATCGGTGTAGTGGAGCACCACAGGCAAGTTCCATACCCGTCCGTTGAGTGTAGTGTCGCGTCGGGCCGTAACATATAGATCAAATCGGCGATCTTGTACGACGTTTGTGGCCCCGCCCGGGATCGGGACAAAAGTGGCCGGACGACCGGACCGGTCGAGTACGCTCAAGCCTCTTCCATCGGTGATATAAATAAGTTCATCATACCCTACATAGACGTCGGTTGGGGCTTCCAGGGGACCGCCGTCGCCTCCAAGGCCGAAAAACGGAAACAGTGGGACATATTCGACTTCATTAATCAGGCCTGGCTCGCGGCGTCCTGCTTCGAAAATCTCACTCGTGGTTCCGTCGGACTTAGTGCCAAACAGATTGTCACAACCTGTGGAGAAGACCCCGCAGAGCACAAAGAGTAGACTTAAGTGTAATTTATAGGGCATTTAATATTGGCTAGGATGGTCGGGGCATGCTCGGTCGACAGTTTACATCACCAGATTTAATCCCACCCGGTGGATGGACCCGAGACGATCCAGTTTGTTGAAGCTGTAGTCAAATCGAAGATCAGGGCCAAAATATGGAATGTGCAATCCGACGCCGACGCTTGGCGTGGAGTACTCTTCAATGCCAAAGCGATAGCCCGAACGGAGGACAAGCGTCTGGTTCCACGTATATTCGACCCCAATATTCCAGTTCTCGACATTATCGTTCGGGTTATTCAATTGGGCCGAAAAAAGGAGATCGTTCCTGGCATCGTCGTGGAAAAGGTTATAAGTAAGGCCCATCATGAAAGTCGTCGGTGGCGTGACCGACTCGAATTTTGACTCTGAAACCACGCTGTTTTCTCCAATCACCGTCCGCTCGATGGCGCCGTTGGGGCGGCCGTCAAAGCCGAAATTACGTACTGAGACGGCCATCTGTGCCCCCGTGGTACCAATGCGGTAGAAGATTCCAATGTCGAACACGAGGGTGGTGTTGTCGATGCCGGCGACGCTTTCCCGGATGTATTTGGTGGTGATCCCATAGCTGAACAGGTCCGTCAGCCGCTGCGAAAGGGTGAGTCCGGCCGCCAGGTCGGAGAGGCGAAACGTCTCGCCGGTGCCGAAGGGCTGAAACTCAGTCGTTACGTTCATCTCGCCGGAGTCGAGCGTTTGGACACTTGCCCCAAGGGTGATGTCAGGGCCGGCAAGATGGTATGTCATGGCCAGAAACTCGATGTTGACGTCAGAGAAATAGGCCGCGTGGTTGAGGCCGATCTGGAGGCCCTCGGTGTGGGCTGCCAGTGCCGGGTTCCAGAAGAGTGCCGAGGCATCAAACGCGTTGGCAACTACTGTTTGTCCCAATGCGGCCCCGCGCGGATCCGTAGGAATTTTCAGAAACTGGAAGCCGGAGGTACCGGCCCGGTCGCCACCGAAGGACGGCAACACTTGCGCCGCCGCGGGAGAGGCAAAAAGTGCAAAAATAAAAAACAGGAGAAAAAAAGACTCAGTATAATGAGAGCCGTTGCAGATTACCGTGGTCCCATAACTCCCGCACTGGGTGGAAGTGCGGAAATACCGACCGGCCACACGTCCGTTCACCGGGTTACTCATGCTCTTACGGGTCAAAAAGGATAGTTTCATCATTCGTCCGATATCGGGTCAGAACTGGTACGTTAGCCCGAGCACGATGTGGCGCTGTGGCAAGAAGCGCGCTGGGTTGAGTGGAGGAAGACCGCTCGTCTCCGGGTCTTCAAATCGCGGATCTCGGGTACCGGTAATGACATCAAAATCGTGATTATTACGTAGTCGAGTGAAGTCCGTAGTTGACGGATCAACATTCGGATAGCCCTTTCCGGTCACCGGGTTGACGATGATGCTGTTAAGTTGATTAAATAAGTTGGTGACCGCCACCGAGAACTGGAGGTCGGTCTTGCCCAACCGGATCGACCGCTGAATATTGAGGTCGAACCACCACCAGGCCTCTCCGATCTTCGACAACCGATTTGCAGGGTCAGGATCTTGTTCATAGACGGGTCGCCAGTCGGCGGCACCGGTGAACGGATTGACTTCGTTTCCCTTAAACAGTGCGGGAGTATATCGCTGCCCACTACGATATGTGGTTGCGAGATAGACCTTGAACCGATTTAATCCGGGGATCCCGAGGAACGAGTGGGCCTTCTCATATGTCAGCGTGACGTTGGCCTTTAGGTCAATCGGGCGATCCCAGGCCAGCGGTGTCTCGAACGTGTTGTCGATGTCGCCCCGGGCCAGGAACTGCGCGAGCGCGTCGTTATTGGTGGAACTCAGACCCGTTGCGCGGGAGACCGTTGTGGCGAGTTGCCCCTGAAACCACCTTCCGACGCGTTTGAGGTAGCTAACTTCGACTCCTCGCACCCGTGCAAAGTCGCCATTTACCCGGAATGCCCGTGTGACATCACGCCCGGTGGGGTCCTTGATAATCACGTTTTCAATCGTGATGAAATCGAATTTGTCACGCCAGAAGGCCGTGATGTTTAGGACATCATTCACCGAAAATTGGTTGCGAAGGCCCATTTCGTAGGAGATGTCCACTTCGGGATCGAGGTTCGGATTGCCTAGGTCGGAGAAGAAAGAACGGTCCTGGAAAAAGGGATCGAGCCCGGTATAGACAAACGTCGGGTGGGGAATTTTCGTGGAATGCCCGTAATTGAAGAAGAGAACCCTGTTTTCCTGAATGGGGAAAGATACCCGGATTTTGGGCAGCAGGCGCAATTTGTAACGTAATCCCAGGAATTTGATGGTGTCATTCTTGTACGCCTTTCGGACGGTATCCAGAATGGGTGCCAGCGGATTGTCGACGAGGTCGTCAACGAATTTGCCCGGCGCCCAGTATTCCATCCGAAGTCCAGCGTTGGCAATGAGGCCCCGATATCGTATTTGGTAGGTTCCAAAAACGGCCCCGCGCTTGGGCTTCACGTGCCAGATATCGGAGCTCTCTCCGAGCCGTTGGCTGCTCGTTCCGGCACCTGTGCCGATGGGCGCACCCACCCACGGCCGGATGACGTCGATCCACTGGTAGTCGTTGAATTTGGTCTCGAAGCCGACATTCAGGCGGTTGTTCTTGCTTTTGGAAAAGCGCGTATAAGTGCCTCGGAGGGTAAGCTCTTCGGCGAAGTGGTCGTGAAAGCGCGTCGCGATGCCGCCATTGTTAACAAGACCCGGCCCCGGCAATACAAACAATGCATTGGGATTGAGCGGATCCCCGTTTTCGTCAACGAAGATGTTGGCAGGAAACGTGACGATACTGGAGGGATCAAGTTCGGAATCGACGTTCAGGGGGCGCCAGCGCCGGCCGTTTGCATCGGCCCGCAATTTCGTATAAAGTCGGCTGACCTGGATGTTGTAGAATGACCGTTCATTGAGCACCTGTGACCATTTGAGATAGGTGATGATGTTGTCGTGGGCGTAGGTGTTGCCCTTGTCCGGCTGAAGTACAAAAGCATACTGGAAGCCGGGCTGAACAACGGCCTCGTTGCCTGTCACCTGGAGCATCCGGGTATTCTGGTTGATCGTCAGCGAGCGCTGATATGAGCCTACAAGCCGCGTCCCGGGTTTGAGGTCATACGTCATTTTTAGCACCCCATTCCAGCGATTTCCGGTGTTGGGGGTGAAAAATGAGCTCTTGACAAGCGACGAACGCACGCGTTGCGGAGTGGCCGTTTTACGGGTGAAACCATCCGAAAGCTGGGCCTGGCCGGAAATGAAGAAGCGAAGCTTTCCTTTGACGATGGGTCCGCCGAGGTTTACCTCATACAGCTCTTCCTTAAAATTCGATGACGCGTTATCGTTGAAGCCGAGATTGTCGCGTTTGTGCGAGAAATAGGCGCGAAACCGGTCGCCTCCACTCTGTGTTTTGACGTTTACGACGCCGGACGTGGCATCGCCTACTTCTGCACCGAGCCCGCCCGTCGTCACTTCAATTGAACTGAACGAATTCGAGCCGATGTCGAGCCCGAAGCCGGTGCCGGCCAACGGATCTTTGGCCGAAACGCCATCCACGATGAAGCCTGTTTCGTCGGCACGGCCCCCGCGGATGTAGAGCCCGGTGGGATCGCGCACGACGCCCGCCTGTGTACCGACGGCTTCCTCCACATTGCGCAATGGCGCAGCATCGAGTTGATCGCGCGAAATCGAGACAGCGCTCGAAGACTGTTCCACATCGAGAAGCGGTTTCTCGCCGACGATGATGATCTCGTCACTCGTGGAGAGCACGGCTTCGTCGAGATCGAGGTCGAGTGTCGTTGTCTGTCCTTTGATCACGGCAATGCCGGTGAAGAGTTTGGTGTCGAAACCAATATAGGAGACCTTGATAGCATATTCGCCGGCCCGTAGTCCGTTAATCACATAGTACCCATCAATATCGGTTGCCGCGCCATTTGAAGTGCCTACAACAATCAGGTTGACGCCGATGAGCGGTTCTCCATTGCCCGCATCTTTCACCGTACCGGCAATCTTCCCTTGACCCAGCGCGGGAAGTGCAATGCAGGCCAGGAGCAAAAGAATAAGATTGAATTTGTGCATGTGTCGGAACGTTTGCGCGTTCAAAATATCTTGATGAACGGCGACTACGAGCGGGTCGTAAGACCCGTCTTCGCCAAGTGGGCGGCTATCGTTTTGGAAAGCCAAGGCTCTCCAACATCAGGTCAACGGCTCGTTCGGCATCTGCCGGGTCTCCGCCTACGCCGGAGAACAGCGGAGTCCCCGACTGCTCATTCACAAGTGGTAATGCAAAAAGACCCACCCGTCGGTCGAGACTAAGGGACGCCACCACCTTCGAGCCGAACCAGGGACCGGAGCGGCCACCCTGTCGCGTCAGGTAGGTATAGTCCGCCTCGTAAAGTGGGATGGTGTTTGTTCCGCCTGTGACGTAAGGGAGCGTACTGATGACGAAGGCGTCGGCTTTGAGTGGTGGGAGACTTTCTCCCGTTCCCGGTACGGTACCGCCCACCGGATTTACGGCGGCCCCGGTGGGCAGGCGCAACGACGGACGGAGCGAATCGGGGAACGAGATCATCCCGGTAAGTGGAAGCAAAAGGATGGCCGGGTTACCCAGGTTGTCCTCGGCATTGATGGGCAGCGAGACCGGCGAATGCACCATCAATTTGCCTCCCTGATCAAAGAAATCACCCATCACGCCTGCCGAAAACGGCAGATTGTTGCCCTGAATGGTATTGGTCGTATTGGTCGAGACCCAGTAGATATATTTGAACAGGCTGAACGTCAGACGCAACGTCGGATCGGCATTGGGTGGCAGGGCATCCGAGCGGGGGACGTTGCCGGTGTTGCCCGTCACAAAAGGTTCGGCGATGTTCCATACGTCCACTGCGACGTCGTCGGGGAGGTAATCGTGGAGGAGCGCGAGGTGGAACCGGGAAATCAGTGGGTTGGCGGCCTTGCGGTAGTCGTTCACATAGAGCACCTCGCCGTGCGGCTTCTTGACGTGCCACGTGAAGCGTTGCATGACGCTGGTCGTATCGGTGGCATCGACGGCGCGGATATAGAAGGTGTTTTCCGCATCGAGAAGCAGACCGGGGGCCCGGATGGTGGTGCTCTGGAATCCACGCCCGGTGAAGACGCGCGCTTCGGCCGTATTGGTGCCGCCGTCATCTTGCCCGACAAATGTCGCAAAATCCACGTCCGGCGGCAGGGCTACAAAGTTGGTGCTGTCGTTCAGACTGACGTCGATGCGTTCCAGATTGGACTCGCCTTCAGGGTCGCTGGCCGTCCAGGCAAAGGTGAACACACTGAACGTGGTGTCGGGCGGCAGGTCGAATGAACTCAGGCGGATGTCCGGCGGCGTATTCTGAATGGGGAAGACGGACTGGGCTGGTGACGGGTCTATCGCGCCGCTGTTGTCGATGGCACGTACCTCAAAAACGACGTCGGCGACGCGCTGGCCGCGGGGGATGGGGAGGAGGATGAGCGAATCATTGCTGGTGGTGCGGGACCAGCCTTCCTCGGCGCCGGGACGGTCACCCCGGTCGAAGAAGCGTAGTTCAAAAGACGACACAAAGCCATCGGGATCGGAGCCCGTCCATGAGACGAAGACGGTGCTCTTGAGGCGATCCGAGCCGGCGAGATTATCCACCAAAGAGGTGTCGCGGACGCTAAGATCAGTATCGGGCGGCTGGTTTTTAAACGCGTCTCCGCTGATGCCGGTATCGCACCCGGCCCACAGGGCGAAGGCGATGATCAGCGTGGCGAAGATGGGTATACGGATGTGCACGAGGGAGTACTGTATGAGTGCTAAAAATGGTCTGGGACGTTCGAATGGTATTGAAATGGATCTGCTCTCAGTCCAGCCGGGCTGCACCAGTGATCACGGTGATTCATCATGCCGACCAATCCCGTAATGATGTTTTCATACGATGCGTCCAACTCATTGTAATCAGATTTCTTCAAATAGCCGCATCGAAGCGCGATGTCGAGCCGGCTATGTGTTTCGGATGATTCGGCATGGGGCAACAAGACCAAATCAGGCGATTAATCGTGCTAAAGAAAAAGGTATTGTCATCCTGACCAAGCCAGGCGATTAATCGTGCTAAAGAAAAAGGCATTGTCATCCTGACCAAGTCAGGCGTTTAATTGTGCTAAAGAAAAAGGTATTGTCATCTTGACCAAGCCAGGCGATTAATCGTGCTAAAGAAAAAGGTATTGTCATCTTGACCAAGCCAGACGATTAATCGTGCTAAAGAAAAAGGCCTTGTCATCCTGACCAAGCCAGACGATTAATCGTGCTAAAGAAAAAGGTATTGTCATCTTGACCAAGCCAGACGATTAATCGTGCTAAAGAAAAAGGTATTGTCATCTTGACCAAGCCAGACGATTAATCGTGCTAAAGAAAAAGGTATTGTCATCTTGACCAAGCTAGACGATTAATC